>JAABUX010000230.1_pt1 | contig 96795 bp, 86 predicted proteins | sample 5561851 | NCBI WGS metagenome assembly JAABUX01 (sample SAMN10711883, study PRJNA513361) | rock metagenome | isolation source: Antarctica rocks | place: Antarctica: Victoria Land, Richard Nunatak red sandstone | collected 2016-01-03 | reverse complement strand
CGCCCAGAACCTCCGCAAGCTCGCCAAACTGATCCCGCTCCCTCAACCCGCGACGGGATGAGGGCAGCACCGGCTGACGCCAACCCTCTGGATGCTCTCGCCGGTGAACGCCTTTTTCAACACAATCCTTGCATGGCGGACGCGCCGGCGCATCCCCCGGTTTATGACGGTTCCGCATTGACGCGGCGCGGCGATGGGCGATGCTGACTAGGTTCGTGACACTCCAGGACCGCCGATGCGTTTTTCCCTCGACCGCGTGCCCTCCATTACCCAGGCGCCCGACGCCCTCGCCGGATTGGGGGCGATGGCGGCTCGGCTGGGCGACGGGTTGCCGGTGCTGCTGGTGGCCGACCCGGGCCTGGCCGCGTTCGGCATCACCGGCCGCGCCGAGGCGTCGCTGCGTGCCGCCGGCCTGTCCGTGTCGACCTACACCAACATCAAGTCGGACCCGGCGGCGTATCAGGTCGACATGGCCGCCGCGCTGGCGCGGATGGACGGGGCGGGCGTCGTGGTGGCGCTCGGCGGCGGCAGCGCCATGGACGCGGGCAAGGCGGCGGCGGCGATCGCGCCCGGCGAGCACGGCTGCGAACACTACGCGCTGGGGGCCAACCCGCTGCCGGTCCGGGCGCTGAGGAAGATCTGCGTCCCGACCACGTCCGGCACCGGCTCGGAGACCACGCGGACCAGCATCGTCACCGACCACACGGGTGCCAAGGTCTGGCTGTGGGGCGACGCGATCAAGCCCGACGCGGTGCTGCTCGACCCGACGCTGACGGTTGACCTGCCCGCGCACATGACGGCGGCGACCGGCATCGACGCGCTGGCGCACGCGCTGGAGGCGGCGACCAACCGCAACGCGACCGAGTCGACCGACCTGTTCTGCCACGAGGCGATCCGGCTCGTGGTGCGCTACCTGCCCGTGGCGGTGGCCGAGCCGGGCAACCTGGAGGCGCGGGCCGCCTTGCAGTGGGCGGCGGCGCTGGGCGGCATCGGCATCGACAACTGCGGCACCGCGATCGCCCACAACATCGGCCATGCGCTCGCGTCGCTGCGGCCGATCCACCACGGCCGCGCGGTCGGCGTCGCGTTGCTGGCGACCCTGGCCTGGAACAGTGCCGATGACACAAACGGCCGCTACGCCGCCGTGGCGCGGGCGATGGGCGAGGACGATCCGGCGCAGCTCGTAGTCGCGTTCGAGCGGTTGCTACGCGGTGCGGGGGTGAAGGTGCGGCTGCGCGACGAGGGCCACAACGACATCACGCCGGAGCGGCTGGCGACCCAGATGACGCGGCCCGAGAACGCGTCGATGCGCGCCAGCAACGCCCGCGAGACGACCGAGGAGGATCTGCTGGCGTTTGCCCGCACCGTGCTGACGCAGGCCTGAGCGGTGAAGATCTCGGCGATCCGCATCAGCCACCATCGGCTAAAGTTCGACCCGCCGTTTCGGGCCGCGTGGGACAGCGCGCCGCGTCCGCACTGGGACGCCACGATCGTGCGGGTCGAAACCGACGAGGGTCTGGTCGGCATCGGCTCGGGCGACCTGATGCTGGGGTTCGCTGGGCACGAGCACCTGTTTGTCGGGCGTGACCCGATGGCGCTGGAACGCCACTACCGCACGCTGTCGCATCTGTCGTTCCACTACGGCCGGTGCTGGCCGCTGGACCTCGCCTTGTGGGATTTGGCCGGGAAGATCACCGGGCAGCCGTGCTGGAAGCTGCTGGGCGGGCTGTCGGACCGGGTGCGCGCCTATGCCTCGTCGGGCACGCTGCGCGACCCGGGCGCGATGGCCGAGGTTGCCGAACGGTTCTTGGCGCGCGGTTTTCCGGCGATGAAGATCCGGTTCCAGCGCGGCGACTGGCGCGACGACATTCGAGCGTTGGAGGCGGTGCGGGCGCGGGTCGGCAACCGGCTGGAGCTGATGGTCGACTGCAACCAGGGCTGGCGGCTGCCGCAGGACACGTATGCGGCGTGGGGCCTCAAGGACGCGGTGCGGGTGGCGCGCGAGCTGGAGCGGCTCGACGTCTACTGGATGGAGGAGCCGCTGTTTCGCGGCGACCGCGCCGGCATGCGGGCGCTGCGCGGAATGACCGACGTGCGGGTCGCCGGCGGCGAGATGACGCGCGAGCTGTACGAGTTCCGCGACCTGATCGTGGACGGGTGCCTGGACGTGCTGCAACCGGACGTGGCGTTGGTGGGCGGGATCACCGGGCTGCGGCGGGTGGCCGTGATGGCGGCCGAACACGGGCTCACGTTCACGCCGCACACCTGGGGGAACGGCATTGGCCTGATCGCCAACGCGCACCTCACGGCGGGGGTGAGCGACGCGGCATACCTTGAATATCCGTACGATCCGCCGGAGTGGGATGTGGACCGGCGCGACTACATGCTGGCCGAGCCGTGCGTGGTGGATGAGGCCGGGTGGATTGTGCTGTCGGACGCGCCGGGGTTGGGGTTGGTTTTGGACGACGCGCGACTGGAGGAAATCAGGATTCACTAGGTGTTTGCTCCCGGCACTTGGTGGAGCCGGTTTACCGTGGATTGCTGTGGCTGTGACGCCCAAGTCTTGCAGGTTAACTCGTAGGGCGCGGAGCAACTTGGGTCGTCCTGGCGGCCGATAGTCCGGCAACCGCCTCGGTTACACGTGGCTGACGTAACCGCCCTGGCTAAAAGGCGTAATGGTCTGCGAGCCGGCGCGAGCTAGAAAGCAGAGAGGTCAATACACTGACGTGGTACTTGTTACGACTTGGAATGTTGGATAGTCCCAAGTGGCATCGTAACGCGCATCTCCTTCCATGACCCGGGCATCGCAACTACCTCTTGCCCATTGACATCAAGACATACCTCAAGTGGATGCTGGTCGAGTATACCCAGACCGCAATAGTAGATTTTGTCCTCATACAATCTATCTGCCACTAGGATCGACCCAGGAAGGACTTCAATATGATGTAAGAAGGAGTCCAAGACGACACGTTGCTTGAAGGTTACCGCGTCATAGCCTTCGGCTGGTCTTGCTATAGTTTGAGCGCAAGCCGCAAGCGAAAGAACGACAAGTATCGAAACAACATGTTTCATGAAACAATCCAATGTGCATATCGTGTCTAAACAGTAACGAAATGCTACCAGTTTGTCTATGACAAACCTTTGTCTAAACTATGCTGGTCACCAACATTCTACCTTCGGTGACCAGCCGCGTGGCGGCCGCGATGTTCGGCGCGAACAGCCGATCGTTCTCCAGCGTAGGCACCCACTGCCCGAACCGCCGCATACGCCGCCTCAACCGGACCCGACGATCGCAGCGGCCGGAAAAAATCTAGCCCTGCGCTACCGCCAGCAACTTGATCGCGGCGATTCCTGCAACGTTCTCCGCCAACGGCCCAGCCATCGTGCGGCGAACGTTGCCATGCTGACATGGTCCTCCTGGTTGGCCGACTTCGGCAGGCTGTCCACGCTGACGGGGTGAGCCAAACTCTTGTTTTCGCTCGCGAGCGGCGCGGCGGTCGCGTGGGCGATCATGAAGCTGCTGTTGAGGCCGGGGTCGCGGGTCAGGAACGGCGGCAGACCCGACAGGCTCGCATCGGTCAGCAATGCGATGCGCCGCTCCGACATCGCGCCGATCCCGGCCGCCGCAATCGCCACCAGCTCCGCGTGGAAGTTGCCGCCCGAGACGATCGTGCCGCCGTCGCCGCCATCAGCACCCCACCCGGCCAAGTTGGCGCAGATTGGGAATAACCAATGTCGGCGACAGTCGCACCCACACCCCGGCCCGGTAGCTTCGGCAACGAACAGCACGCCGGAGTTCCCATGCGACGGATCATCGTTACGGCCATCCTCGCCACGCTCGCCACCAGCGCCGCGTCCCAGGCCCAGCAGGCCGCGCCCCCGGTCGCCAAGCCGGCGCCGCTGCCACCGCTGCCCAACCCGCCCGGCGACATCCCGGACAACCAGGCGCTCGTCGACTACCGCTCGCCAATCGGCTTTGCGATCAAGACGCCGGAGGGCTGGGCGCGCCGGGAACGGCCCGACGGCGTCACGTTCGCCGACAAGTACGGCGCGGTCGCGGTCGCGGTGACGACCGCCCCCGTGGCCCCGACCGTCGCCAGCGCCACCGGCACCGAGGCGGCCGCACTCGAAGCCCTGCCCGTTGCGGTCGTGGTGGCCAAGGTGGCACCGGCCACGCTGCCTGGCGGCGCGGCGGTGGTGATCGGCTACGCCTCCAACTCCGAGCCCAACGCGGTGACGGGCAAGGCGATCCGGCTGGAGAACGAGCGCTACCTGTTCTGGCGCGCGGGCAGGCTTGCGACGGTGACGCTGTCGGCGCCGTTCGGGGCCGACAACGTCGACCAGTGGCAGCTGATCGCGGGAAGCTTCCGGTGGAACTGACCGCCACCGTCGAGGCCGTCGACCTCTACCGCTTCTTCCATGTCGCGGACGTCGAGACCCTGGCGCTGCGCGGCGTCAGCCTGCGGGTGATGCCGGGCGAGCTGGTCGCATTGGTCGGGCCGTCCGGCAGCGGCAAGTCGACGCTGCTGGCGTGCCTCGCCGGACTCGACGAGCCCGACGGCGGACACGTCACCCTGTGCGGCAAGCGCCTGACCCGGCGCCCGGAGGCAGAGCGCGCCCGGCAGCGGGCCGCCTCGATCGGCATCCTGCTGCAGGCCGGCAACCTGTTCGAGGCGCTGTCGGTCGCCGACAACATCTGCCTGCAGATGCGCCTCGCCGGCCGGTCGGACCCCGACCGGCTGGCCAGCCTGCTCGACCGCGTCGGGCTGTCCGACCACCGGCACAACGTCGCAGGGCAGCTGTCCGGCGGCGAGGCGGCGCGGGCGGGGCTCGCGGTGGCGCTGGCCGCGGCACCCGCCCTGCTGCTGGCCGACGAACCGACCGGGGAGGTCGACGCCGACACCGAAGGCCGCGTGCTGGAACTGCTGGAGCGCGAGTGCCACGGCGGCATGTCGGCGATCGTCGCCACCCACAGCCCGGTGCTTGCCGCGCGTGCCGCGCGGGTCATCCGCATCGCGGACGGGAGGCTCGCCGATGACCCTCGCAGTCGTTGAGGCGGTGGCGGTCAGCCGCCGCTACGTCCAGGGCGGGCAGCCGTTCGACGCGTTGCTGCCGGCCACGTTCACCATCGCGCAGGGTGACCGCATCGCGCTGACCGGGCCGTCCGGCAGCGGCAAGACGACCCTGCTGCAACTGCTGGGCCGGCTGGACACGCCGAGCGCCGGCGCGCTGTCCTGGCCCGCCCTGGTCGACGACGCTCCGCTGCACCGGTCCCGGATCGGGATGGTGTTCCAGTCGCCGAGCCTCCTGCCATCGCTGTCCGTGGTCGAAAACGTCGAGCTGCCGTTGCGGCTCGGCCACGCCACGGACCACGCCACGAACCACGGGCCGGACGACGTCCGCAACCGGGCCATGGCGGCGTTGGAGGCGGTCGGCCTTGCGGCACTGGCCGATGCGCTGCCGGACGAGTTGTCCGGCGGCCAGGCGCAACGGGTCGGCATCGCGCGCGCGCTGGCCCCGCGTCCCGCCCTGCTGCTGGCCGACGAGCCGACCGGCCAGCTCGATCAGGCGACGGCCCGCGCGGTGTTCGACGTGCTGCTCGCGACGCTCGATCGGACGACCATGACGCTGGTGGTGGCAACCCACGATCCGGCCATCGCGGCGCGGCTCGACCGGGTCTGGGCCATGTCGCACGGCCGGCTGACCGTTCCACCCGTTTCCCCACGCCCCGAAGGAATTTCCGCATGATCGCCCTGTGGCTGCGCGGGCTGCTCGCCGCCCGGTCCGGCCGACTGGTCGGGGCCATGGTCGGGGTCGGGCTGACCACCGCGCTGATCGTGGCGATCGGCACGTTCACCGTCACCGCCTCGCACACCATGACCCAGCGCGCCATCGCCGGCGTTCCGGTCGATTGGCAGGTCGAGCTGCGCACCGGGGCCGACCCGGTCACCGTGGCGAAAGCCGTGACGGAGTCCGCCGCCGTCGCCGACCTGCGCACGGTCGGCTTCGCCAACTCGGCCGGGCTGCGCGCGGTGACCGGCGAAGCCGGGCAGGCGACCGAGCAGGCGACCGGGCCGGGCAAGGTGGTCGGTTTGCCGCCCGGCTACCGCGTGACGTTCCCGCACCAGGTCGAACTGCTGCTCGGCACCGACGACGGGCCGATGCTGGCGCAGCAGACCGCCAGCAACCTGCACGTCGGCGTCGGCGACAGCGTCATGGTCGACCGGCTCGGCCTGCCCCCGGTCGCGGTCCGCATCAGCGGCATCGTGGCGCTGCCGAACGCGGACTCGCTGTTCCAGGCGGTCGGCGTGCGTGGCGGCAGCGGCCCGAGCGCCCCGCCGGACAACGTGCTGCTGCTGCCCGAGTACCAGTTCCACAATCTGTTCAATCCGCAGGCCGAGTCGCGACCCGACAGCGTGCGGACGCAACTGCACGTGCGGCTGGTCCACACCGGCCTCGCGGCGGACCCGGGGGCGGCACAGCTTGCCGTCGAACACGCGGCCAACAACGTCGAGGCCCGCACCGCCGGCGGGGCCGTGGTCGGCGACAACCTCGCCGCGCGGCTGGCCGGCGCCCGGGCCGACGCGCTGTATGCACGCGTGCTGTTCCTGTTCCTCGGCGGACCCGGCGTGGTGCTGGCGTCGCTGTTCACCCTGGCGGTCGCGGCCGCCGGCGCCGACCGGCGACGGCGCGAGCAGGGGCTGCTGCGCACCCGCGGCGCCTCGGTGAACCAGGTGTTGCGGCTGGCCGGGATCGAGGCGGCGCTGATCGGCGTGGGCGGCCTCGGCGTCGGCCTGGTGCTGTCCGTGCTTGCCAGCCTTGCGTGGTGGAGCGTCGCGGCGCTGCTCGCCGCCGCGTCCTGGATCGCGGTCGCCGGCGTCGCCGGGCTGGCCTTGGCGGCGGTGGCGATCCTGCTGCCGGCATGGCGCGACGCGCGGGGCCGCACCGTGGCCGCGACCGGCGCCTCGCTCGGCCGTGGCGCGCCGCCGCTGTGGGAGCGGCTGTATCTGGACGGGGCGTTGCTGGCGCTGGCGGTGGGCACCTACTGGCTGGTGGCGAGCGGCGGCTACCAGGTGGTGGTGGCGCCCGAGGGCGTGCCGCAGACCTCGGTGCACTACGAGGCGTTCCTGGCACCGTTCTGCCTGTGGGTCGGGGCGAGCCTGCTGGCGATGCGGCTGACCCGCCTCGCGCTTCGAAAGGGCCGAACCGTGCTGGCCCGGGTGCTTCACCCGCTGGCGGCCGGGCTGTCGCCGCTGGTCGCCGCCTCGCTGGTTCGGCAGCGCGACACGATCGCCCACGGGGCGGTGCTGGTGGCGCTCGCGTTCGCCTTCGCCGCCTCGACGGCGGTGTTCGACACCACCTACCAGGCACAGTCGCGGGTCGACGCCGAGTTGACCAACGGGTCGGACGTGACCGTCACCGGCTCGACCGCCACGCCGGCCGGGCCGCTGCTGCCGCGTCTCGCCGCCCTGCCGGGCGTCGTCGCGGCCGAGCCGATGATCCACCGTTACGCCTATGTCGGTGCCGACCTGCAGGACATTTTCGGCGTCGATCCCGCGACGGTCGGTCGGGCGACGCCGCTGCCGGACGCATACTTCGCCGGCGGCACGGCCCGCGACATGATGGCGCGGTTGGCCTCCCGGCCCGACGCGATCCTAGTCGCGCAGGAGACGGTCAACGACTTCCAGTTGCAACCCGGCGACTTGATGAACCTGCGGCTGCAGAACGCGTCCGACCACGCCTACAAGGTGGTCCCGTTCCACTATGTCGGCATCGCCCGCGAGTTCCCGACGGCACCGAAAGACTCGTTCCTGGTGGCCAACGCCGGCTACCTCGCCCAGGCGACCGGGGCGCCGGCCTCCGAACTGGTCCTAATGCGGACGCGCGGCGACGGCGAGGCGGTCGCCGTCGCCGCGCGTGGCGTCGCGGCAGCCTCGCCCGGCCTTATGGTGACCACGTTCGGGCAGGCGCAGCGGCTGATCTCGTCGAGCCTGACGGCGGTCGACCTGCGCGGGCTGACCACGCTCGAGCTGGGGTTCGCCGTGTTGATGGTCGCCGGCGTCAACGGGCTTATCCTGCTGCTGGATCTGGTCGAGCGGCGGCGCGGGTTCAGCGTCATGACGGCGCTCGGCGCGACGCCGCGCCAACTGGGCGCGTTCCTGTGGAGCGAGGCGTTGCTGGTCGGCGGCATCGGCGCTGCGGCCGGCCTGGCGATCGGCTTCATGGTGGCCGAGGTGCTCGTGCAGGTGCTGAGCGGTGTGTTCGACCCGCCGCCACAGGGCCTGTCGGTGCCGTGGGCCTACCTCGGCGCGACCGTCGCGGCCGCGATGGCGTGCGCCGCCGCCGCCGTGACGATAATGCGCGGGCTGGCCAGCCGGAACGATCCGTCTGCGCTGCGGCGGAGCTGACCGATCAGCGATCCAGCACGCCGGCGGCGACCAGCTGGGTGATTGCGGCAATGTCGGGGGCGAACTGCCGGTCGTCTCCCAGTGAGGGCACCGCTGACCGGACTTTGGCGTGCGCGGCCTCGACCGGGGGCGACGACCGCAGCGGGCGCAGCAAGTCGAGACCCTGCGCCGCTGCCAGTAACTCGATCGCCACGATCCCGGCCACGTTTTCCGCCAGCGGCCCCAGCCGGCGTGCGGCGAAGGTCGCCATGCTGACGTGGTCCTCCTGGTTGGCCGAGGTCGGCAGGCTGTCCACGCTGGCCGGGTGAGCCAGGCTCTTGTTCTCGCTCGCGAGCGCCGCCGCCGTCACGTGGGCGATCATGAAGCCGCTGTTGAGGCCGGGGTCGCGCGTCAGGAAGGGCGGCAGACCCGACAGGCTCGCGTCGGTCAGCAATGCGATGCGCCGCTCCGACATCGCGCCGATCTCGGCCGCCGCGATCGCCAGCAAGTCGGCGGCGATCGCCACCGGCTCGGCGTGGAAGTTGCCGCCGGAGACGATCGTGCCATCGTCGCCGTCCATCAGCACCAGCGGGTTGTCGGTGACGCCGTTCGCCTCGGTCACCAGCACCCGCTCGGCGTGCGAGAGGCTGTCCAGCACGGCGCCCATCACCTGCGGCTGGCAACGGAGCGAGTAGGGGTCCTGCACGCGGTCGCAGTCCGGCCCCTGGTGGCTCGCGTGGATCAGGCTGCCGTCGAGCAACGCGCGTAGCCGGGCGGCGACCTCGATCTGGCCCGGCTGGCCGCGCAGCAGCTGGATGCGGGCGTCGAACGGGTGGTGGCTGCCGCGCGCCGCCTCGACCGACATCGCACCGGCGACCAGCGCCGCGTCGAAGCAGCGGGTTATCGCGAACAGCCCGGCCAACGCCAACGCGGTCGAGACCTGCGTGCCGTTGATCAGCGCCAACCCCTCCTTGGCCGCCAGCGTCAGCGGCTCGCACGCCTCGGCCGCCGGAGCCACAGCGCCGTTCAGGGTGACAAAGCCCTCGCCGATCAATGCCAGCGACAGGTGCGCCAGCGGGGCAAGGTCGCCCGACGCTCCGACCGAACCCTGGCCCGGCACGACCGGCAGCGCGCCCGTGTCGAGCAGGCGCAACAGCCGCTCGACCACCACCGGCCGCACGCCCGACGCCCCGGCCGCCAGGCTGTGCGCTTTCAGCGCGATCGTCAGCCGCACCACCGCGTCCGGCAACGGCGGCCCGACGCCAGCCGCGTGGCTCAGCAACAGGTTGCGCTGTAACCGCGCCAGATCGGCCGCTGCGATCCGGGTTCGTGCGAGACGGCCGAACCCGGTGTTGACGCCGTAGATCGCCGCGTCGCCGGCGGCAGCCCGCTCCACCACCGCGCGCGACGCCGCCATGCGGGCGTTCGCGGCCGGATCGAGCGCAACCGCCTCGCCGTCGTAGATCCGCCGCAACTCGGACAGGGACAACGCGCCGGCGCCGAGCGTGATCACAGCGAGTTCTGCACCAGCGCCCGCAGTTCCGGCGTCACCTCCGGCCGCACGCCGAACAACGCCTCGAACGCCGGTGCCGCCTGGTGCAGCAGCATCGGCAGCCCGGGCGCGATCCGGTTGCCCCGCGCGAGCGCCGCCATGAGCAACGGTGTCATCGCCGGAACATACACGACGTCGGACACCAGCGCCTCGCGCGGCAGCCGGGCCAGGTCGAGGTCGAGCGGGTCGTGCCCGGCCATGCCCGCGACCGTCGTGTTGACCAGCAGCGCGGCACCATCGAGCACCCGTGCGCGGTCGTCCCACTCGACCACCTCCACCGCGTCGCCGAACGTCAGTTCCCGGGCGCGCGCGGCGGTGCGGTTGACCAGCCGCAGCGATGTCACGCCGGCGTCGAGCAGCGCCCACACCACGGCGCGCGCGGCCCCGCCGGCGCCGACCACCACCGCCGGGCCGCGACCCGCCTGCCAACCGGGGTCGGCGTCCCGCAACGCGCCGATGAACCCGGCGGCGTCGGTGTTGTCGCCGTCCAGCGTGCCGTCCTCGGCAACGGTGACCAGGTTCGCCGCGCCGATCGCCCGCGCCCGCGTCGACAGCCGGTCGACGATCGCCGCCGCCGCCGCCTTGTGCGGCACGGTCACGTTGCAGCCGCGCATGCCTAACGCCGCGATCCCGCGTAGCGCCGTGTCGAGCGCCCCCGGCCGGACTGGCAGCATCACATACACGCCGTCGATGCTGTGCTCGCGCAACCAGTGCCCGTGGATCAGCGGCGACCGTGAGTGCTCCAGCGGCCAGCCGACGATACCGGCGACCTGCATTCGAACAGCCTCCTTCATAACGTGACCATGCGGTGGGCGTGACGTGCCAAGCATTGCTCGACGTTCAATGGCGTGCCAAGACGATTGCAATCGAATTCAGATGTAACCGAGTTCGGCTTTTTGGGGGAAAGCGTCATGGCCAGCGGCATCTTGATCCATCCATCCGTCGACAACGGCATCGTGCCAACCGTCGCGGGCTTTGCGGGCGGCACGCTGACATGCAAATGCGCGACCGACCCGGTCAAGGTCGCCGTCGCCGCGCAGACCGCGTTCAACCACGCCTGTGGCTGCACCAAATGCTGGAAGCCGGCCGGAGCGACGTTTTCGGTGGTAGCGGTGGTGGCGCGCGACAAGGTCACCGTCACCGAACACGCCGAAAAGCTGGCCGTGGTCGACCCTGCCGCGACCATCCGGCGCATGGCCTGCACGGGCTGCGGCACGCATCTCTACGGGCGCATCGAGAACCAGGACCACGCGTTCTACGGCCTTGACTTCGTCCACACCGAATTGTCGCCGCAAAGGGGCTGGGCCGCCCCGGAGTTCGCGGCGTTCGTGTCCTCGGTGATCGAGTCCGGCACCAAGCCCGACCGGATGGGCGCGATCCGGGCGCGGCTGCGCGAGCTGAAGCTCGAGCCGTACGATTGCCTGTCGCCCGCGCTGATGGACATGCTTGCCACCCGCGCGGGCATCCGTAGCGGCGTGCTGGCCGCCTAGCTCCAAAAGCGGTCGGCGTCAGACCACCAGCCTGACGCCGACCAGCACCAGCACGCTCGCCAGCAGCGGCCGCAGCACCAGGTCGGGCACCCGGGTCGCGACCAGGCTGCCAATCAGGATTCCCGGGACCGAGCCGACCAGCAGAGACGCCAACAGGTGCAAGTCGATCGTGCCGAGCACCATCAGATGCCCCAATCCCGCGACCAGGGTCAGCGGCACCGCATGCGCGATGTCGCTGCCGACGATCCGCACGGTGGGCAGATTGGGATACAGCGCCAGCAGCGCCGTGACGCCGATGGCACCCGCGCCGACCGACGAGATCGACACCACCACACCCAGCAGAAGGCCGAACAGCACCGTCAGCGTCGCCACGCGCTGCGGCGACGGCGCCGGAATACGGCCTTCCGCCCAGGCGAACAGTCGATCGCGGAACAGCAGCGACCCGGCGGTCAGGAACAACGCGACGCCCAGCACCAGCGTGATCAGCCGCGACGAGCCCTGCGCGTGATCGCCGACCAGCGATAGCAGGGTGATGGTGATCGCGGCGCCGGGGATGCTGCCCGTCGCCAGCCGGCGCACGATCGGCCATTCGACCGTGTCGCGGGCGCTGTGCACCAGGGTGCCGACGCCCTTGGTCGCCGCCGCATACAGCAGGTCGGTGCCGACGGCGGTGGCTGGATGAAAGCCGAACAGCAGCACCAGCAACGGCGTCATTAGGGAACCGCCACCGACGCCGGTTACCCCCACCAGCATTCCCACCGCGAAGCCGGACAGCGAATAAAGCCAGTTGATCGCGTGCAGCATGAGAGGACCATCCCATTTTGGTGGATTAGGAGCAAACCTCGTCGCGATACGTGGAATTCCGTCCTAGCCGTGCGGCGGTGGCGATACGGCAACCGACGCGGCGCTCTCGCCGGGGTCGCGACTGGCCGATTCCGCCGGTGCCGCCGGCATCTCCGTCAGCAGTACCACGGTTGCCGGATTTGCGAGCGGGATGCCGAGTTCGCCGAACCGCTTCTTGACGCGCCGGTTGAATTCCCGCTGCACCCCCCAGCGCCCGGCGTCGGTGCACTCGATCTGCCCCGCCAGCGTCGCGGTCGAGGCGTCGATGTGGTCCACCCCCCACAGCGCCAGGTCGGAGCGGATGAGGGCGGTAAACGCGGCGTCTTCGCGCATCTCGGCGCCGATCCGCTTGATCTCCTCGCCGACCCGGTCGGTGTCGACGGCGGCCGACACGGTGACGCTGATCGCCGCGTTGCCGATGCCGCGATTGGTGTTGTTGACGGTCGTGACCGACGAGAACGGGATCACGTACAACGACCCGTCGCCGCCACGCAGCTGGATGGTGCGGATCGACAGCCGCTCGACGGTGCCGGAGAGGTTGGCGACGGTGACCCACTCGCCGACCTGCATCGCGTTCTCCAGCAGCAGGAAGATGCCGGTGATGAAGTCCTGCACCAGCTTTTGCGCGCCGAAGCCGAGGGCGACGCCGAAGATGCTGGCGCCGGCGAGCAGGGGTGCGGTGTTGACGCCGATCTCGCTGAGCGCGGTCAGGCCGACGATCACCAGGATCGCGATCAGCAGGCAGGTCCGCAGCAGCGGCGCCAGCGTCCGCAACCGTTGCGCCTGCGCCGTCCGGCCCTCGGCGGCGAGGTGCAGCGTGTTGCGGTCGAGCGCCGCGGTCACGAGTTCCCAGACGATCGCGGCGACGGCGACGGTCAGCAGCAAGGTGCCAAACGTGGACACCAACCGCGCGCCGATCTCGCCCGTCTGGAACGATCCCGCGAGATCGAGGCCCCAGCTCTGCAGCACCGCGACGGCGGCCAGCACGGCGACCACGGCTTGCAGGATGCCGTGCATGCGTTGGTGCCAGACGGTGCGGCGGTCGGTCGCCGCACGACCGGCCATCGGCAACGCCCGGTCGAGCGCGCCCAGCAGCAGGATCGAGACGATGCGAGCCACGATCAGGATGGCGAACGTCACCAGCACCACGCGCAGCACCCGGCCCACGCCGCCCGCCGGTTGGGTTGCCCACACGAACCACATCAACAGGTTCAGGAACGACGCGAGCCACACCCAGGTCTTCGCGAGCCGCCCGGTCATGCCGCCGACCAGCCGGCTGCCCTGGCCCCAGGCGGCGATGCGGGCGGCGACGGAGTGGCGGCACTGCCAGGCGACCACCACCAGCAGCAGGTGGACGACCAGCGCCACAAGCTTCAGGATCGTCTGGGTGGCGCTCTGCGGCATGCCGAGCACGCCGGCGACGTTGGCGACCAGTCCGCCAAACAGCGCCGCGATCGCCAGGCGTCGCACCCAGGTCGCCGCGTAGCGGGCGGTGGCGTCGCGAACGTCGAACAGCCGCCAGCGCGCGGCGTGTGGGCTGTAGATCAGGTCCGACACCGCCAGCGTCAGCCGGTAGATGACGTAGGTGGCGATGGTGTCGAACGCGATCACCCGGGTGGCCTGCAGCTCGACCGCCGAGCTGCCGACCAGCAGGTTGCCGACCAGCGCGAAACCCAGCACCGGCAGCAGCCCGACCAACGCCCGCGACACGATCCAAGGCAGCCGTTTGGTCAGGCGCCATGCCCGGCCGTGCAAGATCCCGGAAGAGTCTGGGGCGGGGCCTTGGTCGATCGCACGCAGCAACGGCCGGGTTGCCCGCTCGGCCAATTTCATCACGCCGTAGGCGATCGCCACGATCGCCAGTGCCAATCCGGCGGCGCGCAGCACGAGGTCGCGCAGCTGCCCATCGGTGCCGACGCGGCCGAACCATCGCATCAGCGCCGGCAGCCCGCGCAGCTCTTGCGCGCTGGTCTGCAGCTGCCCGGTGACGTCGCTGAACAGTTCGCCCGCGCGGCCAACCACCTGGTCGCCGAGGCTGCCCGGCTTCAGCGCGGCGGCGGGGGGTGGCGTGGGTGTGGTGCTGGCCGCCAGCGTCCGCAGCTTGTCGATCAGCTGGCTGCGCTTGGCCGCGTCCTGCAGCGTGTCGGCGAGCGACTGCGCCTGTGCCGGCGTCACGGCCGGCGTTACGGCCGGCGTCACGGCCGGCGTGGGATCGGCGGCACGCGCCGATGCGCACGGCCACAGCAGTAAGGCCGCGAACAGCCAGCGGCGGAGCACCGGCGTTATGGCGTGACCTCCTCCGGGCGCGGGACGGCAACCGGCGCCGCCAGCGTGCCGCGCAGCTGCGCCGCCCGGACCGGGGCCGCGAAGCAGGGGCGGGGTATGTAGCGGCCGGCGCCCCGCACCGCGCGCAGGTCGCCGTCGGTCCAGATCAGCGTGCCGTTGCTGATGGTGTGGCGCGCGAGGCCGGTGACGGTCATGCCTTCGTAGACGCTGAAATCGACGTTCTGGTGGTGCGTCCTGGCGCTGATGGTGCGGCTCGCGTCGGCGTCCCACACCACGATGTCGGCGTCGCCGCCCTCGGCGATGTCGCCCTTGCGCGGATGGATGTTGAAGATCTTTGCCGTGTTGGTGCTGGTGACCGCGACGAACTCTTCTGCCGTCAGCCGCCCCTGCCGCACGCCCTGGTCCCACAGCACGCTCATGCGGTCTTCCACGCCGGCGGTGCCGTTCGGGATGCGGGTGAAGTTGTCGCGGCCGCCGGCCTTTTGCGGCGCGCAGAAGCAGCAATGGTCGGACGCCGTGGTTTGCAGGCTGCCCGACGCGAGCCCCGCCCACAGCGCCGCCTGGTGGTGCTTCGGCCGGAACGGCGGCGACATCACGTGCGCGGCGGCGCGGGTGAAGTCGGGGTCGTAGTAGACGCTCTCGTCGACCACCAGGTGCTGCGCCAGCACCTCGCCGTAGACGCGCTGCCCGGCGGCGCGGGCGCGGGCGATGGCGTCGGTCGCCTGCTCGGTCGAGACGTGGACGATGTAGATCGGTGCCCCCAGCACCTCGGCGATGGCGATCACCCGCTGCGCCGCCTCGCCCTCGACGGCGGGAGGGCGGGACAACGGGTGCCCCTCCGGCCCGGTGATGCCGGCGGCCAGCAGGCGTTGCTGGAGGTGGGCCACCGCGTCGCCGTTCTCGGCGTGGATGTTGCAGATGGCGCCGAGTTCGAGCGCCCGGCCGATCGAGTGGAGCAGCACCCCGTCGTCGACCATCAGGGCGCCCTTGTAGGCCATGAAATGCTTGAACGAGTTGACGCCGTGCTCGCGGGTGAGCGTCGCCATCTCGGCCGCGACCTGCTCGCCCCACCACGTCACCGCGACGTGGAGCGAATAGTCGGCGGCGGCCTTATGCGCCTTCTCGCGCCACGCCTGGTATGCGGCGACCAGCGACTCACCGGCCGACGGGATGGCGAAGTCGAGGATCATCGTGGTGCCGCCGGCCGCCGCCGCCGCCGTGCCGGTGTAGAAATCCTCGGTCGCGACGGTGCCCATGAACGGCAATTCCATATGGGTGTGCGGGTCGATGCCGCCGGGCATGACCAGCATGCCGCCGGCGTCGACGACCTCGCATCCCGTCGGGGCCTCGATCGCCGGGGCCACGCGGGCGATCAGGCCGCCGGCGCACAACACGTCGGCTCGGCGGGTCGTGTTGGCCGTCACCACCGTGCCGCCCCGGATCAGCATTGCCATGACATTCGTTCCTCGTGTTGCGGGACCGAGGCAAGCGCCGGAGCCGGAGCGTGGTCAAGCTTGCCTTGGCGGTAGAGGGTGCGCCACGTTCGGCGGCGGCATCGGCCCGATCGGTAGCGTGAGTTGAAAGGGCGTCGACGACCCATGCCGCTCGATCGACAGCGAGATGGCATACCCGTCCCCACGAGCGAGCGAGATCCCGGGGGTCGTTTCAGCGATCAACGTTAACAATGCCGCGCCCGGCTCGATGCGACGGGGCCAATCCAGGGTAAGCGACGACACCCGGCCGAGTCCGGCCGAATGCTGCAGGGCTCCGCGCCTGGCCGGTGCCCACCGGATCGGAGGTTCTGAGCCGGGTGACCTGAAGATCATGGGCTGGTAGGGATCTTCGCTGTCGATGGCGACCTGGATGGCTGTTCCAGGAGGCAAATACGGTGGTTGGAATGGCCATGTCGCAATGTTGGACGCGATGGAGAATGCAGGTTCTCGCCACGCGAGACCGATTGGGCAAGTCCCGCGGTCGCGCCATCCGGACCTCTCATACAAAGCTGTCCGAGCAATGGCGTCGCCTCTCATCTCTGCAGCGTTGCTAACCCAAAGACACTCAAGAAACATGTTGTCGAAGCAGAAGCAGATGTTCTCGGTGCCTTGGCCGCGATGTTTGCGACGGTAGGTCTCGATCAGACCAATCGACTTCAGAAAAGTCAGGTCGGCCCCTTCCGGTTCGACAAAAATGAAAACGTGGTCCAGTTCCAAGTCCTGTCTCCATCGTGGATCAGCGGTCGCGACGGTCGGCGCACCACCTGCGGTCGTATCCGAATGAGGTTACGCTTGACGGCACCGCCCCGGACACCGTTACCTTCATCCCTGGGCAACGAGGTGGCGCGTGGCTGAGATCGATGTGGCGGCGGGCGCGCGGGACGTGGCTTCGGCGCGGCTGGACGCCGAGACGCTGGCGCGCAATTTCGCCGATATTTCGCCCCCGATGCGACCGCAGGACGCGCTGGTCGAGGCGTCGCGGTGTTATTTCTGCTACGACGCGCCGTGCGTGCAGGCGTGCCCGACCGGCATAGACATCCCGGGATTCATCAAGAAGATCGGCACCGGCAACATGCGCGGCTCGGCGCTCCGCATCCTCGAGGCCAACATCTTCGGCGGGGCCTGCGCCCGCGTCTGCCCGACCGAGATCCTGTGCGAGGGCGCCTGCGTCCGGCTCGGCGACAGCGAGCGGGCGGTGCAGATTGGCGCGTTGCAGCGGCATGCCACCGACTGGCTGATGGCCCGCGAGCCGACGCCGTTCTCCCGCGCGCCGCTGACGGGCAGGCGGGTGGCGGTGGTCGGCAGCGGCCCGGCCGGACTGTCGTGCGCGCACCGGCTGGCGATGCGCGGCCACGACGTCGTGGTGTTCGAGGCGCGCGAGAAGGCGGGCGGGCTGAACGAGTATGGCATCGCCGCCTACAAGGTGCCGGACGATTTCGCACAGGATGAGGTGGCGTTCATCCTCGGGATCGGCGGGATCGAGGTGCGACCGGGCATGACGCTAGGCGCCGACTTCACGCTGGACGAGCTGCGGGCGGACTACGACGCGGTGTTCCTCGGCATGGGCCAGACCGGCGTGCGGGCGCTCGGCATCGCGGGCGAGGACCTGCCCGGCGTGCGCGACGCGGTCGCGGTGATCGCGGAACTAAGGCAGTTCCCCAAAAGCGACCTGCTGATCGGGCGTCGGGTGGTGGTGATCGGCGGCGGCAACACCGCGATCGACGCGGCGACCCAGGCGCGGCGCCTCGGGGCGGAGGACGTGACCATCGTCTACCGGCGCGGGCCCGAGACGATGTCGGCGACCGCGGTCGAGCAGGAATGGGCGCAGACCAACAACGTGCTGATCCGCCACTGGGCGGCACCGCTGCGGCTGCTGGAGTCCGACGGCTATGTGCTGGGCGTCGAGTTCGCCCGCACCCGCGCCGATGCGACCGGCCGCGCGATCCCCGCCGGCGGCACGTTCACGTTGCTTGCCGACATGGTGCTGAAGGCGGTGGGCCAGTTGTTCGTGGGCGGCGAACTCGGCCTTGCGATCGAGGATGGACGCATCGCGGTCGACGACGAGCGGCGCACGGCGTTGCCCGGCATCTGGGCTGGCGGCGACTGCGTGGCGGGCGTCGACCTGACGGTGACAGCGGTCGAGGACGGCAAGCAGGCGGCTGAGTCGATCAACCGGTATCTGATGGAGACGGCCGACCATGGCTGACCTGCGCAGCGACTTCGCCGGCATTCGTAGCCCCAACCCGTTCTGGCTCGCCTCCGCGCCGCCGACCGACAAGGCGTATAATGTCGTGCGCGCGTTCAAGGCGGGCTGGGGCGGCGTGGTGTGGAAGACGCTCGGCGAAGACCCGCCGGTGGTCAACGTGTCCTCGCGCTACGGCGCCACCAGCTACGGCGGCCAGCGCGTCGCCGGGTTCAACAACATCGAGCTCATCACCGACCGGCCGCTCGAAGTGAACCTGCGCGAGATCGCGGAGGTGAAGCGCGACTGGCCCGACCGCGCGATGGTCGTCTCGCTGATGGTGCCGTGCGAGGAGGCCGCCTGGAAAGCGATCCTGGCGCGCGTGGAGGCGACCGGCTGCGACGGGATCGAGCTCAACTTCGGCTGCCCGCACGGCATGAGCGAGCGCAACATGGGCAGCGCCGTCGGCCAGGTTCCGGAATACGTCGAGATGGTGACGCGCTGGTGCAAGCAGCACAGCCGGATGCCGGTGATCGTGAAACTGACGCCCAACATCACCAACATCCTGGAACCGGCGGCGGCGGCGAAGCGGGGGGGCGCCGACGCGGTCAGCCTCATCAACACCATCCAGTCGATCGTCTCGATCGACCTCGACGCGATGTGTCCGGAGCCGATGGTGGACGGGCAAGGCACGCACGGCGGCTACTGCGGCCCGGCGGTCAAGCCGATCGCGCTTAGAATGGTGGGCGACATCGCGCGCGAGCTGCCCGGGTTGCGGATCAGCGGCATCGGCGGCATCTCGACCTGGCGCGACGCGGCGGAGTTCATCGCGATGGGGTCGGGCAACGTGCAGGTCTGCACGGCGGCGATGCACCACGGGTTTCGCATCGTCGACGACATGATCGACGGACTTTCCACGTGGATGGATTCGAAGGGCTACGAAAACCTCGACGCCTTCGTCGGTCGCGCGGTGCCGAACTACGTCCACTGGAACGACCTGAACCTGTCGTATAAGACGCTGGCGCGGATCGACCAGGACCTCTGCATCAAGTGCGGACTTTGCTACATTGCCTGCGAGGACACGTCGCATCAGGCGATCGCGGCGCTGAAGGTCGGGGCGGCGCGAAAGTACGAGGTGATCGACGCCGAGTGCGTCGGTTGCAACCTGTGCGCCCACGTGTGTCCGGTCGATCACTGCATCACCATGGAAGCGCAGCCAGCAATGACTGGTGCGCTGACGTGGAAGGAGCATCCGAACAACCCGATGCGCGTCGCCGCCGAATGACCGCCGTGCCCAACATCGCCGTCGACGGCGCGCGGTTGTGGGCGACGATCATGGAGACCGCCGCGATCGGTGCCACGCCGAAGGGTGGGATCAGGCGGCTGACGCTGACCGATCTTGACCGGCAGGTGCGGGACTGGTTCGTGGCAAAGGTCCGCGCGCTGGGCTGCACCGTCGCGATCGACGACCTCGGCAACATCTTCGCCCGGCGCGAGGGCCGCGATCCGTCGCTGCCGCCGATCGCCATCGGCAGCCACCTGGACACGCAACCGACCGGCGGCAAGTACGACGGCGTGATCGGCGTGCTGGCGGGGCTCGAGGTGCTGCGGACGCTGGACGACCTCGGCATCGCCACCGAGGCGCCGATCGAGGTGATCGACTGGACCAACGAGGAGGGCAGCCGGTTCGCCCCCGCGATGCTGTGCAGCGGCGTGTTCGCCGGTGCGTTCGACCGCGCGTTCGCCGACAGCCGCGCCGACCGCGACGGCGTCACGTTTGGCGACGCGCTGGATGCGATCGGCTATCGTGGCACCGAACCTTGCGGCGCGAGAAAGCTCGCCGCGCACTTCGAGTTGCACATCGAGCAGGGGCCGATCCTCGAGGCGGAGGGTGCGACGATCGGCATCGTCACGGGCGTGCAGGGGATGCGCTGGTTCGAATTGACGCTGCGCGGCTCGGACTCGCACGCCGGCTCGACGCCGATGCACATGCGCCACGACGCGCTGCTGGCGGCGTCGCGCGTCGTGGCGGGCGTGCACTCGATCGCGATGGAACACGCGCCGGATGCGGTCGGCACCGTTGGCCTGATCGAGGCGCGACCCAACAGCCGCAACGTCATCCCCGGCGAGGTCTTTCTGACCGTCGACCTGCGCCATCCCGACGACGCGGTGCTGGCAGAAATGGAGAGGCGGCTGCGCGAGGCGGTGGACGACGCGGCCGACGAGGCACGGGTCCACGCCGAGCTCGTCGCGGTTTGGGACAATCCCGCCGTGCGCTTCGACACCGCTTGCGTCGGCAGCGTCCGCCGCGCCGCGCGCGAACTTGACTTGCCAGCGCGCGACATCGTCTCCGGGGCCGGCCACGACAGTGCCTATGTCGCGCGGGTGGCGCCGACGACGATGATCTTCGTGCCGTGCGCCGGCGGCCTCAGCCACAACGAGGCGGAGAGCGCCACCGAGGCCGACGTGGTGGCCGGCGCCAACGTGCTGCTGCGCGCCGTGCTTGACACCGACCAGCGAATGGCGGAGCGGCGTGGAGACGGCTGACCTCGACCGCCCGCTGGTCCGCATGGCGCCCGCCGACGCGGTGCGGGCGGACGGTGTTTCGCTGGCGTTCTCGTCCGGCGGCCAGGTCACGCACGCGCTGTCCGACATCGACCTGTCGATCCCACAGGGCTCGTTCACCTCGCTCATTGGGCCGTCCGGTTGCGGCAAGACGACGCTGCTGCGCGCCATCGCCGACCTGGAGCAACCGACCGCCGGCACGCTCACCGTCGCCGGCATGACGCCGCGCACCGCCCGGCTGTCGCGCGCGTACGGCTACGTCTTCCAGGCGCCGGCGCTGTTCCCGTGGCGCAACGTCGAGCGCAACGTGAGGCTGCCGCTGGAACTGTCCGGAATGTCGCGCGAGGGGCAACGCACGCGGGCGCACAAATACTTGCAGCTGGTCGGCTTGGACGAGTTCGCCCGCCGCTTTCCGTGGCAGCTTTCGGGCGGCATGCAGCAGCGCGTCTCGATCGCCCGCGCGCTGTGTTTCGAGCCGTCGCTGCTGCTGATGGACGAGCCGTTCGGGGCGCTCGACGAGATCACTCGAGACACGCTGAACCTGCACATCCACCGGCTCTGGCGGCGGACCGGGCTCACCTGCGTGTTCGTCACCCATTCGATCCCCGAGGCGGTCTACCTCTCGTCGCGAATCGTCGTGATGTCGCCGCGCCCGGGCAAGATCATCGATGTTATCGACGTCGACCTCGGCTCGCGCGAGCGCCCGCTCGACATCCGCGAGACGCCGGCGTTCCTGGCCGTGGCCCATCGCGTGCGCGACGCGTTGCGGGCCGGGCACAGCTATGATTAGGCGCGCGGTGCCGGTGGCGACCGTGCTGCTGGCGCTGCTCGCGGTCTGGTATCCGGCGGCGATGTGGCTGAACCACGACGGGGCGGTGAACCTCGCCGACGAGGGAACGCCGCCGCGCGACATCTGGCTTGCCACGCTGGCGCAGGACCGGCCGGTGCTGCCGGCGCCCCACCAGGTCGCGGGCGAGGTGCTCGACGGATTGTTTGGCCATCCGATCAATTCGGTGCACAGCCTAGTCTACCACGCGGCCGTCACCGCCGAGGCGGCGCTGTGCGGGTTCGCCATCGCGATGGCGCTCGGCATGGTCCTGGCAATCGGGATCGTCCATGCGCGGGCGCTGGACCGTTCGGTGATGCCGTGGGTGATCGCGAGCCAGACCATCCCGGTGCTGGCGATCGCACCGATGGTCGTCGTGGTGCTGGGCAACGCCGGCTTTACCGGGTTGCTGCCGAAGGCGCTGATCGCGGGATGGCTGAGTTTCTTTCCCATCACCGCGGCGATGGTCACCGGCCTACGCGCGCCCGACCCGATGCAGCGTGACCTGATGCGGACCTACGGCGCAAACGGGTTCCAGGTGTTGACGCTGCTGCGCTGGCCGGCGTCGATGGCGTTCCTGTTTCCCTCGCTGAAGGTGGCGGCGGCCCTGGCGCTGGTCGGCGCGATCGTCGCCGAACTGCCGACCGGCGCGCAGGCGGGGCTGGGTGCGCGTCTGCTGGCCGGGTCGTATTATGGGCAGACGCTGCAGATCTGGGCGGCGCTGTTCACCGCCGCCGGTCTGGCGTTGCTCGCGATCGGGGCCGTAGACTTGGCACGGGCCGGCTTGATCCGCGGTCGTGGTGGCCGGCTGTGACGACCACGCAGACACTTTGGGCGCTGCTGGTCGGGGGTGGGCTCCTGCTGTGGCTATCGTCGCGCGGGCGCGGACGGGCGGCGCCGATCCTGTTCGGCATCCTGCTGCTGGCCGCGTGGCAGGTCGCGTGCGTCGGCTACGGCGTGCCGCGCGTGCTGCTGCCACCGCCGTCCACCATCGCCGCCGCCTTCGCGACCCACCTGCCGACGCTGGCCGCCGACTTCCTGCAGACCGTCATACGTGCCGTGCTGCCCGGCTACGCGATCGGCTGCGGCGCCGGGCTGCTGGCGGCGATCCTGCTCGACCGCTCCGACTTCCTGCGGCGTGGCGTCATGCCGCTCGGCAGCCTGGTGTCGGCCATGCCGATCGTCGGCATCGCGCCCATCATGGTCATGTGGTTCGGCTTCGACTGGCAGAGCAAGGCCGCCGTTGTCGTGGTGATGACGTTCTTCCCGATGCTGGTGCAGGCGACCGCCGGCCTCGCCGCTGCCGGCGCCATGGAGCGCGACCTGATGCGCGGCTACGGCGCCAGCTATCTCGCGACGCTGTTGCTGCTGCGCCTGCCGGCCGCCGTGCCGTTCATCTTCGTGGCGCTAAAGCTCAACGCGACGCTGGCGCTGATCGGGGCGATCGTCGCGGAATTCTTCGGCACGCCGATCGTCGGCATGGGGTTTCGCATCAGCACCGAGGTCGCGCGGATGAACCTCGACCTGGTGTGGGCCGAGATCGTGCTGGCCTCGCTCGCCGGCACGCTGGCGTTCGCGGCACTGTCCTTACTGGAGCGCACCATCGCGTTCTGGCACCCTTCGTTTCGAACCCCTTGAGGAGACCACCGCCCATGCGCCGTTTGCTGCTCGCCTCCATCGCCGTGTTCGGCTTTGCCGCCTCGGCCCATGCCGCCGACAAGCTGACGCTGCAGCTGAAATGGGTGCCGCAGGCGCAGTTCGCGGGCTACTACGTCGCGGCCGCGAAGGGTTTCTACACCGACGCCGGGCTCGACGTGACGATCAAGGCGGGCGGGCCGGACATCAACCCGAGCCAGGTCATCGCCGGCGGCGGGGCCGACGTGATCGTCGACTGGATGCCGTCGGCGCTCGCCGCACGCGAAAAGGGAGTGCCGCTGGTCAACATCGCCCAGGTGTTTGAACAGTCCGGCGTGGAGCTGACCTGCCGCAAGGATAGCGGCGTCGCCACCCCGGCGCAGTTCAAGGGCAAGACGCTCGGCGTCTGGTTCAGCGGCAACGAGTATCCGTTCCTGTCGTGGATGAGCAAACTTAAGCTGTCCACCAGTGGCGGACCCGACGGCGTCACCGTCCTGAAGCAGGGTTTTAACGTCGACCCGCTGTTGCAGAAGCAGGCGGCGTGCATCTCGACCATGACGTACAACGAATATTGGCAGCTGATCGAGGCCGGGATGAAGCCGGACCAACTGCATGTCTTTAAGTACGAGGACCAGGGCGTGGCCACCCTGGAGGACGGGCTGTACACCACCGAGGGCAAGCTCGCCGACCCGAAGATGGTCGGAACCTTGGGCAAGTTTCTAAAGGCGTCGCTGAAGGGGTGGCAGTACGCGTCCGAGCACCAGGACGAGGCGGTGCGGATCGTGCTGACCAACGACACGGCGGGTTCGCAAACGCCGGCGCACCAGAAACGGATGATGTCCGAGGTCGCCAAGTTGCTCGGTTCGGACGGCAAGAGGATGGGCTACCTGGAGCCGGCCGCCTACGAGCGCACCGTCAGCGAACTGATGGGCGGCGGCAGCGATCCTGTGATCAGCAAGAAGCCCGAGGGTGCTTGGAGCCACGCGGTCTATGACGCGGCGACGAAGTGACGTTCGCCGGCAAGGTCGCGGTCGTCACCGGCTCCACCCAGGGTCTGGGCGAGGCGGTCGCGCGCTTGTTCGCGTCACAGGACGCGGCCGGGCTGGTGATCTGCGGACGCGACGCGGCGCGGGGCGAGGCGGTCGCGGCCTCGTTGCCGAACGCGGTGTTCGTGCAAGCCGACCTGGCCGACATGGCGGCGTGCCGGCGAGTGGTGGCGGAGGCCGACCGCGCGTTCGGGCGGGTGGACGTGCTGGTCAACTCGGCCGCGATCACCGACCGGGGCACGATCCTGGACACCTCGCCCGAGCTGTTCGACCGCATGATGGCGATCAACGTCCGGGCGCCGTTCTTCCTGATGCAGGACGCCGCCAAGCTGATGCGGCGGGCGGGTTCGGGCGGCACGATCGTCAACATCCAGAGCATGTCCGCACACGGCGGCCAGAGCTTCCTTACGGCCTACTCGACCAGCAAGGGCGCGTTGTCGACGCTGACGAAAAACGTCGCGTACTCGCTGATGCCGGACCGCATCCGGGTGAACGGGCTGAACATCGGCTGGATGGACACGCCGGGCGAGGCGGCGATCCAGGCCCGCGAGCACGACGCGCCGGCCGACTGGCTGGCGAATGCCGAGGCGAAACAGCCGTTCGGGCGGTTGTTGAAGCCGGACGAGGTGGCCCGGGCGGTGGCGTATCTGGCGGGCGACGAGAGCGGGCTGATGACCGGGAGCGTGCTGGATTTCGACCAGCAGGTGAGGGGGGCGGGCGACGCACCTTCGCATCCGGTAACTTCTTTAGCGTAGGGCTGCGTAGGCTTACTCGCTAACCGCCCTCTCGCGGCCCGCAACCGTAACGCGCGGACCGAACCAGATGCTAGACCCGCCTGCCGGCAGCCAAGCCCGGTGCAGCCGCATGAAGCCGGCGCCTAGTATGATGTTGCCCGCCCACTCCGGCACCGGTGCCACGACCATCGGCCACTGCGGTACGGTGTCGCCGCCGACGGTGATGCTGCCGAACCGGTGCAGGTGTCCGCTCGGGGTGCCCGAACCGACCCCGGCCAGCAGCACCGCCGTGCCGCCTCTGACGTCCGAACCCTCTAGCGATGTTGCCGTGTCGGGGGCGATCAGGCTGATGCCGGCACCGGTGTCGAGCATGGCGGTCACGGGATGGCCGTCGACCTGCATTGCGAGTTGCAGCAATCCGGGGATCCTGCCGTCGCCGCGCGCGCCGAACGGGTGCCGCAACGCCACCTCGCTGGCCGGCGTGGCCCATCCGGGGGGCGGTCCGTTACAGCCGGAGGGCGCGTTGAGCGTCACCCGGCGGTTCGGCAAATCCCAGTCGACATCGTATTTCTCCAGCACGTCGAGGCCCAACGCCCCCTCGATCGCCCGCGGCCCGTCACCGAAGGCGATCGGGGCCACCTCCATCCGCTTGTCGTCGATCACGAGCGCGCCCAGGCCCAGGTGGTCGACGGTGGCCGCCCAACGCACGTTGCTGCCGCCGACGCCACTGATGGTCGGCAGCGAACTCGGGTCGCGCGCCAGGCGAAGCCGGTCGACCACGGTTTCAGACAGCACCGACGCCTGGGCGCCGAGGTCGAGCACCATGGACGCCGGCGCGTTGTCGAGCAGGACGGTCGTGGTGGGCACGTCGTCGCGAAACACGATCGGCAGCGTCGCGACTGGCTTGGCGAGGCAGGCGAGGGAGCCGCGTGGCGGCGCCGTCGCGCAACCCGGGAGCAGGCTTGCGAGCAGGCCGGCAAGCATCGGTCCACCGCAAGCCTTGGCACGGGCGGGAACCGGTCCCGTCCGTGCCCAAAACATCAACCGCCGATGCAAGTCGCGACGTTCTTCGGCGTGCAAACGTCGAGCCCGGTATAGGTCGGATCGGCCGGGGCCGGCTTGCCGTTCTTGATGTCGTTCAAGAACAGCATCGACTTGTAGCCCATGTCGAACGGCCGCTGCCCGACCTGGCCCGCCGACAGTCCCTGCTTCAGCAAGTCGATCTGGATCGGCAGCGTATCGGCGACCACGAGCGCCAGCGACCCGTCGGCGATCTTGTCCTTGTACTGCTTGGCCGCTCGCGCGTACGCCTGGCCGGCGAACTGCGGGAAGCCGCCGGTCGGCACGAAGGCGTCGAGGTTCGGATACTTGCCGAGGATGTCCTCCATCTGCTGCACCGCGACCGGGAAGTCGTCGTTGGTGTAGAGCGGGCAGCCGTCGGCCTCCTTCCAGCCGTTGGCGCCCGTCAGCCGCGTGCCTGGCGCCTCGGTCGTCTTGGTGCCCGACAGCGTGTCGCGGATGCCCTCGATGCGCTCGTTGTGGTTGGATGCGGCAGCACCGCCCGACTGGATGCAGATCGTGCCGCCCTTCGGCTTGATCGCCATCACCGCCTTGGCCAGGTTCACGCCGATGTCGTAGTTGTGGGTGCCGACATAGGCGAGGCGCAGGCCCTTGTCCTTGGCCAGCAGGTCGCTGTCCCACGTCAGCACCGGGATGCCGGCCGCCTTGGCCTTCTCCAGCGCCTTGCCCATCGCGGCCGCGTTGGCCGGCGAGACGGCGATCCCGTCGACGCCCTTGGCGATCAGGTCGTTGACCACCTGGACCTCCTCCTCGCCGCCGCCGTGCTCGCCGGGGCCGATGTAGAGGCAGGTGAACGCGCCGTTGCTCTCTTTTTCGGCCTTCTTGCAGCCGTCGCGCGCCTGGTCGAAGAACGGGTTATTGGTGTTCTTTGGCACCAGCGCGAACGTGTAGGTCTTGCCGGCGGCGTTCGCCGGTGGCGCGCCGGTCAGCATCGCGGTCGCCATGAACGTGGCGCCGGCGAGCAGGATCGTCTTCATCGGATGTCTCTCCCTGTTGATTATGATTGCAGTCTCGGCGCGAAGTTTCAGTCGCGCCGTCGCCCGCGGACCCGCTCCAGCAGGACCGCGAGAATGATGAACGCACCGACGAAGATGCCCTGGTAGTTGCTGTCCACGCCGGCCATGGTGAGGCTGTTGCGGATGACCTCGATCAGCGCGGCCCCGATGAACGCGCCGTACGTGCCGCCCTCGCCGCCGACCAGGTTGGCCCCGCCGATCACCGTCGCCGCGATCACCTTCAGCTCGTAGCCGGTGCCGACCGCGTTGATCGCCGAGCCCTGCCACGCCAGCAGCAGCACGCCGGCGAGGGCGGCCAGCAGGGCCGACAGCACATACGCGCCGACCTTGACCCGCACGACCGAGATGCCGGTCAGCCGGGCCGCGTTCTCGTTGCCACCGACGGCGAACAGGTGGCGACCCCAGACCGTGAAATGCAGGCACAGGCCGAACACGATGCACAGCCCTGCCAGAATCCAAACCTGGATCGCGATCGACTGGTAGGAACCGCCGCCGACGTAGTCGAAGAACCATTTGTTGTTGTCGCCGAACTCGTAGATCATCTTGTTCTGGCTGAGGGCGACGGCGAGCGAGCGCAGGATCGCCAGGCTGCCGAGCGTCACCACGAACGGCGACAGCCCGACCACCGCGATCAGTATGCCGTTGAACAGCCCGCACAGCACGCCGGTGCCGAGCCCGACCAGCACCGCCCACGGCCAGGCATAGCCGCCGTGCATCACGAGCCCTGCGGCGATCACCACGACGCCCAGCACCGAGCCAACCGAGAGGTCGATCCCGCCGGTGATGATCACCGCCGTCATGCCGAGCGCCATGATGCCGATGAACGAGAAGTTGGTCGTGATGTTGTAGAGATTCTGCGGTGTCGCGAAGGCGCGCGGCTGCAGGATCGACAGCACGGCGCAGATGATCAGCATCGCGATCGTCACCCAGAACGACTGCGCGCCGAGCATCCGCTGGAACCAGGATTTCTCCTCGATTCCGAACACCTCGTTGACCGCGATGCCGAGCGGGGCGCCGGCGGCGGAACTCTCGCTAGGCGGCATGGATCGCTCCCGTGATCAATCCGGTGACTTCCTCGGGGCTGCTGTCGGCGATCGCCTTTTCGGCGACCTTGCGGCCGCGCCGCAGCACCAGGATGCGGTCGCAGACGGCGAACACGTCCGGCATGCGGTGGCTGATCAGCACGACCGCGATCCGCTGGTCGCGCAACCGGCGGATCAGGTCTAGCACCTCGGCCACCTGGCGCACCGAGATCGCGGCCGTCGGCTCGTCCATGATGACGATCTTGCTGTTGGTCAGCCGGGTGCGGGCGATCGCCACGGCCTGTCGCTGGCCGCCCGACATGCGTTTGACCACGTCGCGCGGCCGCGTCTCGCTCTTGAGTTCGGCGAACAGTTCTCCGGCGCGCTGATACATCGCTTTGTAGTTCAGGATGCCGAGACCCGAGCGAATCTCGCGGCCCAAGAACACGTTGGCGGCGGCGGTCAGGTTGTTGCAGAGCGCAAGGTCTTGGTAGACGACCTCGATACCCTTCTCGCGCGCCTCGACCGGGCGGGTGAGGTGGACCGGCTCGCCGTCGATCACAATCTTTCCGGAGGTCGGGGGGAAGTTGCCGGCGATGATTTTCACGAGCGTCGACTTGCCGGCGCCGTTGTCGCCCATCAGCCCCAGCACCTCGCCGGGCTCGAGCGTCAAATTGACGTCGTGCAACGCCCTGATCGCACCGAAGCTTTTGGAGATTTCGGACAGCTGCAACACCGCCAAGACCGTTCACCCTCCCCGGCCGGCGCGTGACCGCGCGGCATTTGTCCTACTATGAACGACTGCCGCCGGAATGGTCAAACGCCTGTGACAAGTGCGACGACGGTTCGAAGCGCCGGAAGTCGGAGAGGTCGACGGGGCTACGGGTGGTGATGACGCCCATTTGCGGCCTCTCGGAATAATCGTCCTCAATCATAGCAGGCTTAATAATCATGGCATCGACCGATGATGCGATCACCGCCGCATCCGAACTCCTCGGCGTCGCGCTGACCGAGGCGGAACGGCGGCAGTTGCCGGCAACCCTGGCTCGGCATCGCGACAACGCGGTCGCTCGGCGTGGGATGGCGTTTCCATACGACCTGGCACCGGCCGAAACATTCGACCCCCGCCTGCCCGGGTGGATGGCGCCGGCTTCCGAGGCATGGCGACCATCGCTGCCGGATCCCCTGCCGCTGCCGGAGTCCGACGCCGACATCGCGTTCGCGCCGATGCTGACGCTGGCCGGCTGGCTGCGGTCGGGCGCGCTGACCTCGGAACGGCTCGTCGCGATCTACCTCGACCGCATCGCCCGCCACGACCCCGTGCTGCGCGCGTTCGCGACCGTCACCGCCGACCTCGCCATGGCGCAGGCGCGGGCGGCCGACGCGGCGATCGCGCGCGGAGCGTGGCGTGGGCCGCTGCACGGCGTCCCGTACGGTTGCAAGGACATCCTCGACACCGCCGGGATCGAGACCGCGTGGGGGGCCGAGCCGTTCCAGGGCCGCGTTCCCGCGACCGACGCGACGGCGGTCGCGCGAATGCGGGCGGCGGGTGCCGTGTTGCTCGGCAAGACCAGCGTCGGCGCGCTGGCGATGGGCGACGTCTGGTATGACGGTCGCACCCGCACGCCCTGGGACACCGCGCGCGGCGCCAGCGGATCGAGCGCCGGGTCGTGCGCCGCCGTCGCCGCCGGGCTCTGCGGGTTTGCGCTTGGCACCGAGACCATGGGCTCGATCGTCGAGCCGAGCGCCCGCTGCGGCACGGTCGGCCTGCGCCCCACGTTCGGCCGGGTGCCGCGCACGGGCGCGATGCCGTTGGTGTCCTCGCTCGACAAGATCGGCCCGATCGCGCGGTCCGTGGCCGACGCGGCACCCATCCTGGCGGCGCTAGCCGGGCCGGACGGGATCGACGGCTCGGTGATCGACGCCCCGCTCGGGTTCGACCCGTCACGCGGTATCGCGGCTGTGCGGGTCGGTTTCTTTCCGGGGGACGGCACGCCGGACATCGGCTTCGACCTGGTGCCGCTCACCCGCCTAGACCTGCCGTACGACTCGCTGCTGGCGCTGCTCGACGCAGAGTGCGCGGCGGTGTTCGAGCAGCTCACGCTGACCGGCGCCGACGACCGCCTTACCCGGCAGGACGAGGCGGCGTGGCCCAACCAGTTCCGCGCCGCGCGCTTCCTGTCGGCGGTCGACCACGTGCAGCTACGGCGGTTCCGGCGGCAGGTGATGGCGGTGATGGCGGAGTGGTTTGAAACCGTGGAGGTCATCGTCGGTCCCGCCGCGCATGGGCCGCTGCAGGTCATCTCCAATTTTACTGGCCATCCCTGCATCGTCGTGCCGGTGGGTGTCGGGCCGGACGGGATGCCGGAGACGGTCTGCGTGTGGGGCCGCCTGTTCGACGAGGGAGCGGTGCTGCGGGCGGCGTTGGCGATCGAACATTGTGCCGGGTTCGCGGCGCGGCCGAATGGCTTTGGCTAACCCAGCGCGGCATCGATCCCGTCGAGTGCCGCAAAACCCATCGCGTCCCGGGTCGCCACGGTGGCGCTCCCCAGATGCGGCAACAGCACGACGTTCTCCAACGCCAGATAGCCTGGGTCGACGCGCGGCTCGCCATCGTAGACATCCAGTCCCGCCGCCGCGACGTGGCCGGAGCGCAACGCCGCGATCAGCGCCGCGTCGTCGATCAGCGAGCCACGCGCCGCGTTGGCGACGATCGCCCCTCGCGGCAACCGCGCGATGCGTTCGGCATTCAGCCAGTGCCGCGTCGCGGCCCCGCCCGGCGCGTTAAGGCTCAGCACATCGCTGACCGCCAGAAAACTCGCGTCGTCGTAGTGGTAGATCGCGCCCGCCTCAGCCGATGCCGCGAGTCGGGTGCGGTTGCGGTAGTGCACCGCCATGCCCAGTCCGCGCGCCATCGCGGCCAGCTCGCGCCCGATCCGGCCCATGCCGAAAATCCCCAGCCGGCGTCCGGCGACGCCCGATCCCATCATGTGCGTCGGATGCCAGCCGCTCCAGCGCCCGGCCCGCAGCAGCCGCTCGCCCTCGCCGGCGCGCCGCGCGGTCATCAGGATCAGCAGCAGGGACAGCTCGGCGGTCGCCACACTCAGCACGTCGGGCGTGTTGACGACCGCGATGTTTCGCGCGGCCAATGCGGCCAGATCGAGGTGGTCGGTGCCGACGCTGAACGTCGCCACCACGCGCAATCGGGGCGGCAGTGCGGCAACCGTCGCGGCATCGAGCTGCTCGGCCGGGCAGCACAACAACGCGTCGGCCTCGGCCGTCAGCCGCAGGACATCGGCACCCGTGCATGGCGCGTCGGCCTCGTCCTGCACGACGTCGTAGGTGGCCCGCGCCCGCGCTTCGACCGCCGCCGGCAGCCGCCGCGTGATCGCCAGCCTCAGACCCAAAGCGGGTCGATCGCCGGCCGCCCCGCGAGCACGGCGCTGATGTTGTCCAGCGCCCTAAAACCCATCTCGTCGCGCGTCTCGACCGTGGCGCTACCCATGTGCGGCGTCATGAACACGTTCGGCAGCGCGATCAGTCGCGGGTCGATCGACGGCTCGGCGGCGAACACGTCGAGGCCCGCGGCGAACAACTGGCCGCTCTCCAGCGCCTCGATCAGCGCCTCCTCGTCGACCAGCGCGCCGCGCGAGGCGTTGACGAACACCGCCCCCTCGGGCAGTCGGGAGAACGCCGCCGCGTTCATGATCCGCGCCGTCTGCGGCCCACTCGCCGCGTGCAGGCTGAGGATCTGGCAATGCGGCAGCATGTCAAAGAAGTCGGAGAACCAGGTGGCGCCCTGCTCGAGTTCGGCCGGCAGCCGGCTACGGTTGCAGTAGACCACCCGCATGCCGAACCCGCGCGCGCGCTGGGCCAGCGCCTGGCCGATCCGCCCCATGCCCAGAATGCCCAGCGTCCGGCCGGACACCCGCAGGCCAAGCATGTCGCCCTGTCCGAACGGGCGGCCCCAGCCAGCGCGGGTGATCGCCTCGTATTCGCTAGCGCGGCGGCAGGCCGCCAGCATTAGCAGCATCGCAAGGTCGGCGGTGCAGTCGGTCAGCACGTCGGGCGTGTTGGTCACCGGCAGGCGGCGGGCGCGGGCGGCGTCGACGTCGATGTGCTCGAAACCCACCGAGCAGGTCGCCAGCACCTTGACGCCAACGGGCAGGGCGGCGATCCGTGCGGCAGTCATCTTCAAATTGGACGAGATCATCAGCGCGTCCGCGTCCGCCGCCAGCTCGAATGCCTCGTCCGACGACAGGTCGCGCAGCCCCGAGGCCGGGCTGTCGAACTCCGCCCGGATCCGCGCCACGACGTTCGGCGGCATCGCGCGCGTGACCACCAAACGGTGCCGCATGTCGTGTTCACTCCTTTGTTGCGCCCGAATCATGGATGCTTGCCGCGATGAGGGGAAGGGGGTGAAGGCTGATCGCCACGCCACCTGACCTAGCTCTCGCCGAGCGCCTATTTGCCTCGATCCGGGCCGCGAGCGGCGACGGGGCCGGGGTGACCCGTGCCGCATACGGGACGGGCGAAGCGGCGGCGCACGCGCTGGTGCGGGCCGAGGGCGAGCGGCTCGGCCTTGAAATCGTTGTGGATTTCGCCGGCAATCTTCTGATGACGCGGCTCGGCCGTGACCGGACCCGCCCCGCCGTGGTGATCGGCAGCCACCTGGACAGCGTGCGCGAGGGCGGCGACTACGACGGTGTGGCAGGTGTCTTGGCGGCCCTCTCAACTGTTTCGGCAATGATTACCGCACATCACATTTGTGATTGCGACGTGATTGTGAGCGTGGTCCGGGCGGAGGAGTCCGGCTCCTGGTTCCCGACCAGCTTCCCGGGCAGCCGGGCGTTGCTTGGCCGCCTGCCGCCCGAGGCGCTCGCGGCCCGACGCCTCGACACCGGCCGCACGCTGGCCGAGCACATGCGCGAAGCCGGCTTCGACCCCGACGCGGTCGCCGCCGGACGTTGCCTGCTGCCGCCGTCGCGGGTCGCTGCCTACGTCGAACTGCACATCGAGCAAGGCCCGGTGCTGGACGACGCCGGCGTTGCCGTCGGCATCGTCACCGGCATCCCCGGCAGCCGCCGCCTGCGCGCGGGCCGGGTGTTTGGCGAGACCAACCACTCCGGCGCGACGCCACGAAAATTCCGGCGCGACGCGGCGATCGCATTGGCCGAGTTCGCGGTGGCGCTCGACGATTTGTGGGCGGAGCTGGAGGCCGGCGGACACCGCCTCGCGCTGACATTCTGTGTGTTGGCGACCTCGCCGGACGCCGGCTTCACGAAAATCGCCGGCGAGGCGCGGTTCGAGCTGGATGTCCGCAGCCTCGACCCGGCCACCGTCGACCGCGTGTTCGACGAGATCGCGCGGCTGGTGCCGGCGATCGAGGCGCGGCGCGGCGTGCGGTTCGACCTCGGCCGCGAGACCGGCAGCGTCGCGACCCCGATGGACGCCCAGTTGGGCGCGGAGCTGCGGGCGGCGGCTGACCGCGTCGGGGTCGCGACACTCGAGCTGCCGAGCGGGGGCGGTCACGACCCGGTCAGCTTCGCCCAGGCCGGCATCCCGGCGGCGCTGCTGTTCGTCGCCAACCAGCACGGCAGCCACACGCCGGCCGAGGCGATGCGGATGGCCGATTTCGCCGCTGCGACCCAGGTACTGGCGGCGTGGGTGGCGGCCGCTGCGGGCTAGAGCATGATCGGATCAAATCCAAATAGAAGCTCGGTCGTCATTGCGAGGAGCCGCTCGGCGACGAAGCAACCCAGAGCCACACACGCGGCCGTTGCTCTGGGTTGCTTCGTCGCAAGCGCTCCTTGCAATGACGGCGAGTGCGACGATCTGTCGTCGCTTCGATTCAAATTGAGACGATGCTGCTCTAGTTGATCGTTCGCGGCCCCTCGGCGTCCGCCGGCATCGGTCGCATCGTCTCGACCGCCACGCGCGCCTCCGACGCCAGTTGGCGCGCGAACGTTGGCTCGGCCGGTGTACCCCGCATGAGCGCGGCCACGAACGAGCGGCCCCAGGCCAGCGGCGAGCGGTTCTCGATCGCCGCCCACAGGCTCTGCCACCGCTCCCGCCGCTCGCCGAGCGGCATCGACAACGCGGTGTGCATCGCGTCGGCCATCGCGTCGGCGTCGTATGGGTTGACCATCACCGCCGCACCGAGTTGCTGCGCCGCGCCGGCGAACCGGGACAGCACCAGCACGCCCGGGTTGGCCGGGTCCTGGGCGGCCACGAACTCTTTCGCGACCAGGTTCATGCCGTCGCGCAACGGCGTCACCACGCCGACCTCGGCGTGGCGCAGGTAGCCCGCGACCACGTTGCGGTCGACGCCGCGCGAAACCAGCCGCAGCGGCGTCCAGTCGGGGTCACCGAAATCGGCGTTCAGCGCGCCGGTCTCGCGGTCCAGCGCCGTCCGTAGCGCCTGGTAGCTCTGCACCTCCTTGCGCGACGTCGCGGCGATCTGCAGCATCGTGACGTGCCGCCGCCACGCCGGCCGGTGTTCCAGCAAGGCGCGCAAGCCCTGCACCCGCTGCAGCAGCCCCTTGGTCGGGTCGAGACGCTCGACACCCAGGATCAGCTTCTGTCCGAGCAGGCTGCGGCGCAGGTTGATCGCGGCGGCGCCGTTTTCCATGTCGGCCGCCATCCGGGCGAAGCTGTGCGGCTCGATTTCGACCGGGAACACGCCGAGGCGCACCCGCCGGCTCTCCCCGTTCCACGTTACGTTCAGCATGTTGCCGAGCGAGCGCGACGCACCGGCCAGCAGTTCGGCGGCGTTGGCGAAGTTGCTTAGGTCGTTCTCGGTCTGGAACCCGATGAGGTCGGCCGCCAGCATGTCGCGCACGAACGTCGCCATCTCGGGGGCGGCGGCCAGCACGTCGCTCGACGCGAACGGGATGTGCAGGAACAGCCCGATCGGGTTTTTCACGCCCCGCGCGCGCAGCGAGGCCGCCATCGGCAGCAGGTGGTAGTCATGTACCCAGACGATGTCGGACGGGTGCAACAACGAGTGCAGCTGGGCCGCCAGTCGGGCGTTCACGTCGCGGTAGGATCGCGCGTCAACCCGGTCGTAGCGCATCAGCTCCGGCATCGTATGCAGCAGCGGCCACAGCACGCCGTTGGAGAAGTTGTTGTAGTAGCGGTCGTGCTCGTCGCTCGTCAGGGGAACGGTGGCATAATCGACGCCGGCCGCATGGACGACTTTTATCGTATCTTCAGACCCTTCGGCGGCGATCTCGCCACTCCATCCGAACCAGAGGCCGCCGCGTCGCTCCATCAATCCGTCGAGCGCCACCGCCAGCCCGCCCGCGTGGGCCGTCGCTGAGGGGACCGGAACCCGGTTCGATACGACGACAAGCCGGCTCATGCAGCCTCCAACACTGTAACGGGCAACGAACGGAACAGATTCGACACGGCTAACCATTCGGTCATTCCGGGCACAACGTCACGTGAAGCGAGCGTGCTCACCCAACTGTGACCAGCGAGGTTGCGCGGCAGAACGATGCGCGTGTCCGCCCACGCCGCGTCTGGAACCAGCGGCTGTGTCGCATCGGCGCCAAGCAGCCCGGCCGAGAGCCGGGTGACGGCGACCACGCAGGCGGCGGCGCCGATGACGAGCGCGAAGGCGACGACATGCTCGGCCGCCGGCCCCTCGACCCGCAGCGGCTCGTACGACCCCTCCGCGAACAGCTCCGGCTGGCGCGCCCGCAACGCCAGCGCGCGGGCGATGATCGCCTGCTTGACCCGACCGTCGCGCCAGTGCGCCAGCAACGCCGCCGGCTCGCCCGCCTCGGCCAGCGCGGCGATGCGCGTGGCAAAATCGACCGGGCGGCGGTTGTCGGGGTCGACCAGGCTGAAGTCCCAAAACTCGGTGCCCTGATATAAATCCGGCACGCCCGGCGTGGTCAGCCGGAGCAGCGTCTGCGACAGGCTGTTGACGGCACCCGGCAGCGCGATCCGGTCCGCGAACGCCGCCATTTCGCGCACTACCGCGGCGGCGCGGCCGCCATCGAGGCAATGGTCCAGCAACGTCCGGCTCGCTGCCTCGTAGGCATCGTTGGGTACGGCCCAGCCGGTGTTCCGCTTGGCCTCGCGCAGCGACTTCTCGAGCCATCCGTGCAACCGCTGCCGATAGGCGTCGATGCCGGCCGCGTCGTCGGGCGACAGGTCAAGCGGCCACGCGGCGACGATCGTCTGGTAGATCATCAGCTCGTCGGCGGTGTCGGGAGCCAACGCGCCGTCGACCTCACGCTTGCTGGTCGAGTTCAGCCGCGCCCAACGGGCAACCGCCGCCTCCCACTCGTCCGGCACCTCGCTCAGCACGGCCAGACGGACGCGGGTGTCCTCGCCGCGCTTGTGGTCGTGGGTGGCGGTGGCGAGCAGGGCCAGCGGCAGCCGTTGGCGTCGCTCCTTGGCCGCACCATGAAAACCGCCGACGGTCAGGCTCCACTGCGACGGCTCGCTGCCGACCTCGTTGCGGCTCAGCAGGCGGCCATAGCGGTAGAATGCGGTGTCCTCGACCGACTTGGCGGCGGTCGGCGCGGACAGCTGCTGGAAGCGCACCATCGCGCGCAGCCGCTCGCGCCGCGCGGCGCCTGCCGGCATCTCGCGGATGCCCTCGCCCGCCAGCAGGCCGTGCAGCAGCGTCAGCAGCTCCTGGTCGGTCGAGCGGATCGTTTTCCGGGCACCCGCCATCGCCCAGGCGAGCGCCCGCTCGTCGGTCTCGGACGCGCCAGCGGCCCCGGCATAGATGCGATAGGTGTGAAAATGGACCAACAGTTCCTCGAGCGCCCGACGCACGCCGGTAAGTGTCCAGTCCCGTGTGGTTATATTGCGGCGCAAGATGCGATGGAGGGCGGCGGCGGTCGCCCAAAGCTCGCTTGACAGCGCGTCGCGCAGGATCAGCCGCCGCGCCGGCTCCGCCTCCTCCTCGAACAGCGCCGGCCGATTGGTGAGGCTGGTCCAGAGGTGGGTCAGCGGTGCCTCGCCGCCCGGATCGTGCAGCACCGCCGAGACTTCGTTCATGAAGTCGTAGCCGGTGGTGCCGTCGGTCTGCCAGTCGGCCAGCAGCCGCTCGTGGGTGAACAGGATCTTCTCGACCCAGATCATCGGCGCCGTGTCGCGCAACGCCTCGGGTCGTTGCTTGGCCACTGCCTGCATCGCCCGGCGCAGCTTGCGGCAGTAGCCATGCGGGTCGGCGAGGCCGTCGACGTGGTCGATCCGCACGCCGTCGATCAGGCCCTCGCCGTACATGCTCAGGATTTTCGCGTGTGTCGCGTCGAACACGGCCGGCACTTCCTGGCGGACGCCGGCCAGCCCATTGATGTCGAAGAACCGCCGCCAGTTGATCTCGTCGCTAGCGGCTCGCCAGAACGCGAGCCGGTAGTGCTGCCGCTCAAGCAAGCCGTGCAGCCGGTCGCGGCTATCCTCGGCGTGCGGGTCGAACGCCGCCAGAGCCGCCGCGAACGCCTGGGGTTCCGCGCCGGCGGCGGTTTGTAGCGCCGCACGCCCGTCCTCGGCGCGGCGGCGCGTGTCGTCCCGGTTGGCTCCGGCGGCCTCGGTGAACAGTTCGGCTAACTCGTCGAGCGGGCCGCCCGCCGCGCGCAGGATCGCGCCGTAGTCGCGCGGCGTGATCGGGAACCGGTGCGACCCGCCGTAGACGTCGGCGAAGAACCGCCCGTCCGCCGGATCGAATTTCAACACGATGTCGCCGCCGTTCAGCGCGTCGCCGTACGCGGCCCCCAGGAACGGCGCCAGCAGCTTGCCGCGCAGCGTCGGGTTGGGCGGCTCCCAGTCGATGTCGAAGAACTCGGCGTACGGCGAGGCGCGGCCCCACTCCAGCACGTCGAGCCACCACGCATTGTCGCTGCCGCCCACCCCCATGTGGTTCGGCACGATGTCCAGAATCAACCCCATGTCGCGGTCGCGCAACGCGGCGACCAGCCGCCGCAGCGCCGGCTCGCCGCCCAGTTCCGGGTCGATGCGGTTGTGGTCGACGATGTCGTAGCCGTGGGTCGAGCCGGGCCGCGACATCAGCAGTGGCGAGGCATACAGGTGGCTGATTCCGAGGTCGGCAAAGTAGCCGACCAGCTCCACCGCCCGGTCGATCGGGAAGCCGGCATGGAACTGCAGCCGGGCGGTCGCGCGCAACTTGGTCAATCGTTAAGTCCTTCGCGCCGTACGGAAGGCCGCCAAACGCGCGCCCACCTCCGGTGCGTCAAGCAGTTGATCGGCTGGCCCGTCGAGGCGGCGGCGCCAGTTCGGATGTTGGTCAATGGTGCCGGGCAGGTTCGGCTGCTCGTCGCGCGCCAGCACGTCCTCGATCGGCAGCAGCACGAAGTCGCACGCGGCCTTGGCGACATGGCGCAACGCCGCGTCGCAGGCCCGCCAGGTGTCGTCGGGCGGCGGCATGTCGCCCTCGGCCGCACCACTGTCGCGCATCGCCGACCACAGTAGTTCGCGTTCGCGCGCACGGGTCGCCTGCGCCGCCGCCACGTCCGGCTCCCACCCCATGCGGGCGCGCCACTCGATGTCGTGGCCGCGCCACCAGCCGGTGAGCGTGGCGAGATCGTGCGTGCTGGTCATCGCCACCGCCTGCTTCGACCACTCGGACGGCGCATGGAACCGGTCGTCGTCGCGCTCGAACCACAGCACCCGCAAGCCGAGCAACCCGGTGTCGATCAGCCGCTCCTGAAACCCGTCGGGCACCGTGCCGAGGTCCTCGCCCAGCACCACGGCACCGTGCCGGTGGGCCTCGAGTGCCACGATCCGCATCATGTCGGCGACCGGAAAAGACAGATAGGCACCTTCGTGCGCGCCGAACCCGTCCGGCACGACCCATAGCCGTTGCAGCCCCATGACGTGATCGATCCGCACCCCGCCAGCGTGGCGCAGGGCGGCCCGCAACATGCCGACGAACGCGCCAAAGCCGTGCCGCCGCAGGCCGAGCGGTGAGAACGCGGCGATGCCCCAGTTCTGCCCCTGCTGGTTCAGCAGGTCGGGTGGTGCCCCGATCGACAGCCCGATCATGGTCTCGTCCTGCAGGCTCCAGGCGTGGCTGCCGCCGCCGTCGGTGCCCACCGCGAGGTCGGAAATCAGGCCGATCCGCATCCCCGCCACGCGCGCCGCCGCCTGCGCCTGGCTCAGCCCGGTGTCGGCCCGCATCTGCAACCAGGCGTGGAACGCGACGGTGTGCGCGTGCTCGGCCGCGAACGCTGCGACTTCGGGGCTGGCCGGGTCGCGGAACGGCTCCGGCCAGGTTCGCCAACTCCACAACGCGGAATCGGAGCCGTAGAAGTGCGCGTGCAGGGCTTCGAACCGGGCGTGCCGCTCCAACGCCTCGCCGCCCTCGGCGCGGAAGGTCGCCAGCGCGCCGTCGTTGGCGCCGTCCTGCTCGTCGAACAACGCGCGTAACTTGGCCAGACGCGCGCGTGCCGCGTCGGGCCAGTCGACCAGCGGCAGGGCTTCCAGCGCCGGGTCGGGCCCACCAGGGTCGGCGTGCAGCACGTTGAGCATGATGCGAGACGATGGCGCGTACGGGCTGAACCGGTTCACGTCGGCGGAGAACTGAGCGTGGACCGGGCTGATCGCCACCGCGTCCGCGCCATGCCGCGCCGCCGTGGTCGCGAATGCCGCGAGTGCCGCGAAGTCACCGATGCCGCCATCGCCGTCGCGGCGCAAGCTGTAGAGCTGCACGGCGACCCCCCAGGGCCGATCCGGCGGCACACCCGGGCAGCTGCGTGGCGCCACGCAAAGGGTCGCCGCACCGTGCGCCGACGTCAGCGCATGATACCCCGGCACGTCGATCTGCAGCGGCCCGTCGCCCAGGATCGTGCCGCCATTCTCCAGCGCCACCTGCCAGGCACCCGGCATCGGCACCGGCTCGCCCTGCGTCGCGGTGATCAGCGGCGGCAGGTTTTCGCGCCCGGCGTGGTGGGCGTGGAGCGCCGCCGCGACCAGCGTATCGGTGCCGGCGTCAACGCCCGTCGCGGCCAGCACCGCGCGCAGCGTGGCGGCGCCGACATCGTGCCACTGCCCATGCACGTCCCGCCAATGCGGGACGACGCCGGACGCTTCGGCCAGCTCGCGGAGGGCGTCCCCGCTCACGTCCGCTCCAACAGGAACGCGACGGTGCTGAGCGGCGGCAACGAACCGTCGGACAACTTTGCCGCGTCGCCCGGGTGGCTCTCGAACAGCCGCGAGCCGTCCGGCGCCGGGTCAACCCGCACCGGCGTGGTGCCGAGGTTCATCGCGATCACCAGCTCGGCCCCGTCGCCCATGGTCCAGCGCGCGATCACCGCCTTGTCGCCCAGCACGCCCGCCCCGAGCGCCATCGCACCGGGGATGCGGGCAAACAGGTGCGCGCGGCGCAACCCGAGCAGCACGCGGATAGGGGACGTGGTTTCGGGGTCTTCTTCGGCCGGGTCGGGGCAGGCGAGCATGAACGTCTCGATCGCGTTCGGATCGGGGATCTGCTCGCGTTTGCGCTCGTCGGAGAACGCCGCGAAGCCCGCGAACTCCTTGCGGCGACCCTCGCGAACCAAGTCGGCCAGCTCGTCATGGTGGTCGGTGAAGAACGGAAACGGCGCCTGACTGCCGTATTCCTCGCCCATGAACAGCAGCGGAATCTGCGGGGACAGCAGCAGCATGGCCTGCGCCGCGCGCAACGCCTCCGGATCGACGGTGCTGGTCAGCCGGTCGCCCAGCGCGCGGTTGCCGATCTGGTCGTGGTTCTGGATGAACGACACGAACGCGGTCGGCGGCAGGTCGCCGCTCGTCTCGCCTCGCCGGTCGCCCTTGAAGTTGACCTCGCCCTGGAACGCGAAGCCTTCCGACAGGCACCTCGCCAATTGCGCGGCACCGTTCGCGAAGTCGGCGTAGTAGCCCTCGGTCTCGCCGGTCAGCAAGTTGTGGAAGGCGTGGTGGATGTCGTCGTTCCACTGCGCGTCGAACTGGTCGGGCGTGATCAGCCTGGCGCGGTTGTGCTCGTGCTCGACCACGAGATGGACGTGCCGGCCCGGCTCGATCGCCGCCCGGATGCGCCGTGCCATGACGCCGGGAAAATCGAGGTCGAGGATCGCCCCCACCGCGTCGAACCGCAGCCCGTCGAACCGGTATTCGTTCAGCCAGTAGATCGCGTTCTCGATGAAGTAGTCGCGCACGTCCGGGTTCTCGTGGACGATCGCCGCACCCCACGGCGAATGGCGGCTCCCATCGAAGAACGTGTTGCCGGCGTAGACGTGCATATACGCGCCGTCGGGGCCGAAATGGTTGTACACGACGTCGAGAAACATCTGCAGGCCAAGCGCGTGGGCGCGGTCGATCAACGCCTTCAGCTCGCCGGGCGACCCGTAGGCCGTCTCCGGCGCATATGGCAGCACGCCGTCGTAGCCCCAGCCGCGCTTGCCGGGGAAATCGTTCAGCGGCATCAGCTCGATCGCGGTGAACCCCAGGTCGCGCCACCGCTCGAGGTGCTGTGCCACACCGTTGTATCCGCCCAGCACGCCGGCGTGGACCTCCAGCAGCACCGTCTCGTGCCACGGTCTCCCCATCCAGTCGCCGCCGTCGGGACCGATCCCGTGCCACTCGTGCGCGACCGCGTCGAACACCACCGACCAGCCGTGCACGTCGCCGTCCTGCAGGCGCGACGCGGGATCGGGCACCTCGAGCCCATCCGGCAACACGAACTTGTAGCGCGTGCCGAGCGGCGCTTCGGTGGTCAGCTCGAACCAGCCTTCGCCCTGCGGGTTCATCTCGGTCGTGGCGCCGTCCCGGATGTGCAGGCGGACGTGGTCGCAGGACGGTGCCCAGATGCGAAACCGCGTCTTGCCGCTCGAATGCGGCTCGGCGCCGAACGGCAGGACGTGGGTGTGGGTCTCGGCCATCAACCGGCGACCATGATCAGGGTCGCCAACGGCGGCAGCGTCAGCCGCAGCGACGCCGGCTCCCCGTGCATCGGCTCGTCATCGGCGCTCACGCGGCCCTGGTTACCCATGTTCGATCCCCCATAACTCGCCGCGTCGGTGTTCATCGCCTCGATCCACGTGCCGGGCCGGGGCACGCCGAGGTGGTAATCGACGCGCGGCACGGGGGTGAAGTTGCACACAACCAGAACCGGTTTGTCGCCCTCGTGGCCGTACCGCAGGAACGCGAACACGCACTGGTCGGCGTCCTCCATCACCACCCAGCGGAACGCCTCGCTGTCGGCGTCGCGGCTGAACAGCGCGGGAGTCGCCTGATAGAGCGCGTTCAGGTCGCGCACCACCCGCTGCATCCCGGCGTGCGGCGCTTGATCGAGCAAATCCCACGCGAGTTGGCCGTCATGGTCCCATTCGCGCCACTGGGCGATCTCGCCGCCCATGAACAGCAGCTTCTTGCCCGGGTGGCCCCACATGAACCCGAGGTAGGCGCGCAGGTTGGCGAACTTCTGCCAGTCGTCGCCTGGCATCTTGCCGATCAGCGAGTGCTTTCCGTAGACGACCTCGTCGTGCGACAGCGGCAGCACGAACCGTTCGGAGAACGCGTAGACGAGGCCGAAGGTGATCTCGCCGTGGTGCCAGCGGCGGTGGATCGGCTCCTGCTCGATGTAGCCGAGCGTGTCGTGCATCCAGCCCATGTTCCACTTGAAATCGAAGCCGAGGCCGCCGTCGCGCGCGGGCCGGGTCACACCGGGCCAGGCGGTGCTCTCCTCGGCGATCAGCAGCGCGTGTGGGTTGCGTTCGTGCAGCACCGTCGAGAGTTCCTGCAGGAACGAGACCGCCTCGAGGTTCTCGCGGCCGCCATACTGGTTGGGCACCCACTCGCCGGCCTGGCGGCTGTAGTCGCGGTACAGCATGGACGCGACCGCATCGACGCGGATGCCGTCGACGCCGTATTCCTCGACCCACCACAGGGCTGACGCGATCAGCCAGCCGCGCACCTCGTTGCGGCCGAGGTTGAAGATGAACGTGTTCCAGTCGGGGTGGAAACCCTCGCGCGGGTCGGCGTGCTCGTACAGCGGCGTGCCGTCGAACTGCGCCAAGCCGTGCGGGTCGGACGGGAAATGCGCCGGAACCCAGTCGAGGATCACGCCGATGCCGTTCGCGTGGCAGGCGGCGATGAACGCGCGGAACTCGTCGGGCGTGCCGAACCGGGCCGCCGGCGCGAACTGGCCGAGCGGCTGGTAGCCCCACGAGCCGCCGAACGGGTGCTCCATGATCGGCAGCAGCTCGACGTGGGTAAAATTGAGCCGCGACAAATACGGCGCCAGCCGGCGCGTCAGCACCTGCCACACGGACCCCTCTTCGGCCTCGTGCAGCCACGACGGCGCGTGGACCTCGTAGATGGACAGCGGCTTGTCGACGCCCTGAGCCGGGCGCGGCTCGCCTGTCGGCTTGTTCCAGCCGAGGGTCGCCACCACCGAGGCGGTCGCCGGGGGCAGTTCGGCACGGCTCGCCACCGGGTCGGCCTTTAGCGGCAACAACCCGCCGTTTGGGCCGAGCAATTCGTATTTATAGAGTGCGCCGGCGTTGACCTGCGGCAGGAAGATCTCCCACACGCCGCAGCCCTGCCGGAGGCGCATCGGGGCGCGACGGCCGTCCCAACCGTTGAACGCGCCGACCACCGAGACGCGGCGCGCGTTCGGCGCCCAGACCGCGAACCGGACGCCGTCGACGCCGTCCATGGTCGCCGGGTGCGCGCCCAGCACGCGGCCGACCTCGCGGTGGCGGCCCTCCGCCAGCAGATAGATGTCCATCTCGCCGAGGATCTCGCCGAACCGGTAGGCGTCCTCGATCACCTGCGCCTGCCCATCTTCGCCCACCACGCGAAGCTTGTAGGGCACTTGGGCCGGCAGCAGCGCGCTCCAGAAGTCGCCCGCCACGCGCGTCATCGACGTCAACGCCATGCCGTTCGCGCCGACCACGTCGACCCACGCCGCAGCGGGCAGGAACGCCCGGATCGCGCACCTACCGTCGACGTCGTGCGGCCCGAGCACCGAGAAGGCGTCGCCGTGCCGGCCCTGCAGGATGGAGTCGACGGCCCCGTGGTCGGGCCGTCCGTCAGTTTTAGTCATCGTACAGTCTCCGGGGCCGCGACGCGTTGGGCGATCGCGAGCAGGCCGCGCAGCGGGATCGCGAGCCAGGTTGGACGGTTGGCCGCCTCGTAGCGGATTTCGTATGCGGCCTTCTCGATCAGGAACAGGTCGAGCAGCGCCTGCTCGGCGGCGCGCGGCACCCACGGCGTCTCGGTCGCATGCAGCACGCCGTGGTAGCCGGCGAGGAACGCGTGCGACGCGGTGGCGGTGAACCCGTCGACCAGCCGCCGCTGCCGCTCGGCCTCCGCCGCCGCCGCCGGCGGCAGGTTCTGGCCCGCCGCCGCCGCCGCGTAGTCGAACGAGCGCAGCAGCCCGGCGACGTCGCGCAACGGGCACGACCGCGCGCGCCGCTGCTCCATCGTGCGCGCCGGCTCGCCCTCGAAATCGATCAGGAAGGCGTCGCCGCCCACCACCAGCACCTGCCCGAGGTGGAAGTCGCCGTGCACCCGGGTGTCGAGCGCGCCGGCGCTGGCGCGGGCCAGTCGATCGACCGCGTCGTCCAGCCCCGCCCGCCGCTCGCGCAGCGCGTCGATCATCATGTGCGCCTCGTCCGGCAGGTCGTGCGCGCGGTCCAGCACGCCGAACGCGAGCCGGAGCGCCTCGCGAGCCCCCGCCGCCCACCCGTCCAGCACCGCCGTATCAGCCGGCCACGGGGTGAAGTCCGGGTCGTCGGTCGGGGCGGAGAACGCCGCATGCAATTCACCGAGCCGCCGCCCGAGCGTCGCCGCGAACGGCGCGTACTCGGATTCGACCGGGTCTTCTGTCCCGTGGTCGTGTGTGACGGTGTCGACCAGCCGCGCCAGCAGGTCGAGCGTCCAGCTCCAGGCGTCGCCCTGGTTGCGGACGAAGCCCTGCACGATCACCAGCGTGTTCGGCGTGCCGTCCGCGTCCATTCGCACCACCTCGCCGAACAGCGGGGCGGTGTTGGCAAAACCACGCTCGGTCAGGTAGCGGGTGATCTCCGTCTCCGGGTGGATGCCGGGTGCGACATGGCGCACGACCTTGAGCACCAGCGCGTCGTCGATGATCAGCGAACTGTTGGACTGTTCGGCCGACAGGCGACGAATTTGCGGCGTTTCTTGGTTTTCGTACGACGCCATCCGCGACGTCGGCCGGAACACGATGCTACCGGCATCGAGCGGGATGTCCTGCGGGGTGCGCAGGCCGGCCACCATGGCGCGAGCGAACACGTCGACCGTGAACCCGTCGGTCAGCAGGCCGACGCGCCGGCCACGGCGGACCCGCGCCAACGCCAGCCGCTCGGCCAGCGCGTTGCCGCCCTCGTCGTCCCACGCGATGCCCAGCGGCAGCACGTAGCGGTCGGTCTCCCCCTCGGCCACCGTCTCGATCTCGGCCAGCAGCACGTCGGCGTAGCCCGGCAGCCGCGTTCCGTAGGCGAATCTGGCCGAGGTCAGCGCCGCCGTTTTGTTGGCGTACCAGCGCCGCTTCGGCACGTAAGCAGTCAGCACCTCGTGGTCGAGGAACCGTGCGGCGTCCGGCAGCAGCACGTCGCGGATGCCGTCGCGCAACACCAGGGTGGACAGCTCCGGTAGCGGCTCGGATTGCTCGATGTGCCAGCCGGGCAGGGACGCCTCGGTCGCCAGCAGAAACCAGTAGAAGCCGTACGGCGGCAGCGTGAACAGGTAGGGCAGGGTGCCGATCGGCGGGAACATGGCCCCGCCCAACGCGTCGACTGGCACGCGCCGGTCGAACGCGGACAGGTCGACTTCGACCGCCTGCGCGCTGCGCGACAGGTTGCACACGCACAGGATCACGTCGTCGCCGTATTCCCGCAGGTAGGCCATCACCTTGCGGTTTCCGGGGTACAGGAACCGCAGCGTGCCGCGACCGAACGCCGAGAACCGGCCGCGCACCGCCAGCATCCGGCGCATCCAGTTCAGCGGCGAGTGGGCGTCCGACCCTTGCGCCTCGACGTTGATCGCCTGGAAGCCGTACAGCGGGTCCATGATCGGCGGCAGCACCAGGGTCGCCGGGTCGGCGCGGCTGAACCCGCCGTTGCGGTCGGGCGACCACTGCATCGGCGTCCGCACCCCGTCGCGGTCGCCGAGGTGGATGTTGTCGCCCATGCCGATCTCGTCGCCGTAGTAGATCACCGGCGTACCGGGCATCGACAGCAGCAGCGAGTTCATCAGCTCGATCCGCCGCCGGTCGCGCTGCATCAGCGGCGCCAAACGCCGGCGGATGCCGAGGTTGAGTCGGGCGCGCTTGTCCGACGCGTAGGTCTCCCACAGGTAGTCGCGCTCGCTGTCGGTCACCATCTCGAGCGTCAGCTCGTCGTGGTTGCGCAGGAAGATCGCCCACTGGCAGGTGTTCGGGATCGCCGGCGTCTGGCGCATGATGTCGGTGATCGGGAACCGGTCCTCGCGGGCGATCGCCATGTACATGCGCGGCATCAGCGGGAAGTGGAACGACATGTGGCACTCGTCGCCCTCGCCGAAGTACACTTGGGCGTCCTCGGGCCACTGATTCGCCTCGGCCAGCAGCATCTTGCCCGGCGCGTGCAGGTCCATCTCGGCCCGGATGCGCTTCAGGATCGAGTGGGTCTCGGGCAGGTTCTCGTTGTTGGTGCCCTCGCGCTCGACCAGGTAGGGCACCGCGTCGAGCCGCAGCCCGTCGATGCCGAGGTCGAGCCAGAACCGCATCACCGACAGGATCTCCTCGAACACCGCCGGGTTGTCGAAGTTGAGATCCGGCTGGTGCGAGTAGAAGCGGTGCCAGTAATAGGCCTCGGCGACCGGGTCCCAGCTCCAGTTGCTGGTCTCGGTGTCGATGAAGATGATGCGGGTCTCGGAATACTTGTCGTCGTCGTCGGACCAGACGTAGAAATTCCGCTCGGGCGAGCCGGCGGGGGCGCGACGGGCGCGCTGGAACCAGGGATGCTGGTCGCTGGTGTGGTTGATCACCAGCTCGGTGATGACTTTCAGGCCCCGCTCATGCGCCGCCTCGACCAGCTTTCGCACGTCGTCGAGCGTGCCGTACTCCGGGTGGACGCCGCGGTACTCGGCGATGTCGTAGCCGTCGTCCCGCCGGGGGCTCGGGTAAAACGGCAGCATCCAGATCGCGGTGACGCCGAGTTCGGCGATGTAGTCGAGCTTCTGCACCAGCCCGGCGATGTCGCCGACGCCGTCGCTGTTCGCGTCGAAGAACGATTTCAAGTGCAGCTGGTAGATCACCGCGTCCTTGTACCAGAGCGGGTCGGCGGCCTCGGGAAGCGATACGTCGTTCATCCAACAATCCTCAGGCGGCGGGTTTCGTGCGCCAGACCGTGTAGGGCGCGGCGGGCGTCAACGCCACGCGCTGCCACTTCCCGTTCAGCACAAAGTCGGTGTCGTGCAGCACGTCCTCGCACGCGAGGCTGGCGTTGTCGGGCAACTTCCAGCTGGACATCGGCAGCTCGATGTTGGGCGTGTGGGGCGCGGCGGGGTCGAAGCTGACGGCGCAGACCAGGACGTTGCCGCGGTCCTCGGTCGCCTTCTCGAACACCATCACCTGCGGGTCGTCGCACGGCAGGAACGTGACGCCGAGGTGCGTCTGCAGCGCCGCGTTGCGCCGGCGCACCGTGTTCAGCCGGGCGATCTCGCGCGAGATGTTGCCCGGCCGGTCCCAGTCCCACTGGCGAAGCTGGTACTTCTCGCTGTCGAGGTAGTCCTCGCGCCCCGGCACCGGCGTTGCCTCGCACAGCTCGAACCCGGAGTACATGCCCCAGCTGCCGGACAGCAGGGTGGCCAACGCCGCGCGGATCAGGTGCGCCGGGCGGCCACCCTCCTGCAGGAACGGCGGGTTGATGTCGGGCGTGTTGACGAAGAAGTTTGGCCTGAAATAGTCGCGCAGCGGCTCGGCGTTCAGCTGGGTCAGATACTCCTCCATCTCGGCGCGCGTGTTGCGCCAGGTGAAGTAGGTGTAGCTCTGGGTGAATCCGACCTTGCCCAGCCGCCCCATTACCTTCGGCCGGGTGAACGCCTCGGCCAGGAAGATCACGTCGGGGTAGCTCGCGCGCACCTCGTCGATCAGCCACTCCCAGAACGGGAACGGCTTGGTGTGCGGGTTGTCCACCCGGAACACCCGCACGCCCCGCTGCGCCCACAACTTCACGACGTCGCACAGCGCCACCCACAGGTCGGGCACGGCACCTTGGGCGTAGAAGTCGACGTTGACGATGTCCTCGTATTTCTTCGGCGGGTTTTCCGCGTACCGGATGGTGCCGTCCGGCCGCCACGCGAACCAGTCGTGGTGTTCGCGCAACCACGGGTGGTCGGGCGAGCACTGGATGGCGAAGTCGATCGCCAGTTCCATGCCATGCGCCTCGGTCGCCAGCCGCAGCGCCTCGAAATCCTCCAGCGTGCCAAGTTCTGGGTGCAGCGCGTCGTGGCCGCCCTCGTCGGAGCCGATCGCGTACGGGCTGCCCGGCTCGCCCGGCTCCGGCGTCAGGCTGTTGTTGCGGCCCTTCTTGTTGGTCTCCCCGATCGGGTGGACCGGCGGGAAGTACAGGATGTCGAACCCCATCGCGGCGATCCGGGGCAGGTGGCCGATCACGTCGCGCAGCGTCCCGTGGCGGCCCGGCTCCGGACTCATCGAGCGCGGGAACAGCTCGTACCAACTGGCGAAGCCGGCCGGCACGCGATCGCAATCGACCGGGAAGATGTGGCTGACCGACGCGAACGGGTGCGCCTCGGTGCGGTGCATGGCCACCGTAATCTCAGGCGCCAGCAGGAATTTTACTCGCGCCGCCGCATCGGGTGCGCCTTCAAGCTGTTTCAGCAACGGCGCCACCGAGTCCGACGTCTTGGCCGCCTGTTCTACCAGCGTCGTACCCTCGCGGAGTTCCAGCGTCACGTCGAGGCCGGCCGCGGCCTTTTTGGCCAGTTCGTCCTGGAACGTCGCGAAGGCGTCGCGCCAGGCCAATACGCGAAACTGCCAGCGGCCGATCGCGTCCGGCGTGAACGAGGCGGACCAGCGGTCGTTGCCGAGCGCGGTCATCGGCGCCTCGTGCCATGCCGTCTCGTTGGCGGGGCGGAATTGCGTCATCGCAGCCAGCTTGTCGTGGCCGTCGCAGACAATGTCGCACTCGACCGCAATCGGCTCGCGCACGGTGCGCTTGGCGGCGAACCGGCCCACGTCGACGGTCGGCGTCACCGCCTCGATGCCGATACGGCCGTGCTTGGACGCCTTGGTCGCCCGCTCCGCCATGCCGGGCCGTTCGCGTAGGATCGGCGGCGGCGCGGCTTCCGAGGTGGTCGTGACGGTGCCCCCCGCGACGTCGATGCGGACCGTGTGCTCGCCCTCGCGGCGGACGAACGCGACCGTGCCGGCCGCCAGAGGACGCGGCGCGCCATCGCCAGTCTCGAGCCGCGCCGCCTCGACCAGCCGCTCGGCCGCCGCCGCGTCGTCCGGCGGCGGCAGGTCGGCGATGAAGCCCTCGCCCAACGCGGCGGCCAGCGCCGGGTCGCGACTGGTTTTCAGCACCAGCGGGGCGACCTCGACCAGCGCCGTTACCGCCGTCCACGCGCCGTCGCGCCGCAGGTCGAGCGTGTCGGCGTCGACCACGACGCCACCGATGCCGCTGTCCCGCCATTCGTGCGCAGCCTCAACGGCGTGCAGGCGCGGCAGGATCGAGAAGCCCGGAACGGCGTGCGCCAATGCGGTCACGAACGCCGGCGGCACGCGATCGGCGTGATCCACGACGAGGCCCGCGACGCCCGCCTGCTGCCAGCCGCGCAGGTGGTTGGCCCACCAGCCGACCAAGCCGGTGGCGTGGAAGTCGGCGGTGGCGGGCACTTCGGCGGCGCGCGGGTCGACCACATCCCAGTCCGGCTGCCGGAACAACTCGCCCGCCGCTGCGGCGCTCGGGCCCTGCGGGTCCAGCGCGTCGAGCCGCAGTTCCAGCCACATCGCAACGCCCGCCCGGTTCAGCGACGCCACGTCCAGCTCCGGGTGCGGACTGTCGAGGTCGGACGGCAGCCCCTCGACCTCCGGGAAGGCGTGCGCAAAGACCACGTCGGCCAGGCCTAGCGCGGTCACGCGCCCGGGTAGCGCCGTCCAGGTGAAATCAGGCGCGGAGACGTCGACGCGGCAGGCGCGCGGGGCGGGGCGGGGCTGCATGGGCCTCTCCATTCGGTCGGGTTCAAGCTAGGGTTGCCGGCGACCGGAGATGGGCCAACGCGCGTCGAGTTCGTTGAACGTGGTCTGGCTTTGTAGGTTGCCGGAACGCGGGCGGTCAGTCGAGCCGGACGCCTCCGGTGACCGCCTGATACGTGGCGATCGCGAGCGTCAAAGGCTCGAACGGCTTGGTGATGACGAACGCCGGCTCGGTCAGCTCTCCGGTCAGCAACCGCTCGGGATAGGCGGTCACGAAGATCACCGGCGCGTGCAACCGGGTCAGGATGCGCGCGACCGCGTTCGCGCCGTCGCCGCCGGCGCCGAGATTGATGTCGGCCAGGATCAATCCCGGGGGCGATCGCCGGGCGATCTCGACCGCCTCGGCCTCGCTCGCCGCCACGCCGACCACCCGGTGGCCGCAACTCGCCACAAGCTCCTCGATGTCCATGGCGATGATCGGCTCGTCCTCGATGATCAGGACGTCGGTTGCCGCCGAGGCGCGCAAGTGGTGCCGCGCGTCCTGCAACAAGGTGTCGGCGCGCTCGCGGGAAACCCCCGTGATGTCGGCCGCGTCGTCGGGGCGAAACTCCTCAAGCGTGGTGAGCAATAGCAACTGCCGCTGCACCGAGGTCAGGGTGGTCGTGCCGCCATCAAGACCGTCGGCCGACCGCCGGGTCACCTCCCGGTACAGCGCAAGCCGGGTCTCGTCGTGCGGTGCCGACCCGCCAAGCAGCGCGCGCAGGCTCGCGGCCACCAGGTCGTCGCCCCGCCGCTGGTCGCCGGTCAGCGCGCGCGCATACCGGCGGGCATACGGCAACAGCCGAACCAGGTCGTCGCGGCCGGTCACGTTCATGTTGGCGTCACACCTTGCGGTCGCGCGAATGATAGAAGATTTCCGGGCCTCACCGACACGATCGGAGCTTCGAGATATTTGACGGCGACGACCCCCGACAAGCGATGATCCGGCTGCTGCCCGACTTGCGCGGCTACGCGCGGTTTCTGGCGCGCGATCCCGCCCGCGCCGACGACCTGGTGCAGGACGCGCTGGTGCGGGCGCTGGCCGCGATCGCCCAGTTCCAGTCCGGCAGCAGCATGCGCGCGTGGCTCTTCACCATCCTCCGCAACACGTTCTTCGAGCAGTCGCGCCGCCACCGCGTCGAACGCGCGGCGCTCGACCGCACCGGCTCGCCCGACGAGGCGGTGCGTCCCGCGCAGGGAAGCCACATCGACCTCGCCGACCTCGGCCGCGTCCTGTTCACCTTGCCGCCGCTGTTGCGTGAAGCGCTGGTGCTGGTCGGCGTCCAAGGGCTCGAATACGCCGAAGCGGCGGCAATCTGCGGCGCGCCGGTCGGCACCATGAAGGCGCGGGTGTCCCGCGCCCGCGCCGAACTCAACCGCCGGCTCGCCGCCGATCCGGAAGCCGCGCCGGAACTGATGCTGCGAGCGCCGCGCGCCGCCTGACCTGATTGCGTTCGTCGTCATCGGAAATGTTCCAATGCACTGCCGGTCGGAGGCTGCCAACCACCGTCGTCATGACGCATTCGTGAGCCAACCGATGCAACCATTCTGAACGCCCGTTCATTGCCCGACCATGACTCATCCCGCTGCGGAGCCACTGATGACCAGTTCAACCTTCCACGACCAGGTGATTTCGATCCTTCCCAAGTTACGCGTGCAGGCGTTGGCGTTGACCCGGAACCGGGCAAGTGCCGAGGACCTGGTCCAGGATGCCGTCTGCAACGCCCTTTCCGCCCAGGACAGCTTCATTCCGGGCACCAACTTTCCGGCCTGGATGCATCGCATCCTGCGCAACCGCTTCATCAGCAACCTCCGCAAGCGCCGCGACACGACCGACATCGACGACGTGCCGGCCGCGTTCTTCGCCTCGGAGGCGCCGCACGAAGACCGGCTGGCGCTGAAGGAGCTGGCCAAGGCGATGGACCGCCTGCCGACCGACCAGCGCGAGGCGCTGGTGATGGTGGCGATCCAGGGCATGAGCTACGAGTCGCTGGCCGAGGCCACGGGTTGCGCGGTCGGCACCGCCAAGAGCCGGGTGTTCCGCGCCCGGCGCCAGCTCGAGACGTGGCTGCTGGGCGAGGACAAGCAGTCGATCGCCGACGCGAAGGCGCGCCGCCTGGTGGACGAGACGAACTCGGTCGAACGCCTCACTCTCGCGCGGCTGCGTCGCATCGCCACCGCCGCCGCCGGCGACGTCCGGGGCTAGCTGGCGGCCGCCGATCGACGATGGTCACGGACACGTTGTAATCAATCTCGCGGACATTGGTCGAAACCCCCGGCTTCACCGGGGGTTTCGCCATTCAAGTCAATGGACGCACCCGACCCAGATGCCCCGGCGCAAGCCCACAGTCCCACCTGAGACGACCGATGACGGCGCGAGCGGCGACACCAGCCAGTCGTCGGCGCAGTCGGTTGGCGACGGGATGACCGCATCCGAACCCCCCCGTTCCACCGAGCCGGCGCCGACCGCCTTCGACCTGTTCGTCGAGCGCGGGTTGCATGCTATCTACGACCGTGTCCTCGCCGAGCCGATCCCCGATGAACTGCTGCGTCTGATTGAGGACGACCGCCGTAAGGAGTGAGGGGTCGCGTGCCGGCTGGGCCGGGTTGCGCCGCACGTCCGGCACGGTGCGGATTCGGATGTTGGTCCTGTTGTTTGTGGTGACGCTGCCGCTGGTGACGCTATCGGCGCTGACGATCATGCAGAACGTTCGGCTGGTCGAGCGCGCGGCGACCGAGTGCGCGCGGATCGAGCGCGCGACCCTGCTGGCCTACGCCGACATCCACAAAGGTGACGCCGTGCTGGCGTTGCCGCCGACGGCGCTGGCCTGGCGCCTCCTGCCCGGCCGCGACCCGCAACCGCTGACCGCCGCGAGCGTGCCCGGCCGGCTCCCGGCGCGGCCGGCCGACGTGCTCAGCCACACCGAGGGCGTGCGGGCCCGCTCGGTCGATGGCGACGCCGCCGTCTACGCGACCGGGCGCCTGCCGTCCGGCGACGAACTGCTGCTGGCCGTGCCGGCCACCGCCGACCTTGCGCGCGCCGACCGGCTGCTCGGCCAGCGGCTGGCCGAGATCGCGCTCGTGCTGCTGGTCAGCTTCCTTGCCGTGGCATACGGGGCCGACCGGATCGTGGCCGACCCGATCCGCAAGCTCGGCCGCGCGGTCGAACTCTGGCGCGCCGGCGGCACCTTTCCGCGCGATCCCGGCGACCTGATGACCGGCGAGGTCGAGGCGCTGTGGCAGTCGTTCGCGCAGGCCGCCGCCGCCGTGTCCAAGCGCGAGGCGCAGTTGCGCGAGGCGACCGCGCAACAGGAGCTGCTGATGCAGGAAATCCACCACCGGGTGAAGAACAACCTGCAGATCGTCGCCTCGCTGCTGAACCTGCAGGCGAACCGCATCCGTATTCCCGCCGCGCGCGCCGAGTTCCAGGCGGCGCGCGACCGCATCCGGGCGCTGGCGACGCTGCACCGGCATCTCTACGCCCACGGCCAGCTGCACACGATCAACATGCGCGGCTTCCTGGTGGAGCTGTGCGAGCAGTTGCTGGCCGCGCTGGGCGAGACGCCGGCGGGCGGGCGGATCAGCCTGGAGATCGAGGCGACCGAGATCCAGATCTCATCGGACCAGGCGGTGCCGATCGCGCTGATCGTGACCGAGGCGGTCAGCAACGCGACCAAGTATGCGTTCCCGGGCGGCCGCAGCGGCCACATCTCGGTCCGGCTGACGGTCGAGGCGGACCATTCCGTGGCCTACCTCCGCATCGCCGACGACGGGGTCGGCATCCCGGCCGGCAAGGCGATGACCGAGACGGGGATGCGCGACGGCCTCGGCCTCAACCTGATCCGGGGGTTCGCCCGCCAGCTCGGGGCGAGGGTCGAGATCGGCCACGAGGGCGGCACGCGCTACGACATCGCGATTCCGCTCAGCCGCGAGCGCGACCCCGCCGTCGCCGATGTGTTGGCGGCCTGACGGTCGCAAGCTTTGGTGGCATAGAGCCTTAACATGGCACGTACGCGCAGCGCTGGCGGGACTTGGCTTGCGGCACAGACCGGGGCGGCGCGGTCCGGCACGCGGCTCGCGATGGCGCTCGCGCTCGCCGGGACGGCGTGCGGCATCGGCCAGGCGTTGCTGGTCGGCCTGCTGCTGTCGCGCGGGACGGCGCCGGATGTGGGGCCATTGGTCGGCTTCGTGGCCTTGGCGCTGGCGCGGGCCGGGCTGGCGACGGCGGGCGAACTGGCCGCCAACTCGGCGGGGGCCCGGGCGCGGCGGCGGCTGCGGACGGCGGTGCTCGGACGACTGCTCCAGGTCGGGCCGGCGCTGCTGCGGTCGGGCCACTCCGTCGGTTACGCGAGCGTGGTCGTGGACCGGATCGAAAGCCTCGACGGCTACTTCGCCCGCTACCTGCCGGCGGTGCGCCTGGCGGTCGCGGCCCCCGCGCTAGTGCTGGTCGCGGCCGTGTTCGTCGACCCATGGGCGGCGCTGATCCTGGCCGCGTGCGGCGCAGTGGTGCCGCTGGCGATGGCGCTGGCCGGCATCGGCGCAGCCCAGGCGGCCCGGCGGCAGCTACAAGCGCTCGACCGGCTGCAGGTGCGCTTCGTCGACCGGGTGCGCGGCATCGCGACGCTGGTGACCCTCGGGCGCGGCGCCGACGAGACGGCCGCGCTGCGCCGGTCGGCCGACGAGCTGCGAGTGCGGACGATGCGGATCCTGCGCGTGGCGTTCCTGTCGTCGGCGGCGCTCGACCTCGCCTTGGCGGCGGCGATCGTGATGAACGTGCTGCGGTTGACCGGCGACACCGGGCGGGCGGTGACGATCGTGTTGCTGACACTGGAGTTCTTCGCGCCGCTGCGGAACTTCGCGCTGGCCTACCAGGACCGCAGCCAAGCCAACGCCGCCGCCGACGCGATCGCGGCGTTGCCGAAGGCGCCCGCCGCGGTCGCGGTCCGCGCCGAGCCGCGCACCATCCAGGCGCACGGCGTCGCGGTCGCGTTCGAGCACGTCTCGGTCCGCTGGGATGCGACCCGCGCCCCGGCGCTGGACGACCTGTCGTTCCGCGTGCCGGCCGGCGAGGTGCTGGTGCTGGCCGGCCCGTCCGGGTCGGGCAAGAGCACCGTGCTGGAAGTGCTGCTCGGCTTCATCCGCCCCGACGGCGGCCGCGTCACCCTGAACGGCATCGACATTCTCGAAATTGCGCCCGAAGCCTTGGCCCGACTGATCGCGTGGGTCGGCCAGAGTCCGACGTTGCTGGCCGCGACGCTCGCCGAGAACATCCGGTTCGCCCGCCCCGATGCGAGTGACGCCGAGGTGGCGGAGGCCGCCCGCGCCGCCCGCCTTGGCGACCTGCTCGCCGAACTGCCGGACGGTTTGACGACGCAGATCGGCGAGGGCGGGCACGGCATCTCCGGCGGCCAGGCCCAGCGCCTCGCGATCGCCCGCGCCTACCTCCGCAACGCGCCGCTGCTGCTGCTCGACGAGCCGACCAGCCAGCTCGACCCGGCAACGGAGCGCAACGTGCTGGATAGCCTGCGCCGGCTGTTGGTCGGTCGCACCGCGATCATCGCCAGCCACAGCAGCGCCGTCCACGCCTTCAGCGGCCGCCGGTTGGACCTTGCCGACGGCCGGGCGATCGCCATCCCCGGGCGGGCCGCCTGATGCGGCGGTCGCTCGGGCGCCCCCTCGGGCGTCCCCTTGGGCGGATCGTCACGTTGTGGCGACCGCATTTTGCGCGATTGCTGTTCGGCGCCGCCGCTTCCCTGGCGGCGCTGGCGGCCGCACTGCTGTTGCTGGGCGCGTCGGGCGCACGGCTCGGGCTGGGTGCCGTGGTAGCCTCACTGTTCGTGCTGCGGTTCGCCGGCGTCGCCCGCGTGCTCCTGCGCTACGGCGAGCGGCTGGCGACCCACGACGCGATGTTCCGGGCGCTGGCCGACGTCCGCGTGTGGTTCTTCGCGGGTCTGGTGCGGCTCGGCGGCGGCGGCATCGGCATGGGCCGCACCGGCGACCTGTTGGCTCGGCTGGTCGGCGACGTCGAGGCGCTGGACGGCCTCTATCTTCGCATCCTGATACCGCTGGCCGGGCTGCTGGTGCTGATCCCGGTCGTGGCCGTGGTCGGTTTCGGCGTCTCGCCGGGTATCGGCGTGGTCGCGGGCGTGCTCGTGGTCGTGGCCGGCATGGCGCTGCCGATGGTGGCGGCGTCGCGGGCGCGGGTGGCCGGACGGGCGGTCGCAATCGGACGCGCGGGCCTACGCACGGCGGCCCTGGATACGCTGACGGGATTGCGAGAGGTGCGGGCGTTCGGGGCCGACGGCCGCATGCTGGCGTTGGTGCAGGCACGCGAGGCCGAGCAGCACCGGGCCGAGCGCGTGCTGGCCCGCCGCCTCGCGGTGTTCGGCGGCCTCGCCCTGCTATGCGGCCAGCTCGCGACCGTGGCGGTGCTGAGCCGGCTCGGCCAGGCGCCGCTCGGGGCGGTGCTGGTGGCGGTGCTGGTGTTCGCGACCGCGTTCGAGACGGCCGGTGGCCTCGCCCGCGCCGGGGCCGCCGCGGGTCTGGTCAGCGCCAGCGCCGAGCGGCTGACCCAGACCGCGGACCAGCCGTCGCCGCTGCCCGACCCAATTCCCGCCGCCGCCGCGCCGGCCGGTTCGGCGTTGCGATTCGAGGCGCTCCGGTTCGGCTGGGATCCTCGTCGCGAGCCCACCCTGGACGGCTTTTCGCTCAGCCTGCCGGAGGGGATGCACGCGGCCCTGGTCGGCCCGTCGGGGTCCGGCAAGTCGACGCTGGCGGCGTTGGCGCTCAAAGTCGTGGCGCCGGCGGCCGGCCGAGTGCTGCTAGGCGGCGTCGACGTCGTCGACCTAGCCGCCGAGACCGTGCGGGCGCGGATCGGCTGGCTAAGCCAGAGTTCGCACTTGTTCGACGATACTCTACGGGCGAACCTGTTGCTGGCGCGGCCCGACGCGACCGAGCCGCTGCTGTGGGACGCGCTCGCGGCGGCCGGTGTCGCCGAGTTCGTCCGTGGCCTGCCGAACGGCCTCGAGAGTTGGCTGGGCGAGGGCGGGGCCAGCGTCTCGGGCGGCCAAGCGCGCCGGCTGGTGCTGGCCCGGGCGCTGCTGTCGCCAGCCCCGGTGCTGCTGCTCGACGAGCCATGCGCCGGGCTCGACGCGGCGACCGAGCGGGCGTTCTACGCGACGCTGGCCGAGGCGGCGCGCGGCCGGTCGGTGCTGCTGCTGGTGCACCGGCTAACCGGGGCGGAGCGGCTCGAGCGGGTCTGGCGGCTGCAGGGCGGCCACGCTGTGGCGGCCGCGAGCTAGCTCAGGACGATTCCACCGCACACGTTCAGCGACTGGCCGGTCACGAACGCCGCCGCGTCCGACGCCAGGAACGCCGCCGGGCCCGCCACGTCCTCCGGCTGGCCGAGCCGGCGCATCGCCGTGATGCCGACCCAGCGGTCGACGTTGGCCTGCTCGGACAGGTTGGTGCGGCCCATCTCGGTCACGATGATGCCCGGGCAGAGGCTGTTCGCGGTGATGCCGAACGGCCCGACCTCCTGCGCCAGCACGCGGGTGAAGCCCATCACGGCGGCCTTGCTCGCCGAGTAGTGGGCCTGTGACGACGCGCCGTGCTTGCCACCGATCGAGGCGACGTTGACGATCCGCCCGTACCGCCGCGCCTTCATGTGCGGCAGCAGCGCCTGGACCACCAGGAACGTGCCCTTGGCGTTGACGTCCATCACCGCGTCCCAGTCGTCCTCTGGCAGCATCTCGACCTCGCCCGGGATCAGGATGCCGGCGTTGTTCACGACCGCGTCGACCTGGCCGAACCGCTTGATCGCGTCCGCGACCATTTTCGCGACCTCGTCCTTGCGGCTAACATCCGCCTCGAACGCCGACGCCCGCCGGTCGAGCGCCACCGCCTCGGCGACCACGCCGTCGAGTTCTTCCCGCTGGCGCGAGATGTCGTTCAGCGCGAGGTCGAAGCCCTGCCGCGCCAGCTCCATCGCGATCGCCCGGCCGATCCCGCGACTGGCGCCCGTCACCAGCGCCACCCGCCCGTTGCCCTCAGTCATCGCATCCCCCGTCAGAAGAACCGGATTTCGCCGCGCAGCACCGCCAGGCTGACGGCGGCGATCATCACCAGGCCGCGCACCTCGTTTTGTAGGTAGAACGGCGCGCCCAGCAGGTTCAGCCCGTTATCGAGCATGCCGATGATGACCACGCCAACCAGCGTGCCCTCGATCGTCGCCCGCCCCGGCCGGAACGCGGTCATGCCGAGGAACACCGCCGTCAGGCTGTCGAGCAGGTAGGGCTCGCCCGCGCCCGGCTGGCCGGTGCCGAGCCGTGCGGTCAACATCACGCCGCCCATCGCGGCGCCGAACGCCGACAGCGTCAGCGCGGTCACCCGGCAGCGGTTGACGTCGATGCCCGACAGCCGCGCCGCCTGCAGGTTGGCGCCGGTGGCGACCACGGCCCGGCCGAGCCGGGTGCGGTTGACCAACACCCAGAACACCACGACGGTCACCAGCGCGATCACGATCGGCACCGGTACAACGCCGGCGATCCGCCCGGTGGCGATCACGTAGAACGCCGCCGGGAAGCTCGCGTAGATGGAATCGCCACCGTCGTAGGCGTAGTTCAGCCCGAGCGCGATCGGCCCCATCGCCAGAGTTGCGATCAGCGACGGAATCCGCAGCCGCGTTACCAGTAGGCCGTTGGCCAAGCCGATCACCGTGCCGGCCGCGACCGCGACCGCGATGGCCGCGGCGATCGGCAGCCCCGACCACACCATCAGCCCGGCCACCAGCACGCCCGACAACCCCGCGACCTGGCCCACCGACAGGTCGAACTCGCCGCTGGCGACCGCGACCGTGAGCCCGGACGAGATCACCATCAGGACGGAGACCTGGATCAGGATGTTGCCCAGGTTGGACGCGCTGACGAACCGCCCGCTGGCGAGCGCGAACACCGCGAAGATCGCCGCCGCCGCCGCGACCGTGCCGTAGCGGGAGGCGAGGTGCGCCCAGTCGAGCCGCGCCGGGGCGGCGACCACCGGCTTTGGGGCAGGCAGGACCTGGGACATTAGTTCACCTCCGCCAGCAGACGGTCCTCGGACAGTTCGTCGCGCGGCACGCAGGCGTCGAGGCGGCCGTGGGCGATGCAGTAGACGCGATCGCACAGCGCGGTCAGCTCGGCAAACTCGGCGCTGGCGATCAGCACCGCCGCTCCCTGCCGCGCGAGGTCCCGGATCAGTGCGTACAGCTCGGCCTTGCTGCCGACGTCGACGCCCTCGGTCGGATTGTCCAGCAACAGCACCGGCGGCTCGCCAGAGGCGGCGGCCGACAGCCGGGCGAGCCAGCGGCCGAACACCACTTTTTGCTGGTTGCCGCCCGACAGCTGGCCGACCTCTTGTGCCGGTCCCGAGCACTTGATCCGTAGGCGGTCGATGATGCACGCCACCAGCCGCAGCGCGTGACGCGCGCGTACGAAGCCACCTTGGCTCACCAGCGGCAAACTACCCGACAGCACGTTCTCCTCGATCGAGAGGCCGCGAAAGATAGAATTCCGCAGCCGGTCGTCGGCGACCAGGAAGACGCGGTGGGCGACCGCCTCGGTGACGCTGCGCGGCAGCCGGGCAAGGGTGCCGAGCCGGGCGGTGCCGGCGGTCGCCGCGTGTGCCACGCCGGCCAGCCGCTCCAGCAGCATCGTCGGCCCGGCCCCCAGCACGCCGGCGACGCCGACCACCTCGCCCCGGCGCACCGTCAGCTCCGGGATGTCGAGCCGGCCGACGTGCATGTCGCGTAGTTCGATGGCCGCCGCGCCGGATGCCGCGTGGCTGGTCCAGTCGGTCTCCTCGATCGTGCGCCCGACCATCAGGCGAACCACCTCGGGGAGCGTCACGTCGGCGACCGGCCCGCCGTGGACGCGTCGGCCGTCCTTCAGCACCACCACGCGGTCGCAGTGGGAAAAGACCTCGTTCATGTGATGCGAGATGAACAGGATGCCGAGGCCGCGACCGCGCAGGTCGGCCAGGAAAGCGAACAGCGCCTGGCTTTCGGCCAGCGTCAGCGACGCGGTCGGCTCGTCCAGGATCAGCACGCGCGGGCCGTGCGCGAGTGCTTTCAGAATATCGAGGATTTTTCGCTCGCCCAGCCCTAACGCCGCGCACTCGCGCCCAAGGTCGATTGCGACGCCGAACCGGTCGGCCAGCGTCCGCGCCTCGGCTCGCAGCGCCGGCCCGTCGATGAAGCCCCGGCGGAGCGGCTCGCGGCCGAGCATGATGTTCTCGGCCCCGGTCAGCGGACCGATGATCGTCACCTGCTGGTGCGCTACCGCGATGCCGGCCGCCATCGCGTCGGCGACCGAGCGGAACGCGACCGGCCGCCCCGCCACCTCGACCGTGCCGTGGTCCGGTCGCAGCGCGCCGCACACGATTTTGACCAGCGTCGACTTGCCCGCGCCGTTGGCCCCGACCAACGCCAGCATTTCGCCGGCATTCAGGTCGAGGTCGACGTCGGTCAGCGCCGCCGTGCCGGCAAAGCTCTTGCCGACGCCGTGTGCCTCGAGCAGCGCCGTCGCCATGCGGGAACGCTCAGGCCTTCATGCCCGCGAGCGCGCGGTCGCGGTAGATGTAGTAAAGGTCGGTCGCCTCGTAGGTCGGCTTGTCGGCCTCGGGGATGTTGACGCCGTTGACCAGCAGCGGGGCGGGGAACTCCACCGTCGGCACCGGCACCACTTCCTTGGCGTTGCGCCCCTTGCCGACGATCTCGTTGATCAGCCAGCCGGTGTAGGCGCCCCAGATCTCGAACGCCTGCGCGCACGTGGCCTTCAGCGGATACGTCGGGTCGCGCATCCGCTCGAGCGCGGTCGGGTGGCCGTCACAGCCGACGACGAAGATCTTGTCCTGCATGCCGCGCGACTTCACGACCTCGGCCGCCGCCATCGCCGGCTCGTCCCACGGGCACCAGATCACGTCGAGGTCGTTGCCGTAGCGGGTCAGCCAGTCGTTGACCGTGTTCTGCGTCGTCTCGAAAAAGCCGGCGTACTGGATGACGCGGTCGGCTTGCAGGGTGATCCACTTGTTCTCGGTCAGCACCTGCTTCATCACCTTGCCCCGCTTGCGGGTGCCGTGGTGGAAGTTGGCGACGATCTGGCACATGTTGGCCTTCGACTTGCCCTGGCCGAGCAGGTTGTCGACCAGATATTGCGAGTATTGGCCGCCCATCACCCAGTTGTTGCTGGTGATGTCGGCGATCGCCGGCGACTGCCAGCCGCTGTCGAGGCTGAAGAACGGGATTTTGGACCGCTCGAGGTCGACCAGCGCGCTGTGGGCGGCGGTCAGCGTGCCGTACATCACCAGGATCGCGTCGGATTTGGCGGTGATCGCGTCCTCGATCTGGCTGACCAGCGCGCCGGGGTCGCCCTTGGCGTCGGTCTGGTTGACCTGCCAGGACTTGTCGAGCCCGGTCGCCTTGAGCCACTGCTGGAACCCGGCCCAGCTGCGCTGGTCGGACTGCGCGGACATCTGCTGCGCGACCACGGCGAGTTTCACCGGCTTGCCCTGTGCGGCGGCCGGCATGCTGCCGAGCGCGAACTGCGCCAGCTGCACCCCGCCCATCGCGGCGGCGGTGCCGAACGTCATGCCGCCCAGCAGGGTGCGGCGGGTCGGCGCTGCGATCGGTTTTTGTTCGTTCATCGTCCATCTCCCTTATTTTCGTTGATATGCACGGCTTAGGCGAACAGCGCGGTGACCTCCGCCGGCTGGTCCCAGTGCGGGACGTGGCCCGCGTCGGCGACGAGGTGGATCGCGCAGCGGCTGCCGGCCTGCGCCGCCTGCGTCCAGGGGATGATCCGGTCGGTCAGCCCCCAGACGATGCGGACGGGGCACACCAGCGACCGCAACTCGGGCACGACGTCGACGCGCTGGCCGGTCGCGTCGGCGAGATCGTCGGCCAGCGCCACCAGCCGACCGCGCGCGATCTCGGCCACCAGCGCGTCGCGTTGCGCGACGGAGACCGGTGCAGGGCGCACCGACAGCCGCCGCATCAGGTGACCGAGCGCGCCACCCGAGCCGGCCCGGGCGATGTCGCGCACGAACGCCGCGTCGATCTCGCGGTCCAGGCCGGCCGGCGCGATCAGGGTCAGCTTCTCGACTCGCGTCGGCAGCCGGTGCGCCACCCGCACCGCCACCGCGCCGCCGAGCGAGTGGCCGACCAGATGGACGTTGCGGACACCGAGCGCCTCGACGAACCCCGCAACCGCGTCGACCAATCCGTCGATCCCGGTCGCGTCCAGGGTCGTCACGCCATGGCTGGGCAGGTCGGGTGCGACCGCACGGCCGCCGGCGCGCGCGATCACCGGCCCGAGACCCGCCCACGCGAGCCCGTCACCGGCCAACCCATGCAGCAACACCGTCACGCCGGCGCCCGGATCGCCCCAGCTCCGATAGGCGAGTCCGCCCAGCGTGACGGTGTCGCTGGCGGACACCGGCGGCGCGGCGCGGGCGCGCACGTCACGCGCCTCCACTCGGCCGCGCGGGCCGGTGCCGACCATGTCGTCGATCGCGACGCCGGCCAGCCGCGCCACCGACCGCGCGAGCGGCGTCGCCCGCCCGCGCCCTTCGGCGACAACGGGCTCGGTGATCGGCGCAACGATCGGCGCGACGACGACCGTCGGCGCCGGGACCGGCTCGGCTGCAGGAGCGGCGGCGCCATCCTCGTAGCGGCAGAGCACGCCGCCCACGTCGACGTCGTCGCCCGGCTGGGCCACGATCTCGACCAGCGTGCCGTCGGCCAGCGCCGGCATCTCGACCACCGTCTTGTCGCTCTCGACCTCCAGCAGCGTCTCGCCGCGCCGGAACCGCTCGCCCGGCTGCTTCAGCCAGCCGGCGATCCGCCCCGTCTCCATCGTCTCGCCAAGGCGCGGCAGGGTGAGTTCGGCGATCATCGGGCGAGCATCCGCCGCACCGTGTCCACGATCAGCGCCGCCGTCGGGATGCTGGCCTGCTCCAGCTCGGGCGACACCGGCACCGGGATGTCCTCGGCGGCCAGCCGGATCACCGGGTCTTCTAGGTAGTCGAAACACTCCTCGCCGATACGGGCCGCGAGTTCGGCGGCGACACCGGCGGTCAACGGGCCCTCGCTCACGACCACCGCCCGGCCGCTGCGGCGGACGTGTTCGGCGACCGTTTCCATGTCGACCGGGTTGAGCGTTCGCAGGTCGATCACCGCCGCCTCGATCCCGCCGGTCGCCAGCGTTTCGGCCGCCGCCAATGCCACGTGCACCATGCGGGAGTAGGTGACGATCGTGACCTGCCCGCCCTGGCGGCGCACCACCGCGCGGCCCCACGGGGCGTCGGGCATGTCGAGGTCGGCTAGATCCTTTCGCGTGTAGAGCGATTTGTGCTCGATCATCACCACCGGGTCGGGCAGCGTCAGCGCGTGGCGCAGCAGGTGGTAGGCGTCGCCGGCCGTCGCCGGCATCGCCAGCCGCAGCCCGGGCGTGTGCATGATCCAGCCTTCCAGGCTCTGGCTGTGCTGCGCGCCGGCCGAGCGGCCGGTGCCGCCCTGCGTCCGCAGCACCATCGGCACGCCGATCTGGCCGCCGAACATGTAGCGGATCTTGGCCGCCTGGTTAGCCAGCTGGTCCATCACCAGGCCGAGGAAATCCACGTACATCAGCTCGGCGACCGGCCGCAGCCCGGTCATCGCGGCGCCGACGGCGGTGCCGACGATCCCCGCCTCGCTGATCGGCGTGTCGATGACCCGCGCCGCGCCGAACGTGGTGATGAGGTCCTTGGTCACCCCGTACGCGCCGCCGTACAGGCCGACCTCCTCGCCGATCACGATCACCGACGGGTCGGCGTGCATCGCGTCGTGCAAGGCGAGGCGGAGCGCGTCGCGGTAGGTGATCTCGGTCATCGCCATCACGCGGCGCGCGCGCCGAGGATGCGGTCGAGCCGGGCGGACAGCCGCTCCGGCTCTGCCTCGCCCAGGCCGTAGACGTCGCGGAACATACTGTCGGCCGGCGGCAGCGGTGCCGCGGCGGTGAAATCGATGGTCGCGTCCATCTCGTGCGCGACCTCGGCGTCGAGCGCGTCGAGTTCGGCCTCGGTCCGCACGCTGCGGGCGCGCAATACGTCGCGCGCCCGCAGCACCGGGTCGCGGGCGCGGCCGACCGTTTCCTCGTCCGCCGTGCGGTACGGGCTTTTGTCCATCCGCCCGTGGCCGAAAAACCGAAAACACGAGATGGCGAGGTAGCCGGGCCGGCCGGCGCGCGCCTGGTCGACGATGTCCTGGGCGGCGGCGAACAACGCCTCCACGTCCTCGCCGTCGGCCATGGACGCCGCCAGCCCGAACGCCGCCGCGCGCTGGTCGAAGGCGACGTTGCGCGTCGCGCGGTCGATCCGCGTGCCCATGCCGTATTGGTTGTTGATGCAGACGAACACCACCGGCAGGTCCCAAAGTGCTGCCATGTTCATCGCCTCGTACAGCACGCCCTGCTGCATCGCGCCGTCGCCGAAGAACGCGACCGACACGGCGCCCGAGCCGGCCCGCTTCGCGCTGACCCCCGCGCCGACCACGTGCGGGATGCCGCCGCCGACGATCGCGTTGGCCCCCAGGTGGCCGAGCGCCATGTCGGCGATGTGCATCGAGCCGCCCTTGCCCCGGCAGTAGCCGGCGTCGCGCCCGCCGATCTCGGCCATCATCCGGTTCGGGTCGGCGCCGCGCGCGAGGAAGATGCCGTGCCCCCGGTGGTGGGTGGTGAAACTGTCGCGGGAGTCCATTGCGGCGCAGACGCCGGCGGCGGCGGCCTCCTCGCCGATCGACAGGTGCAGCATCGACCCGGCGGACAGGCCGCGCGCGTAAAGCTCAGCGACCCGCTCCTCGAACGTGCGGATGCGGCGCATCGTCCGATACAGCTCGGCCAACGGGGAGTTCGGGATGGTCATGCGGCCTCGCGCAACGGCTTCAAAGCTTGGTACATCGCGCCGTAGCGCCGATTGATCTCGTCGTAGCGGGCGACCCGCGCGGCATTCGGCTCGATCCGCCGGCCGGGGCGCACCATGGCCGCGATGCCGGCGTCGATGGTCGGGAAGTGGCCGGCCCCGTGCGCCGCCAGCACGGCGGCACCCAGCGACGGCGCCTCGGCCACCTCGGGCACCACCACCGGCAGGTTGGCGGTGTCGGCGTGGATCTGCAGCCACAGCGGCGAGCGTGTCGCGCCGCCGCCGGCGACGATCTCGGACGCCGGCACGCCCGCGTCCCGCATCCGCTCGACGATCAGGCGGGTGCCGAGGCCGATCCCCTCCAGCATGGCGCGAAAGATGTGCGCGGCCGTGTGATGCAGCGACAGCCCGGTGATGGCGCCGCGCGACAGCGGATCGACGTACGGGGTGCGGTTGCCCTGGAAGTGGTCGAGCACCAGCAGCCCGTCCGCACCCGGCTCCAGGTCGGCCGCGGCCAGGTTCAGCGCGTCGAGGTCGATCGCGTCGCCGGTCAGCCGCCGCAGCCACGCCACGATCGAGCCGGTCGACGTCTGCCCGCCCTCCAGGATGGTGCGCCCCGGATAGACCGCGTCCTGGTAGCTGCCCCACAGCCCCTCGACGTGCGCGGCGCGGTCGCCGACGGCGAACAGCAGGTGGGACGAGCCGGTGATGAGCGCCAGTTGCCCCGGTTGCGCGACGCCGAGGCCGATCATGCCGATCAGCGCGTCAGCCCCGCCCTGCACCACCGAAAGCCCCTCGGCGAGCCCCAGGTGATCGGCCGCGCGCGACGTGAGGCCGCCCACCACCGCACCGGGGGCGACGACCTCGGCCGGCCATTTGTCGCGCAATGCCGACAGCCCGAGCGATGCCAGCAGCGTGTCGGGCCAGCCGCCGGCGTCGGCCCGGTAATGCCAGCGGATCGCGGCGTTGTTCAGGCTCGCGCAACGGCGGCCGGTGAGCCGCCAGTTCATCACGTCCTGGTACTCGCAGACCGTGTTGGCGCGGGCGAACAGTTCGGGCTCGTGGCGGGCGAGCCACAACGCCTTCGGGATCATCCACTCGGCCGACACCGGCCCGCGCCCGGCGCCGTTGATCGCCAACGCCGGGTCACCGGTGGCGAGCACCGTGTTGGCCTCGTCGCCGGCCCGCACGTCCATCCAGATGATCGCCGGCCGCAGCGCCTGCGCCGCCTCGTCCAGGGCGACGACCGTGCAACTCGTGGTCGTCAGCGCCATGCCAAGCACGTCACGCGACCCGAGACCCGAGTCGGCCATCGCCGTTCGAGTGGCTGTGCCAAGCGCCGTCCACCATGCCTCCGGGTTCTGCTCGGCCCGGCCGCCGGGGGCGAACCGTGTCTCGTATGGGGCCGCATGGGTCGCGATACGCCGGCCGGCGAGATCGAATAGGGTGGCGCGCAGACTTTCCGTCCCGCCATCGATGCCGAGCACACACGCCATGCGCCGCAACCGCCCTCCGCCACATCGCAGTGCACACTTGTCGTGTGACGCGACAGATGATCGTCTCGCGAACCTTCGCGGTGAACGGTGGCGGAAGTCAAGCGAGATCGCATGGTGGGCTTGAGTCTCGGGCACGAGCCGGACGCGGCGCTCGCGGTGCGGGCGGCGTGGCTCTACCACATGGCCGGCCTGACGCAGGAGGAGGTCGCCGGACGGCTCGGCATCCACCGGTCGCGGGTGGTGCGGCTGTTGGCGGACGCGCGCGAGCGTGGCCTGATCAGCGTCACGATCCACCACGAGCAAATCCGCGACCTCGAGATCGAGGATGCGCTGGCCCGCCGGTTCGGCCTCGACTTCTGCTTGGCGACGCCACGGATGGGGCTCGACCCTGGGCTCGCCGAGCCGCGGCTGATCGCCGCTCAGGGGATGATCGCGCGTCGCGCGGTCGGCAGCGTGGCCGCGAGCTTCCTGGCCGGCAAGCTGGTCGCCGGCACTGCCATCACGGTGGGCGTCAGCTGGGGCCGGACGCTGGAGCAGACGGCGGCACACCTGACCGGCGTCACCAATCCGCGCGCCAGGTTCGTCTCCGTCATGGGCTCGCTCACTCGAAATTCCGCGTCGAACCCGTTCGAGGTGGTGCAGGCGCTGGCCGCGCGAACTGGCGGCGAGGGGCATTTCCTGCCGGTCCCGTTCATCGCCGACAGCGTCGCCGACCGGGCGGTGCTGCTGGCCCAGCGGTCGGTCGCGGCCCCGCTCGCGATGGCGCACGCGGCCGACCTGTACCTCATCAGCGTCGGCGAGCTGCGCGAGACGTCGTTTCTGCGGCGGCAGGACATGATGACTGCAAGTGAACTCGCTGAGGTGCGCGAGCGGGGCGCGGTCGCCGACTCGCTGGGACGGCTGTTCGGCGCCGATGGCGGCCAGGTCGACCACCCGCTGTCGCACCGCACCCTGGCGGTCAGTTTTGAGCAGCTGCGCGGCCGGGCGGTGGTGCTGGTCGCGGGCGGGCCGGAGAAGGCGGACGCGATCGTGGCGCTGCTCGCCAGCGGCGTGGTGCGAGGGCTGATCGTCGACGGCGACACGGCGGCGCTGATCGCGGCCATGGAAGGGCCGCCATGAGCTTGCAAAGCCCAACCGATCCACACATCTGAAACTGGCGGGGCTGCTGGGTGCGTCAGGCAGTTCAACCCCGGGGCCGATAAGCACTCCCACGGGAGCTGGCTCTGTCGTGATCGTGGTCACGGTATCCGGTGCCCACCTGCGCAAGCAGGCTCTGGGAGGTTGGCACGTCAACGGCCATGGTGGCTCCGCACCTCGACACGCAGAAGAAGATCCTTCGCGCGGCGGCGCTCGCCCGGCGCGCCGACTGCGATCCGGCGCTGGCGGCGGCGCTCACGGATCACGTGTTGCGCGACCTGCCGCCGCCGCCGGGTGCGGCGATCTCCGGCTACTTCCCGATCGGCACCGAGATCGACATCCGGCCGTTGCTCGACGCCCTGTTCCGACGCGGGCACAAAATCCTGCTGCCGGTGACGTTGCGGCGGGGCGAGCCGTTGTCGTTTCGCCGCTGGCGTCCTGGTGCCTCGATGGTGGCCGAGCGGTTCGGCACGACGGCGCCGGCCGGCGACGCGGCCCCGGGGGTGCCGGAGTGGCTGTTCGTGCCGTTGCTGGCGTTCGACCGGCACGGCCACCGGCTCGGCTATGGCGGCGGCTTCTACGACCGCACGCTGGCCGCGTTGCCGAACGCGGTCGCGATTGGCTGCGGGTATGCGGCGCAGCAGGTGGACGCGGTGCCGACCGGCCCATATGACGCCCAGCTTCGAGCCGTCGCCACCGAGCGCGGCGTTCTCCGTTTCGACTGAAAGCCAACGATGAGAATCCTGTTCCTGGGCGACGTCGTGGGCCGCGCCGGCCGCGACGCGGTGGCGGCGCGGCTGCCGGGGTTGCGCGCGGCGCTCGGCGTCGACCTGGCGGTGGTCAACGGCGAGAACGCCAGCCACGGTTTTGGCATCGCGCCCGAGATGGCCGAGGCGATCTTCGCCGCCGGCGCCGATGTCATCACGCTCGGCAACCATTCGTGGGACCGCAAGGAGGTCATCCCCTATATCGCCAGCGTGCCAAAACTGATCCGGCCGCTGAATTTCCCGCCCGGCACGCCCGGCGCCGGCGCGTTCGTGGCCGAGCTCTCCGGCGATCGTCGCGCGTTGGTCGTCAACGCGATGGGCCGGCTGTATATGGATGCGCTGGATTGCCCGTTTCGCGGCACGGCGGCGCTGCTGGCGAAATACCGCATGGGGGCGGGCGGGGCGGTGGCCGCGATCGTGGTCGACTTCCACGCCGAGGCGACCAGCGAGAAGATGGCGTTCGCCCATTCGTTCGACGGCCAGGTGTCGCTGGTGGTCGGCACCCACACGCACCTGCCGACCGCCGACCACCACGTCATGGCCGGCGGCACCGCGTTCCAGGCCGACGCCGGCATGTGCGGCGACTACGACAGCGTGATCGGCATGACCAAGGAGGGCTCGGCGAGCCGGTTCTGGCGCAAGACGCCGGGCGAGCGGCTGGGCCCGGCGGAGGGCGAGGCGACGGTGTGCGGGCTGTTCGTGCAGACCGACGACGCGACCGGGCTGGCGCGGCGGGTCGAGCCGGTGCGCGTCGGCGGCCGCCTGTCGCAGACCCTGCCGGCGGTGTAGTCTTATTTCGTTCACGCCGTATGGAGGTCACCGATGACCGTCGCCGTCCGCCCGCTGGGCCGCGCGCCCGCCCTGGAAATCTCGCTTGCGGTGGCGCTGAGCCTGGTGTTCGCGTTGTCGGCGCGCGCGCAAATCCCGTTCTGGCCGGTGCCGCTGACGTTGCAGCCGCTGGCCGTACTGCTGGTGGCCGCATTCGCCGGACCGCGCGTGGCGATCGCCGCATACGCGCTCTACCCTGTCGAGGGCGCGTGCGGCCTGCCGGTGTTCGCGGGCACGCCGGCGCGCGGCATCGGCCTCGCCTACATGGCGGGCACCACCGGCGGCTATCTGGCCGGTCAGTTCGCGGCGACGGCGTTGGTTTCGCTGTCCATCGGGCGGTTGCGTCCGGCGTTCCGTCCCGCGCTGCTGTTGGCGGGGCTGGTGGTGATCTATTCGTTCGGTGCCGCCTGGCTCGCGACGTTCGTGGGCGTCGAGAGGGCTTGGACGTTGGGCGTGCTTCCGTTCCTGCTGGGTGACGCGATCAAGCTCGGGATCGCGTCGGCGGCCGTGCTGATCCGCACGCCGGAGTAACGACCGTGGCGGGCCACAGCCAGTTCAAGAACATCATGCACCGCAAGGGCGCGCAGGACGCCAAGCGTGGCTGGCAGTTCGCCAAAATGATCCGCGAGATCACCGTCTCGGCGCGGCAGGGCCTGCCCGATCCGGCCAGCAACCCGCGGCTGCGCGCGGCGATGACCGCGGCTCGCGTCGCCAACATGCCGAAGGATACGATCGACCGGGCGGTGAAGAAGGCGCTCGGGGCCGAGGCGGGCGGCGACTTCGTGGAGGTCCGTTACGAGGGATACGGGCCGCACGGCGTCGCGGTGATCGTGGAAGCCTTGACCGACAACCGCAACCGCACCGCCTCGGCCGTGCGAACCGCGTTCAACAAGCACGGCGGGGCACTGAGCGACACCAACGCCGTGGCGTTCATGTTCAACCGCGTCGGCGCCATCCGCTATGTGGCCAAGGCCGCGACCGAGGACCAGATGCTCGAGGCGGCGATCGACGCCGGTGCGGACAACGTCGAGAGCGACGCCGAGGGCCACGAGGTCACCACCGCGCTGGAGACCTTCTTCGCCGTGCGCGACGCGCTCGAGGCCAAGTTCGGCGCCGCCGAGGACGCGCGGATCATCTGGCAGCCGACCGTCTCGGTGACGCTGGCCGAGGAGGATCGCGCGGCGTCGATCCTGCGCTTCGTCGACATCCTCGACGACAACGACGACGTGCAGAACGTCTACACCAACTTCGACATTCCCGACCCGGTGCTGCGCAAGCTGTCGGCGTGAGCCGGTGACCGGCGCGGTCCGGCTGCTGGGGATCGACCCGGGGTTGCGGTTCACCGGCTGGGGCTTGGTGGTGGCCGACGGCAGCCGGCTGCGGCATGTGGCCGACGGGGTGATCGCGACCGACAGCGACACCAGCGTGCCGCTGCGCCTGCGGGCCTTGCACGACGCTCTCATGGCGTTGCTCGCGGAGTATCGGCCGGACGAGGCGGCGGTCGAGGAAACCTATGTCAACCGTAACGGCGGCTCGAGCCTAAAGCTGGGGTATGCGCGGGGTGTGGCGTTGCTCGCCCCGACCCTGGTCGGCATCCCGGTCGCCGAATACGGCGCCAAGCAGGTCAAGCAGGCGGTGGTCGGCACTGGTGCCGCAGAAAAGGAGCAGGTCGGCATGATGGTGCGCCGGCTGTTGCCGGGTGCCACGTTGCGCCGGGCGGACGCGGCGGACGCGCTGGCGGTGGCGATCTGCCACGCGCACCACCGGGCGAGCCGGCTGCGAGTGGCCAGCGGCGCGGTGATGGCGTGATGGTTAGTGCAGGAACAACTTGAGAAAGATGGCGACGTTTAAGCTGAACAGCAGGCCGAACGGTACCTTCAGCCAATCCTGCCCCGATCGGACGCTATCTATGCGAGCGCCGAGATTTGCCTCCATCAGATCGCACCGTGCCGTGAAATTCGCTTCGAGCACGTTCGTCCGCGCGCTAAGCCTCGCCTCGAGGTTCTCGATACGACCATCTAGCTTGTCGAACCGGCCATCGAATCCGGCAAGCAAGGCGGCTGCGCGACGTGCTGTCCCGTCAGAGACACCTGCCTCTTGGAATGCGTCCAGAAGCTCCGTGACTATCAATGTCATGTCGTCACAGTATCTGTCGCGACTTTGCAAGTCCAACGGGTTCGCCGCGTGATCGCCCAGCTCACCGGCCGCGTCGGCATGCTGGAACAGGACCGCTGCGTGGTCGACGTCCAAGGCGTCGGCTATCTGCTGCACGCCTCGACCCGCACCATTTCCGCCCTCGCCACCGGCCAAGTCGCCACCGTGCTGACCGAGATGCAGGTGCGCGAGGACGCCATCACCCTCTACGGCTTCGCCGACGGCTCCGAACGCGAGTGGTTCCGCCTGCTGCTGACCGTGCAGGGCGTCGGCGCGCGGGTGGCGCTGAACATTCTCTCCGCCCTGTCGCCACGCGAACTGGTCGGCGCGATCCAGGCTGGCGACCGCGCCGCCCTGTCGCGGGCGGCCGGCGTCGGCGCCAAGCTCGCCATCCGCCTGCTGACCGAGCTGCGCGAGAAGGCCGGGGCGAGGCCGGTCGGCGTCGGTTTCACCCCGGTGTTCGCGACCCCCGAGCAGGGCACCGCGTCCGAGGCGCTGTCGGCGTTGCTCAACCTCGGCATCCAGCGGCGCGAGGCGCAGGTCGCGATCGCCGGCGTGCTCGCGCGCGAGGGTGACGACGCCGCACTTGGCACCGTCATCCGCGAGGCGCTGCGGGCGTTGGCCCCGGCATGAGCGAGCGCACCGTCTCGCCCGCGCGCGGCGACGAGGACGCGGCCGAGGCGACGCTGCGCCCGCAGACGCTGGCCGAGTTCACCGGCCAGAAGACCAGCCGCGAGAACCTCGCCGTGTTCATCGCCGCCGCGCGGGACCGGTCGGAGGCGCTCGACCATGTGCTGCTGCACGGCCCGCCCGGGCTCGGCAAGACCACGCTGGCCCAGATCGTCGCCCGCGAACTCGGCGTCGGTTTCCGCGCGACCTCCGGCCCGGTGATCCAGCGCGCCGGCGACCTCGCCGCCATCCTGACCAACCTGCAGCCGCGCGACGTGCTGTTCATCGACGAGATCCACCGCCTGCAGCCCGCCATCGAGGAGGTGCTGTACCCGGCGATGGAGGATTTCCAGCTCGACCTGATCATCGGCGAGGGCCCGTCGGCGCGCTCGGTGCGGATCGACCTCGCGCCGTTCACCCTGGTCGGCGCCACCACCCGCGCCGGCCTGCTGGCGACGCCGTTGCGCGACCGCTTCGGCATCCCGCTGCGCCTGGTGTTCTACACCACCGAGGAACTGACCCGGATTGTCGCGCGCGGGGCCGAGAAACTTGGCGTCGTCCTGACCGCCGACGGGGCGGCCGAGATCGCCCGCCGTTCCCGTGGCACGCCACGCATCGCCGGCCGGCTGCTGCGCCGGGTGCGCGACTTCGCCCACGTCGACGGTGCCTCGACCGTCGACCGCGCCCGCGCCGACGCGGCCCTGCTGCGGCTCGACGTCGACGCGATCGGCCTCGACGCGATGGACCGCCGCTACCTGCGCCGCATCGCCGAGCACCACGCCGGCGGCCCGGTCGGCGTCGAGACCCTGGCCGCCGCGTTGTCCGAGGCGCGCGACACGCTGGAGGATGTGGTCGAACCCTACCTGATCCAGGAAGGGCTCGTGCTGCGGACCTCGCGCGGCCGGGCGCTGGGCGAGCGCGGCTGGCGGCATCTCGGGCTGCTGCCGCCGGCCGGGCCGCAGCCGACGCTGGACCTGCTGGGGGCCGATGAATGAACGGCAATGTCGCGGCCACGGCGGCGCGCGGCCCGCACCGCTATGGGCTGCGGGTGTACTACGAGGACACCGACGCGGGCGGCGTGGTCTACCACGCGAACTACCTCCGCTTCATGGAACGGGCGCGCACCGAGGCGTTGCGCGAACTCGGCGTGCCGCAGGTGGATCTGATCGCGCAGCACGGCGTCGGCTTCGTGGTGCGGCGCTGCGAACTGGACTATGCCGCACCGGCACGGCTCGACGACTGGCTGGTAGTGGAAACGTCGGTAATAACAATGCGTTCTTCGACGGTGGTGATACGGCAATCGGTTCTGTGCGAGAATGGCGCGCCGGCGAATCGACCGCTGGTGGTGGCCAGCCTGCACCTGACCTGTGTCGGCCCGGCGCCGGAGCGGCCGGGCGGGTTGCGCGCAGTGGCGATCCCGGCTCGGTGGCGTGAGGCGATGATGGCGCTGGCGGCGGACGACGCCGGTCGGCAAGGAGACTGAGCGGTGGATCGGACGGTGGATACGGCTAATCTCGCGGCGGCGGCGGTCAACGGCGGCGACCTGTCGCTGGTCGGGCTGTTCTGGCAGGCCGATATCGTCGTGAAGGTGGTGATTGTCGGACTGCTGATCGTCAGCGTCTGGGTGTGGGCGATCGTGTTCGAGAAGGTGTCGGCGATCCGCCACGCCAACCGCGCCGCGGACGCGTTCGAGGACCGGTTCTGGTCCGGCGGTAGCCTCGACGACCTGTACGACCACGAGGGCCAGAAGCCGACCCACCCGATCGCCTCCGTGTTCGGCGCGGCCATGAGTGAGTGGCGGCGTTCGCAGCGGGTGGCCGGCGCCGACATGAGCCGCTCCGGCGTCCGCGACCGCACCGAGCGGGCGATGGTGGTGACGATCGGGCGCGAGATGGAGCGCCTGGAGCGCTGGATGATCTTCCTGGCCTCGGTCGGCTCGGTGGCGCCGTTCATCGGCCTGTTCGGCACGGTCTGGGGCATCATGCACTCGTTCTCGGCGATCGCGGCGATGCACAACACCAACCTGGCCGTGGTGGCGCCCGGCATCGCGGAGGCGTTGTTCGCGACCGCCATTGGCCTGGTCGCGGCGATCCCGGCGGTTCTCGCCTACAACAAGATCAGCACCGACCTGTCGCGGTTCGCGGCGCGGCTCGAAGGGTTCGGCACGGAATTCGGCGCAATCCTGTCGCGGCAAAGCGAAGAGCGGGTCTGACGCGATGGCGATGATGTCCGGCGGCTTTGGCAACCGGCGGGGCAGGGGGCGTTACCGTCCCCTGTCCGAGATCAACGTGACGCCGCTGGTCGACGTTATGCTGGTGCTGCTGATCATCTTCATGGTGACCGCCCCGCTGATGAGTTCGGCGGTCAACGTCGACCTGCCCAAAGCCAACGCCAGCGCGGTCAGCCAGGACAACAAGCCGATCACCGTGTCGGTCGACGCGGCCGGCAAAGTCTTCCTGCAGGAGAGCGAAGTCGCGTTACCGGACCTGGTGGGCCGGTTGCAGTCGCTGAGCCAGGACGAGAAGGACCGCCGCATTTTCGTGCGCGGCGACAAGGCCAACAGCTACGGCCGCATTATCGAGGTGATGGGCACGATCGCCCAGGGCGGCTTCACCAAGGTCGCCTTGCTGAGCGAACAGCCGGCCGGCGGCGGGCCGCTGACGCCCGTGCCGCCCGCCGGAAAATAATACCGTGACACCCGCGCTGCGTCGCGCCGCGCTGGTTTCGGCGCTGCTGCATGTGGCGCTGATCGCCGCCCTGCTGATCGGCTTGCCCGGTTCGACGCCTCCCGAAACGCCGCCGCCCGACGAGCAGGTGGTTGAGATGGCTGTGCTCGAAGGCCCGGCGCGGGTCGTGATGAAGGCCGACCAGGCGAGCGACGTGCCGGCCCCGGCGGTGACGCCGCAGACGGTTGCGGCCCCGCCGACGCCGGAGCCGCCACTGCCGACCCCGCCGGAACCGCCGCCTCCGCCGCCAACCCCGCCGCCGCCGCCGCCAACCCCGGTGCAGGCGGCGCCGCCGATGCCACAGCCGCCGCTGCCGACACCGCCACCGATCCCGGTGGCCGACAGCCCGGCACCGCCGGCACCACCGCCGCCGCCCGTCAAGGCGCTGCCGGTGCCGCCAGTTCCGACCCCGCCGCCGCCGTTGCCGGTGCCAACGCCCCCGGTGCCGCCGCCGCCGGCCCCGCCCAGCCGGACGACGCAGCCGAACGTGACCAAGAACCCGGCGCCGGACACCCGCGCGGTCGAGAACACGCTGGAGAAGTTCCGTAGCCAACTGGCGCAGAACCAGCCGCCGACGCGCAAGGCCAACCCGTCGCAGGGCGGCGCGCCCAAGGTCGGCGGCAGCGTCAACGGCGATATCACCTCGACGCTGACCGGCGAGCAGCGCGGGGCGATCGGCGAGAAGGTGCGCGATTGCTGGACCAAGGATTCCGGCGCACAGGACCTCGACAAGATGAGTGTCGCGTTGCGGGTGACCGTCGACGCGACCGGTATCGTGCGCGACAGCGCGGTGGCACCCGAGGACTTTGGGCGAATGAGCGACCCGCACTTCAAGGCGTTCGCCGAGCGGGCGATGCGGGCGCCGCGTGAGGCCCGCTGTTCCGACCTCAGCAAGTTGCTGCCATCGTCCGACCTTGGTCGCGTGATGACGCTGACATTTCGTTTCCGACCCTGATGCCCGAAGACAGAGAGGTTTCCGCCGTGGCCCGTTCGAACATCCTGGCGATCCGCCGTCGCGCGCTGCTGGCCGGCGGCGGTGCCGTATTGGCGATGCCGTCGCTGGCTCACGCGCAATCCGTCCTGGGCGGCGGCGCCCCCGCTCCCGCTCCCGCGCTCGGCCCGGTGGCAATCGCGCCGCCGCCGGTGGCTGCTCCGAACGCGCCGAGGGCCGCGAACGCGGAGATCACCGTCGACCGCGCCCATGCGGCGCCGATCCCGATCGCCGTGCCGGATTTCGGCGGCGGCACCGGCTCGCAGGTGTCGCAGATCGTGCTGGCCGACCTGGTCGGCAGCGGCCTGTTCCGGGCGATCGACAACGGCAATCCGCCGCACGGCCTCGTCCCCGACTTCGCGTCGTGGAAGGCGCTCGGCACACAGGCGCTGGTGACCGGCGGCACCACCGGCGACGGCAACACGCTGCGGGTGGAGTTCCGCCTGTGGGACGTGCTGAGCGGACAGCAAATCCAAGGCACCGCGCTGACGACACAGGGCGGCAACTACCGCCGCGTCGCCCACAAGATCGCCGACGTCGCATACGAGCGGCTGCTCGGCGACAAGGGCTATTTCGACACCCGGGTGGTCTACGTGGCACAGTCGGGGCCGAAGGACCGCCGGGTCAAGCGGCTGGCCATCATGGACCAGGACGGGGCCAACAACCGGTTCCTGTCGGACGGCTCGTCGCTGGTGCTGACGCCGCGCTTCAACCCGACGCGCGACCAGATCGCCTTCATGAGCTACGCCAACAAGCGGCCACGCGTGTACCTGTTCGACCTCGGCAGCGGCCGCCAATCCGTGCTCGGCGATTTCAGCGGCATCACCCTGTCGCCCCGCTTCAGCCCGGATGGCGGCGGCATCGTGATGGCCGAGACGCGCGGCGGCGGCAGCGACATCGTCGCCATGGGGGTCGGCGGCGGCGGCGCCCGGCGGCTGACCGAGAGTGGTGCCATCGACGTCTCGCCCTGCTACAGCCCGGACGGGTCGCAGATCGTGTTCAACTCCGACCGCGGCGGCGACCAGCAACTGTATCTCATGGGGGCCGGCGGCGGCGGCGTGCGGCGGATCAGCTTTGGCAACGGCCGCTACGCGAGCCCGGTGTGGTCGCCGCGCGGCGACCTGATCGCGTTCACCCGGCTGAACGGCGGCACGTTCGCGATCGGCGTCATGCACCCCGACGGCTCGGGCGAGCGCATCCTGAGCGAGAGCTACTACTGCGACGGTGCCACGTTCTGCCCGAACGGCCGGGTGCTGATGTTCTACAAGGAGACGGCGGGCAGCGGCGGCACCGCCACCATGTATTCGGTCGATATCACCGGGTTTAACGAGCGGACCGTGATCACGCCGACCAGCGCCTCGGACCCGGCGTGGTCGCCGTTGCTGGCTTGACGCAACGCATTCGCGTGATGTCAGGCACCGATATCGATACGATCCTGTTACCCTCGCTTGACCGTGATCGTTACGAAGCGTAGGCGCGGGTCGTTGCCAGTGCGGCACCCGAACCAATCCCATTCGCGAGGACCTGAACCGATGCAGACCAAGTTGATTGCTGCCTTTGCCGGCGTGGCGTTGCTGGCCGCCTGCAACACGCCGCCGAAGACCGACACCCTGGGCAGCACGAGTGGCGGCGGTGCCACCGCCATTGCCGCCGGCCCGACCGCCGGCAGCCAGGAAGACCTGGTCGCCAAGGGCTTCGACCGCGTGTTCTTCTCGACCGCTGTCTCCGCGCTGTCGACCGAGGCGCGGTCCACGCTCGACAGCCAGGCCGGCTTCTTCACGCAATATCCGCAGGACAACGTCGAGGTCTCCGGCAACTGCGACGAGCGCGGCACCGAGGAGTACAACATCGCGCTCGGCCAACGCCGCGCCAACAGTTCGCGCGACTATTTGGTGGCCAAGGGTGTCGCCGGCAGCCGCATCAGCACGATCAGCTACGGCAAGGACCGCCCGACCGCGACCGGCTCGGACGAGTCCGCGTGGCAGCAGAACCGCAACGCGATCAGCTCGGTGCATTAAGCCGGCTGCGCTCTACGACTGGTCGGGATTTGCTATTCAGGCCGGTGAGGGTATCCACCGGCTTGTTCGTTTGGACCCCGCGTTGGAGCGCGTCATGATCGCCATCCCGACCCGTCCCGTCTTGTTGCTGCTGGCCCTGGCCGCATCCGCCGTCATTGCGCCGTCCGCCAGGGCGCAGGTGGAGAGCCGCGAGGGCATCGCGCTGCAGAACCAGCTCCTGGAACTGCGCCGCGACCTCGACGCCCAGCGTACCCAGAATGGCGGTGGCGGGCCGGCCTACTCGCCGCCGTCGCAGACCGTTGGCGGCGGTGACATCGCGGCAACGCTGCTGACGCGGGTCACCCAGCTCGAGGACCAGGTGCGGCAGCTGCGCGGCCAGCTCGACGAGGAGCAGAACGCGCGGACGCGGTTGGGCGAGGACCTCAACAAGCAGATCGGCGACCTGAACTTCAAGCTCGGCGGCGGCAATGGCGCCGCGCCGTTCCCGCCGCCGTTGGCGACGCCGCGCTACAACTCGGGCGAGGCCGCGCCGCCGCCGCGACCCGCCCCTGTGGTCCGGCGGCGTACGCCGGAGACGGCGCTGGCTGAGGGCACGGCCGCCTACAACCGGCACGACTTCGCAACCGCCCAGGCCGATGCCCGCGAGGCGCTGGCCGACGGCGGCCCGCGTGCCGGCGACGCGCAGTTCCTGCTGGCCCGCTCGTTGGCGGGTGCCCGCGACTACCAGGCCGCCGCCGTCGCCTACGACGACGCGTACAAGCGCAACCCGAAGGGCTCGCGCGCCCAGGACAGCCTGGTCGGCCTCGCGAACACGCTGGCCGACCTGAACGAGCGCAAGGCCGCCTGCGAGACGCTCGACAAGGCGCGGGCCGAGTTCCCGACGCCGCGCGCCGACGTGCGCCCGGCGCTGACCGCCGCCCGCTTCCGCGCTGGTTGCGGAGCCTGACCACCGAACCCGTCGCCGCACCCGAGTTCGCGGCGCTGATCGAGCCGTGCGGGCCGTTCGGGTCGGCCCCGGCGCTGGCCGTCGCGGTGTCCGGCGGCGCCGACAGCCTGTGCTTGGCCTACCTGACCCGGCGCTGGGCATCGTCGCGCGCCGCGTCGGCCGAGGCGGTCGTCGTCGACCACGGCCTGCGCGCGGCGGCCGCCGCCGAGGCGGAGTGGACCCGCGCCACCCTGGAGCGGCTCGGCATACCGGCCACCGTCCTCCGGCTCGAGCTCGGCCCCGGACCCGAGCTGGCCGCGCGGGCCCGGCGGGGACGGATGGCGGCGATCGCCCGGCACTGCGCGCGACGCGGGATCGTCCACGCGCTGCTCGGCCACCATGCGTGCGACCAGGCCGAGACGGTGGCGATGCGGCTGCTGCGCGGCAGCGGTCCCGCCGGCCTGGCCGCGATGCCGGCCATTCGCGAGGACCGCGACGTGCGCTGGCTGCGGCCGTTGCTGCCGCTTGGGCCAGGCCGGCTGCGGGCGACGCTGCGGGCCGCCGGCCTGTCCTGGATCGACGATCCTAGCAACGCCGACCCCGCCTTCCTGCGCGCCCGGTTGCGGACGTTGCGGGCCGATCCTGCGGGCGACGCGCCGTCCACCGTGCGCGCGATCGAGGCGGCGTCGGCACGCGCCCGCGCCCGCGCCGAGGCCGAACGCCGCGCGGCCGACTGGCTCGCCGAACACGCGACGCTGCACGAGCTCGGCTTCGCGGCGCTGCACCGGAGCGATCCGCCAGCCGAGGCGCTGGCGGCGGTGACCCTCGCGGTCGGCGGCCACCGCTACGCCGCGCCGTCCGAGGCGATAGCCCGGTGGCTCGGCACCCCCGCCGCAACGACGTTCGGCGGTGTGGCGGTCGGGCCGGCCGGCCGGCTCGGTCCGGGCTGGCTGGTGACGCGAGAGGTCGCGGCGATGGCGGGTCCGGTCCCGGCGCGGGCCGGCGCGGTGTGGGATGGTCGGTTTCGCCTGCGCCACGAAGCGCCGTCCGGCGTCATGCTCGGCGCCGCCGACCGATCGGACGCGCCCTGGCCGGCGCGGATCGCGCGAACCTTGCCCTGCTTTCGTCAGGCGGATGGAACGGTGGAACCCGCCGCTGCCGACCGGGTGGAATGGGTCGCTACCGCGAGTTGCCCGGCCCCGTTCGCGCCGCCGGTCGCGGCCGTGTCGTGATTGCCACAATCAAGCGGAAATAACGGGGATGCAGAACCGTCATGGCATTCCTATCTTGGCTCTACTCCGAAGGCCGGGATTGCTGGCCTGCCGCGCGTGTGGCCCACTGGGCCGAGGAATGACATGAGCAATTTCGGCCGAAACCTTGCCCTTTGGGTCATCATCGCCCTGCTACTGGTGGTGCTGTTCAGCGTGTTCCAGCCGGGTCAGAACCCGCCGGGACAACTGGCCTACTCCGACTTCATCTCCGATGTGAACACCGGGCACATCCGTGACGTGACGATCCGTGGCCGCATCATCACCGGCACCCGGGACAATCAGCAGTTCCAGACCTACACCCCCGAGGACGCGACACTGGTCCAGCGCCTCACCGACAAGGGCGTGCACGTCCAGGCCAAGCCCGAGGACGGCGACACCAACCCGCTGCTGCGCATCCTGATCAACTGGTTCCCGATGCTGCTGCTGATCGGCGTCTGGGTGTTCTTCATGCGCCAGATGCAGTCCGGCGGCGGCCGCGCGATGGGCTTCGGCAAGAGCCGCGCCCGCATGATGACCGAGAAGCAAGGCCGCGTGACGTTCGAGGACGTCGCCGGCATCGACGAGGCGAAGTCCGAGCTCGAGGAGATCGTCGACTTCCTGAAGGATCCGCAGAAGTTCCAGCGGCTCGGCGGCAAGATCCCCAAGGGCGTGCTGCTGATCGGCCCGCCGGGCACCGGTAAGACGCTGCTGGCGCGCGCCATTGCGGGCGAGGCCAACGTGCCGTTCTTCACCATCTCGGGCTCCGACTTCGTGGAGATGTTTGTCGGCGTTGGCGCCAGCCGCGTGCGCGACATGTTCGAGCAGGGCAAGAAGAACGCGCCGTGCATCATCTTCATCGACGAGATCGACGCGGTCGGCCGCCATCGTGGCGCCGGCCTCGGCGGCGGCAACGACGAGCGCGAGCAGACGCTGAACCAGATGCTGGTTGAGATGGACGGGTTCGAGAGCAACGAGGGCGTGATCCTCATCGCCGCGACCAACCGCCCCGACGTGCTCGACCCGGCGCTGCTGCGGCCCGGCCGGTTCGACCGGCAGGTGATGGTGCCGAACCCCGACGTGAACGGCCGCGAGAAGATCCTGCGCGTCCACATGCGGAAGGTGCCGCTGGGCTCCGACGTCGACCCGAAGGTGATCGCACGCGGCACGCCGGGCTTCTCCGGTGCCGACCTGGCCAACCTGGTCAACGAGGCGGCGCTGCTCGCGGCCCGCATCGGCAAGCGCGTGGTGGCCATGAGCGAGTTCGAGAACGCCAAGGACAAGGTCATGATGGGGGCCGAGCGCCGCAGCTTGGTCATGACCGACGCCGAGAAGAAGATGACCGCGTATCACGAGGGCGGTCATGCGCTGTGCGCCATGCACGAGCCCGAGTGCGACCCGGTCCACAAGGCGACCATCATCCCGCGCGGCCGTGCGCTGGGCTTGGTGATGAGCCTGCCGGAGAACGACCGCTTGTCGCACAGCCGCGCATGGTTGCGCTCCAAGCTGGTGATGGCGATGGGCGGCCGCGTCGCCGAGGAGATCATCTTCGGCATCGACAAAGTCAGCAACGGCGCCAGCTCGGACATCAAGCAGGCGACCGACATCAGCCGGCGTATGGTGACCGAGTGGGGGATGAGCGAGAAGCTCGGGTTGATCGCCTACGGCGACAACAGTCAGGAGGTGTTCCTCGGCCACTCGGTGACGCAGAACAAGAACGTGTCGGAGCAGACCGCGCGGGAGATCGAGGCCGAGGTGAAGTCGATCATCGACGCCGCGTATCACCGGGCCAAGCAGATCCTGACCGACAACGTCGACGAGCTGCACCGGCTTGCACGCGGCCTGCTGGAGTACGAGACGCTGTCCGGCGACGAGATCAAGACGGTCATCCGCGGCGAGCCGGTCATCCGCAAGGTGGTCGACGAGCCGGCGCCGGATCGCCGCGCCTCGGTGCCCAACACCGGCGGCCAGCCGGGCCGGGCGATCCCGCCGGTGTCGGGCGGCCTGGGTCCGCAGCCGCAGCCGGGCTGAGTTCTCAACCTTCGACTACCCTGAGCCGCTGGGCCTGATCACCGGCCCGGCGGCGGCACGGGCCGCCTGTGAGGCCGGGATCGCCCGGTACCTCGCCGGCGGCCCGTCCGCGTTCACCCATATTCGCTACGGCGACGGCCGGATCGCTCCCGCCTCGGCGTTGGGCGAGACGCCTTTGACCACGACCCCCCCCGCCTGGGCCGGGTTGCCGACCGACCGGCCGCTGGTGATGGGCATCCTCAACGTCACGGCGGACAGTTTTAGCGACGGCGGCCGGCATGCGAACCCGGTGGCGGCCGGCTTCGCCATGCTCGAGGCCGGCGCCGACATCCTCGACGTCGGCGGCGAGAGCACCCGCCCCGGGGCGGGCGAGATCGATGCCGAGACCGAACAGTGCCGCGTGTTGTCGGTGATTGCGGGCCTCGCGTCGGCCGGTGCCGTCGTGTCGGTCGACACCCGCCACGCGAGCACCATGCGGGCGGCGCTTGACCGGGGTGCGCGCATCGTCAACGACGTATCCGGCCTCGCTCACGATCCGGCGGCGGCGGCGGTCGTCCGTGACGCGGGGTGTCCGGTGGTCGTGATGCACATGCGTGGCACGCCCGCGACGATGCAGGCGATGACCCGGTATGGCGACGTGGTCCGTGACGTTGCGGCGGAGCTGGCGATGCGATTGGCACAGCTCGCCCTGCCGGCCGGTCAGGTCGCGATCGACCCCGGCATCGGCTTTGCCAAGGGCGAGGCCCAGAACGAGGCGTTGCTGGCGCGATTGCCGCTGCTGCTCAACCTAGGCTGCCGCGTGCTGGTCGGCGCGTCCCGGAAAGGCTTCGTCGGTCGCCTGTCCGGCGTCACGGAGCCGAGGGATCGCGACGCCGGCTCGCTGGCCGCCGCCTGCGCCGCCGTGCTGGGCGGGGCCGCCGTCGTGCGCGCGCATGACGTCGCGGGAACCGCCCATGCGTTGCGGGTCTGGCATGGCGTCGCCTCCGCCGGGTAAGGTCGAACACGACTGAACCGGAGTTTGACTGCATGGAGAGTTCCCGCCGGCTGTTCGGCACCGACGGCATCCGCGGCACCGCCAACACCGAGCCGATGACGGCCGAGATGGCGTTGCGGCTGGGGCAGGCGGCGGGCGTGCTGTTCACCCGCGGCTCGCACCGGCACGTCGTGGTGATCGGCAAGGACACCCGCCTGTCGGGCTACATGCTGGAGCCGGCGCTGGTCGCGGGCTTTATCGGCGCCGGGATGGACGTGACCCTGGTGGGGCCGTTGCCGACACCGGCAATCGCCATGCTGACCCGCAGCCTGCGCGCCGACCTCGGCGTCATGATTAGCGCGTCGCACAACCCGTTCGAGGACAACGGCATCAAGTTGTTCGGCCCGGACGGGTTCAAGCTGTCCGACGCGACCGAGGACGAGATCGAGGCGCTGATGGGCAACGGCATCGCCGGCCACCTCGCCGCACCCAACAAGCTCGGTCGGGCCACCCGGCTGACCGACGCCGCCGGCCGCTACATCGAGAGTGTCAAGGCGAGCTTTCCACGCGGCCTGCGGCTGGATGGCCTGAAAGTGGTGGTCGACTGCGCGCATGGGGCTGCCTACCGCGTGGCGCCCACCGTGCTGTGGGAGTTGGGTGCGGACGTGATCTCGATCGGCGTCGATCCCGACGGGTTCAACATCAACCGTGATTGCGGCTCGACGGTGCCGGCGACGCTATGCGCGGCGGTGCGCCAGCACGGGGCGCATCTGGGTGTGGCACTCGACGGCGACGCCGACCGGCTGATCCTGTGCGACGAGACGGGTGCGGTGATCGACGGCGACCAGGTGCTGGCGGTGATCGCCCGCAGCTGGGGCGAGGCGGGGCGGCTCACCGGCGGCGGCGTGGTGGCCACCGTGATGAGCAACATGGGCCTGGAACGCTTCCTCGGCCGCCAAAACCTGTCGTTGCACCGCGCCCGGGTCGGCGACCGCTACGTGGTCGAGCGGATGCGCGCCGGCGGCTTCAACGTCGGCGGCGAGCAATCCGGCCACATGATCCTGGCCGACTACGCGACCACCGGCGACGGCTTGCTCGCGGCGTTGCAGGTGGCGGCCGTGCTGGTCGAGGACGGCCGCCCGGCCAGCCAGGTGATGCGGGCGTTCCACCCGTTGCCGCAGCTGCTGCGCTCGGTCCGGGTACGCGGCGCGGTCGCGTTGGTGGCCGCCCCGGTGCGCGCGGCGATCGCGGCGGCCGAGCTGCGGCTGGGTGCCGACGGCCGCGTGCTGATCCGCGAGAGCGGCACCGAGCCGGTGGTGCGCGTCATGGCGGAGGGCGAGGACGCGGCCCTGGTGCACGCGCTGGTCGGCGACATCTGCGCCGAGCTGGAGCGGTTCGCCGAGATCGTCACGGCATGAGGGGACGGGTGCTGATCGTCGCCGGCTCGGACTCCGGGGGTGGCGCCGGTATCCAGGCGGACATCAAGGCGTGCCAGGTGCTGGGCGCCTACGCGATGACCGCGATCACCGCGCTGACCGCACAGGACACGCTCGGCGTTCACGGCGTGTTCGCCGTGCCGCCGGAGTTCGTGGCGCAGCAGATGAGGGTGGTGCTGGACGACCTCGGTGCCGACGCGATCAAGACCGGGATGCTGGCGACCGGTGCCGTGGTCGCGGCGGTGTGCGACGTGCTGGAAACCGTCGCGAACACGCCGCTGGTGGTCGACCCGGTGATGGTCGCCAAGGGCGGGGCCATCTTGCTGCCCGACGAAGCGGTGGCGCTGCTGCGAGGCCGCCTGTTGCCGCGCGCGACGCTGTTGACGCCCAATATCCCCGAGGCCGAGGCGCTGGTCGGGTTCGCGATTGCCGGAGTCGCCGACATGACGCGCGCCGCGACCCTGCTGCGCGCCGCCGGAGCCGGCGCCGTGCTGGTCAAGGGTGGCCACCTCGACGGTCCCGTGGTGGTCGACGTGCTGGCCGACGCCGACGGTGTGCGGATGTTCGAGGACGCCCGGATTGACACCCCGAACACCCACGGCACCGGCTGCACACTGGCGAGCGCGATAGCCGCTGGCCTGGCGCAGGGAATGGTGTTGCAAGCGGCCATCGTACGGGCGCGAGGATATCTTCGGGCGGCGATCCTAGCGGCACCCGGTTTCGGTCACGGACACGGACCGCTCGGCCACGACGCGCCTGGATTTATGGATTAGACGAACACCTTGTAGGGCGTCACGGTCCCGTCGGGCGAGCGGATCGACAGTTGCGCGCCGCGCTCGGCCTCGGCGATCAGCGCCTCGTACAGCCGCAGCGCGTTTCGCAGCACTTCGGCGTAGCTCGCGGCCTCGGTCTTGTCTTTCAGGCGCTGCAGCCGCTCCATCGCCTGTGGCGGCATTTCCAGCTGCACGCGGGTGGTGGTGCGCTCCTCGGCGTCCGGGCGCTCGCCAAAGCGGCCCCGGCGCGCGCGTCCGCCGGGGCCGCTGTCGATCAAACGAACGCCCCGTAACCCCGGTCGTCATGCTTGTCGGGGCGCGGGCCTGGCCCGTTGCGGCCATGATCCTCATGGCGGTGTGCGTGGCGCTCGGCCCGGTGGCGGCGCCATTCGCGCACGTCGCCCATGCCGCGCAGCCGGCTCCGCAACTCCAGGAAGCGCGGGTGGCGGCGGACCAGCAGCACGAGGCCGGTGATCAGCGCGATCTGGAACGGGTGGTGGATCACGATGCCGATCAGGCTGACCGCGAACAGCACCCTGACGATCGTCCAGAACCGCGGGCCACGTCGCCGTGCGTGTGGCTCGCCGGGCTTGGGTTCGTCGTCGTCCCCGATCGGGAAGTCGTCACCGATATTGATGGTGTAACGTGTCATGGATGCGCTGCCCTCCTCGGCACGCATTCGACATAGGCGAGAGCAAAAGCCAGTTCAATCAGATGATGATGATTATTTGAGGGGTGGACGAAGCGTCACGCAGAAGCTGCCGATCCGGCTGGTATGCGGTGGCAGGTGCATGATCCCGGGCTTTTCGTCGATGTCGCCGTCGAACCCTTCAGGACTCGCGATGCCGTGCCAGGGTTCGATGCAGAGGAAGTCGCCCTCGGGTTTCGACCAGATGCCAAGTTGCGGAAAGCCGCTCCACGACATCGCCAGCCGAGGCGCCGCGTCGGTCGCGGCATAGAGGACGCTGTGGCTCGCCACCGGGTCGAGGATCACCGCGTCGTCCTCGAACAGCGCCGGGTCGAGCTTTAGTTGCCGCCCATGGATCGGCGAGGCGAACGCCTCGGGACGCAACAGCCCGCGCGACACCCGGCGGACCGGCCCCGGCTCGTCGGCGCCGAACGTCAGCGTGTGGTCCGTCTTGGCGACCCCGGCGGCGAGCGGCCACACGAACGCCGGGTGCGCACCCATCGACGCCGGTAGCACGACGTCGCCGGTGTTGGTCAGGTGCAGGGTCACCAGCAGGGTCGCGTGGCTGACCGCGTAGGCGACCTCGAAGCGGAACGCGAACGGGTAAATCGCCCGGGTCTGCTCGGTGTCCTTCAGCACCAGCCGACAGTGGGTTTTGGCGCGCTCACCCCAGGCAAAATCGCTGTCGCGGGCGAACCCATGCTGGCCCATGTGGAACGCGCGGCCATCGACCCGCAGCGTGTCACCGGCGAGCCGGCCGACGATCGGGAACAGGATCGGCGCGTGACGCGGCCAGACCGGGCCCGCCTGCCACAGCATCTCGGGGCCGTCGGCGAACGCGAGCGACACCAGTTCGGCGCCGTGCGGGTCGATGGTAGCTGTAATCGCCTCGGTCCGAAGCGTGTGTCGTTCGCCCATGCCCTTGCTTACCGCGTTGAGTGGCGCCGCGCGACGCCGTATGGCGGGCGGCATGGATATCGCGCGTCCGACGACCTGGCCGAACAACCCGAACTTCTCGTCCGGCCCGTGCGCCAAGCGGCCGGGCTGGTCGCTGGCGGCACTGGACGCGGCATTGCTCGGACGCTCGCACCGCGCGGCCCCGGCGCGGGCGCGATTGGGCGAGGTCATCACTCGGTCGCGTGACATCCTGGCCATCCCGCCGGACTGGCGCGTCGGCATCGTGCCGGCGTCGGACACCGGCGCGATCGAGCTGGCGATGTGGGGGCTGCTCGGCCCGCGCCCGGTCGACGTGCTGGCGTTCGACACGTTCTCGGACGCCTGGGCGGTCGATATCGTCCAGCAACTGCGACTGCCGGCGCGGGTGCTCCGGGCGCCGTACGGCGCGGTCCCGGACCTGTCGGCGTGCGATCCGGCGGCCGACCTGGTGCTGGCCTGGAACGGCACGACCTCCGGCGCGCGAATGCCCGCCGACGCGCTGGGCGGGCCACGCGAGGGTCTGGTGTTGTGCGACGCGACCTCGGCCGCGTTTGCGATGGCGCTCCCGTGGCGGCGGTTCGACGTGGTGACGTGGTCCTGGCAGAAGGCGCTGGGCGGCGAGGCTGCGCACGGGATGCTCGCGCTGTCGCCGCGCGCCGCCGAGCGATTGGCCACCTACGCGCCGCCGTGGCCGCTGCCAAAAGTGTTTCGGCTGACGGATCGCAACGGGCTGATCGAGGGCATCTTCGCCGGCGACACGATCAACACGCCTTCGATGCTGTGCGTCGAGGACGCGCTCGACGGCCTGCGCTGGGCCGAGCGGGTCGGCGGCCTCCCGGCGTTGATCGCCCGCTGCGACGCCAATCTGGCGACCGTGGCCGAGTGGGTCGCCACAAGTGACTGGGCTGCGTTCCTGGCGGAAGATGAAGACATCCGGTCGCCGACCGCGATCTGCCTGCGGATCGTGGCACCCTGGTTCGTGACGCTCGACGCCGCCGCCCAGGCTGTCGCTGCGAAACGGATGGCCGCACTGGTCGAGTCCGAGGGGGCCGGCTTCGACCTCGCCAGCTACCGCGACGCGCCGCCTGGGTTCCGCATCTGGGGCGGCGCGACGGTCGAGCGGGCCAACGTCGCGGCGGTGCTGCCCTGGCTCGACTGGGCGGTCGCTTCCGTGCGCCCATAGCCGCATCCCGCCGGCGCTGCTAAGTGCGCGGCCGAGATGACCGACGATCCGCCCCCCAACCCCGCGCTGCTGCCCGCCGGCTTGCGCGACCTGCTGCCGCCGGAAGCCGAAACCGAGGCCAGCGCGGTCGAGGCGGTGATGGCGGCGTTCGCGGCACACGGCTACCAGCGGGTGAAGCCGCCGCTGCTGGAATACGAGGACAGCCTTCTCAACGGCACCGGCGGCGGCGTCGCCGACCAGAGTTTTCGGCTGATCGATCCCGAGACGCACCGGATGGTCGGCTTGCGCGCCGACATCACGCCGCAGGTAGCGCGCATCGCCACCACCCGGCTCGCCCACGCGCCGCGTCCGTTGCGGCTGTCGTACGCCGGGCAGGTGCTCCGCGTCCGCGCCAGCGGGCTGCCGCCGGACCGGCAGGTGGCTCAGGCCGGGATCGAGCTGATCGGCCACGACAGCCCGATCGCCGACGCCGAGGTGGTGCTGGTCGCCGCCGAGGCGTTGGCCACCGTCGGCCTGGTGCGCGTGAGCTTCGACCTGACCATGCCGCCCCTGGTGCAGAGTTTGCTGAACGAGGCCGCGCCGACGCCGGAACGCCGGGCGGCGCTGGCCCGGGCGCTCGACCGCAAGGACGCCGCCGCCGTTGCCGAGCACGGCGGCGCGCTGGCGGACAGCCTCGCCGAACTGCTGCTTGCGGCCGGACCTGCCGGGGCGGCGCTCGAGGCGCTGGCGCGGGTCGACCTGCCGCCCGGCGCGCGCGTCCACGCGACCCGGCTGGCCGACGCGGTGGCGGCGATCCGCGCCCGTGCGCCGGACCTGGCGCTGACCGTCGATCCGGTCGAGTTTCGCGGCTTCCGCTACCATTCCGGGGTGTGCTTCGAGGTCTACAGCCCCGGCCACCACGAGGCGCTGGGACGCGGCGGCCGCTACGAGTGCGGCGACGGCGAGCCGGCGACCGGCCTCACGCTGTTCCCCGACGCGGTGCTGCGGGCCGCCCCGGCGCGCTCGGCCCGACCGCGCGTGTTCCTGCCGTTCGGCACCGACCCCGACGAGGCCGCCGGGTTGCGTGCCGGCGGCTACGCGACCGTCGCCGGCCTGGAGGTGCTGACCGATGTGATGGCCGCCGCGCGAGAGCAGGGTTGCGGCCAATTGTGGCGCGGCGGCGACCTGGTGAGGGTGTGAGCTGATGGCAAACGTGGCGGTGATCGGCGCGCAGTGGGGCGACGAAGGAAAAGGAAAAGTCGTGGACTGGCTGGCGAGCCGGGCCGAAATCGTGGTGCGGTTCCAGGGCGGCCACAATGCCGGGCACACGCTCGTCGTCGGCGACCAGACCTATAAGCTGTCGCTGCTGCCGAGCGGCTTGGTGCGCGGAAAACTCGGGATCATCGGCAACGGCGTGGTGATCGACCCCGACGCGCTGCTGGCCGAGATATCTCGCGTTCGGGCGCAAGGCCTCGACGTGTCGCCGGCGACGCTGCGGATCGCCGACAACGCGACGCTGATCCTGCCGCTGCACTCGGCCCTGGACCGCGCGCGGGAGACGGCGCGGGGGGAACGAAAAATCGGCACCACTGGGCGCGGCATCGGCCCCGCGTACGAGGACAAGGCGGCGCGCCGCGCGATCCGCGTCGCCGACCTCGCCGAACCGCAAACGCTGTCCGACAAGCTCGACGAGCTCCTGCTGCACCACAACACGCTGCTGGCGGGTCTCGGTGCGCCGACGTTCGAAAAGCGGGCTTTGCTCGACCGACTGATCGCCCACGCCGACGCGCTGCTGCCCTACGCCGAGCCGGTGTGGGAGCGGCTCGACGCCGCCCGGCGCGCCGGCACCCGCATCCTGTTCGAGGGCGCGCAGGCGGTGATGCTCGACGTCGATCACGGCACCTACCCGTTCGTGACTAGCAGCAACACCGTCGCCGGTGCCGCCGCCGCCGGGGCGGGGATCGGGCCGCAGCACGTCGGCCACGTCCTCGGCATCGCCAAGGCGTATACCACGCGGGTCGGCAGCGGCCCGTTCCCGACCGAGCTGCACGACGACACGGGCCGGCGGCTGGGCGAGCGCGGCCATGAGTTCGGCACCGTCACCGGCCGGCCGCGCCGCTGCGGCTGGTTCGACGCGGCGCTGGTGCGCCAGGCGGTCAAGGTCGGCGGCATCCAGGGCCTCGCTCTGACCAAGCTCGACGTGCTGGACGGCTTTGCCGAACTCCGCATCTGCACCGGCTACCGGGTCGCCGGAGAGTGGGTCGGGCACCTGCCGGCGGCACCGGGCGCGCAGGCGGCGGCCGAGCCGGTCTACGAGACGGTCGAGGGCTGGACCGACAGCACGCGCGGCGCCCGCAGCTGGGCGCAGCTGCCGGCGCAAGCGGTGAAGTACGTGCGGCGGATCGAGGAGCTGGTCGAGGCGCCGGTGACCTTGCTTTCCACCAGCCCGGACCGCGACGACACGATCCTGGTGCGCGACCCGTTCGAGGGCTGACCCCTGCTTCGGCTGACCCTGGCTTCGGACTTCGTTTACCGTTGCCGGCTAACCTCCAGCGATGACGAAATCGCCGCACGGCCGCTACGAGGTCGATCCGTCGCGACCGCTGCCGTCGCTGGGCGGCGGAGCGGAGGCGTTCGCGATACGCGACCACGACGAGCTGATGGCGGTCCGCGTGCTGACCACAGCCCCGCCCCGCCCGGAGGCGCTGGCGCGGCTGACCGAGACGCTGCTGGTGGGTGTCAGCCTCCCGGTGGCGCACGTGGCGGGGCGGTTCGCCGACGGCTTGGCGCCGGCGCTGATCTGCATGCGGCCGGCCGGCGCGCCGCTGGGGCAGGGTTTGCAACCGACGCGGACCTGGAGCGAGGGCGAGCTGATCGCCTGCGTGTTGCGGCCGATCGTGGCCGTGCTGGCCGGGTTGCAGGCGCTCGGCGTGACCCATCGGGCGATCCGGCTCGACAACGTGTTCCAGACCAAGCCGGGCGCCCCGGTGACGCTCGGCGAGGCGTGGTCGCGACCGCCGGCGATGCTCCAGCCGGCCTGGGGCGAGCCGCCGCAGTCGGCCATGTGCCACCCGGCCGGACGCGGCCAGGGGCTGATCGCCGACGACGTCTACGCACTCGGCGCGCTGCTGGTCCTGCTGGCGCGCGGCGGCGACGTCGAGCTGGCCGACGCGCCGACCGAGCGGATCGTGACCCTGAAGCTCCAGCTGGGGAGCTACGCCGTGATGTCGGCGGGAGCCAGACTGCCCGCCGCCATCGCCGACCTCGCGCGCGGCATGCTGGCCGACGGCGCGGAACACCGGCCGCAACCGGCGTTGCTGGCCGATCCCGACGCGGCGCGGGCGCGGCGCGTGCCGGCGCGGCTGGCTCGGCGGGCGCAGCGGCCGCTCACGATCGGTGCCTCCCAGATCTGGGACTCTCGCGACCTGGCGCGGCACGTCGCCCACGACGGCGAGAGCGTCAAGGCGTTGCTGGCGGGCGGCCGGCTCGAGCGGTGGCTGCGTCTGGCGCTGGACGAGCCGCAACTCGGCGTTGCGGTCGAGGCGATCCGGCTGGCGATGTCCGACAGCCCGGCCGGCCACGCCGTCGCCGCCTGCCATCTGGTGGCGCTGCTGGACCCGCTGGCGCCGCTGTGCGGGCCCGGCCTGCGCTGCTGGCCCGACGGGATGGGCCCGCTATTGGTGCAGGGGCCGGAGGTGGCGCGGTCGCTTGCCGAGATGGCCGACGTCGACGTGCTGCCGGGCTGGGCGCAGCGCCGCTCCGAGATGATGAGCGAGGGCGTTGCGTTGCTGGATTGGCGGCCGGTGCGGAGCGCGTGCCGGGTCGGTGGCGCCGACCTGACGCGGCTGCGCTACCACAAGAACCCGACGCTGGCCTGCCAGGGCGCGCTGGCTCCGTTTGTGGCGCTCGTGGCGGCCGACCTGCTGCCGGCGCTCGACGCCCTGGCGCGCGTGCCGGGCCGGTCCCCGTTGCCGCTCGACGCCGAGGCCATCGCGTTCGCGGCGACGCGGTGCGGCATGCCGTCGGCGGCGAAGGCGGCGCAAACCGCGATGGGCCAGCTCGAGCTCTTGGTCCGGGTCGAGGCGCGGGCGCGCGGGACCGCGCCACCGACCCCGGCCCTGGCGGCGTGGCTGGTCGAGGGCTTGGCGGAACACGTCGCGGCATGGCCCGGCACTGCGGCGTGCAAACGCCTGACCGAGGCACTATCGCAGGCCGCGACGCGGGGCGCGCTGGCGCCGATCGAGGCGTTGCTGTTCGCCTCCCGGCAGCGCACCGCCGATCAACAGGCCGCGGTTGCCGCCGCCGCACGAATTGCCGCGATCGACCGGAAGCTTGCGCTGCGGTGCGGACGGTGCGGAACATCGCGGCGGGCGAGGTTGGGCGCGAGCTCGCCGTCGCCTGCAGCGCGCTGTTCGCGGTGGTCACCGCGATGGCGGCGGCGTTTGGCTGAGTTGCTGACGCTGCTGCGGCTGCTGGCCCCCGGCCTGATCGCCAGCCTGTTCGACCGGTCCCGCGGCCGGGCGATCGGGCGGGCTAGCCTGCTGGCCGGCCTGGGTGTCGCGTTGCCGGCGTGCGCCGACCTGGTCCACTGGGTGTTCACCGGCGCGATCCCGGCGGTGCACGACGGCCTGCTCGCGCGGGCGTGGGCGGCCGAAGCGATCGCCGCGCTGCTGGCGGTGGCGATGCCCGGGCTGGTGCGCCTCGCCTGGGAGGTGCGCGGGCGCACCCACGTCGCGGCGTTGACGCGCGAGCGGGCGCGACTGGTCTCCGAATGGAGTGCCGAGGCTTGAACGCCCGCCCGATGCGGGGCACGACGCAGCATGGCAAGACGTAGGTTCGTGACCGTCGACGTGTTCACCGACCGGCCGTTCGGTGGCAACCCGCTGGCGGTCGTGCTGGACGCCGAGGGTCTCTCGACCGCCTCGATGCAGGCGATCGCGCGCGAGTTCGGCTACTCCGAGACGACGTTCGTGCTGCCGCCGAGCGACTCTGCCCACTCCGCTCGCGTCCGGATTTTTACGCCGACCGCCGAAATCCCGTTCGCCGGCCATCCGAATGTCGGCACGGCGATGGTGCTGGCCCGGCATGGCCTGCCGAACGGGACCACGATCGGCGATCGGCTCACGTTCGAGGAGGATGCCGGCTTGGTCCCGATAGTGCTCACGCGCAATGCGGCGGGCGATGTGGTCCGCGCCGAACTGACCGCGCCCGAGCCGCTCCGTAGGCTCGGCTCGATCGTGGTGGCGGACGTGGCGGCTGCCTGTCTTTGCCGGTCGAGGCGATGACAGTGGGCCATCATCCGCCGCTGGTCGCTTCCGTCGGGTTGCCGTTCGTGCTGGCGGAGCTGGACGGGCCGGTATCGCTGTCGGCCGCCTACGGAAACGTCGAGGCGTTCCGCCGCGTGCTGCCGTCGCACGGCTCCGACGCGATTTTTTGCTACTTGGTGACCAAGGAGGCGCCGGGGCAAAGTGCCGTGCGGGCGCGCATGTTCGCTCCATTGGACGACATCCCCGAAGACCCCGCGACCGGCAGTGCCGCGGCGGCCCTTGCGGCGTTGCTTGGCGATTTGTCCGGCGGCGACGCGATCCAGGTCGACGTTCGCCAGGGCGAGGACATGGGCCGCCCGAGCCGCCTCGCCGCCAGCGCCGCCCGCACCCCTACAGGGTGGATCGCCCGCGTCGGCGGCACCTGCGTCGAAATGATGGAGGGCACGATCGCCGTGCCCTCCTGAGGCTTAGGCGGCGAGCGTCGCCTGCGCCGTCCGACGCCGCTCCTGCACCTGCGTGTGCATCGACTTCTGCAGCTTCTCGAATGCCCGCACCTCGATCTGGCGCACCCGCTCGCGGCTGATGTTGTACTGCTGCGAGAGGTCCTCCAGCGTAGTCGGGTTGTCCTTCAGCCGCCGCTCAATCAGGATGTGGCGCTCGCGGTCGTTCAGCCCCTTGAGCGCGCCGGTCAGCAGCGCGCGGCGGCCGGTCAGCTCCTCGTTGTCGGCTAGGACCGTCTCCTGGCTCTCGGCGTCGTCGACCAGCCAATCCTGCCACTCGCCCTCGCTGTCGGCGCGGACCGGCGCGTTCAGGCTGTTGTCGGGCGCGGCAAGGCGGCGGTTCATGCTGACCACGTCCTGCTCCGGCACGGCCAGCACGTGGGCGATCTTGGCCACCTGCTCGGGCTGCAGGTCGCCGTCGTCAATCGCCTGCATCTGACCTTTTAGCCGTCGCAGGTTGAAGAACAGCTTCTTCTGCGCCGCCGTCGTGCCAATCTTCACCAGCGACCAGCTGTGCAGGATGTATTCCTGAATAGCAGCGCGAATCCACCACATCGCGTAGGTCGCGAGGCGGAAGCCACGGTCCGGGTCGAACCGCTTGACCGCCTGCATCATGCCGACGTTGCCCTCGCTGATCAGCTCGCCCACCGGCAGGCCGTAGCCGCGATAGCCCATGGCGATCTTGGCGACGAGGCGGAGGTGGGAGGTCACAAGCTTGTGCGCCGCCTCGCTGTCCTCGCTGTCCCGCCAGCGACGCGACAGATCGAGCTCCTCCTCAGGCGTCAGCATCGGAAATTTGCGGATTTCTTGCAGATACCGGGTCAGATTGCCCTGGGGGGCGACATTGACGACGTTCGGTAGCGCCACGGCAGGCTCCTTATTTCCGGTTATCCAGCATTCCCGACCCCTTACGGCGGAAGGGGCATGTCGGTTTCCGGCTCATCGCAGTGCAAAATGCTCCATGTCACCTGAGACAGCCCCGATAGGCGGCGATCCCGGGCGGAGCGAGCGGGCTGCACCGTCCCGCGTTGCAACATCGTGTAGAACTGGGATCGATCGTGGTCAAGCAAATCAGACCGGTGGGGTCCTGTTTAACGCAAGCGTGTTCAGCAACGCCGCCATGTCGGCCGGCGGCTCGGCGGCGAACCACAGCCGCTCGCCGGTGCTCGGGTGGGTGAAGCCCAGCGTCCTCGCGTGCAGCGCCTGGCGTGGGAAGTCGAGTAACGCCCCGCGCTCGTCGGCCGCAACGCCGCGAGCCGCCGCCGGGACGCGGCGGAGGTAGACCGGGTCGCCGACCACCGGATGGCCGCGCGCGGCCAGGTGGACGCGGATCTGGTGCGTGCGCCCGGTCGCGAGCCGGCATTCCAGCAACGACACCGCGGCGGCGTGCTGATCGAGCAACGTGTAGCGGGTCAGCGCCGGCTTGCCGCCGTGCGTCACCATCGCCATCCGCTTGCGCTCGCGCGGGTCGCGGCCGATGGCGCCCTCGATCTCGCCGGCCGCCGGGTTGGGCAGCCCCCAAACGAGCGCCAGATACGCCCGCTCGATGTCGCGCGAGGCGAAATCGGCGGACAGGGCGGCCAGCGCGTGCTCGGTCTTGGCGACCACCATGACGCCGGACGTGTCCTTGTCGAGCCGGTGCACGATGCCGGGCCGCCGCTCGCCGCCGATGCCGGGAAGCCGGTCGCCGCAGTGGTGCAACAGCGCGTTGACGAGGGTGCCGGAGTAGTTTCCAGGCGCGGGGTGGACGACCAGGCCGGCCGGCTTGTCGAGCACGATCAGCGCGTCGTCCTCAAACAGGATGTTGAGCGGAATCGCCTCCGGCCGCGGCTGGGCCGAGACGGGGGCGGGGGGCTGCATCCGCAGCAGGCCGCCGGTTTTTGCGGTGGCGGCCGGCTCGCCCACCACGCGGCCGTCGAGCGTCAGGTGGCCGGCCTCGATCAGCTGCTTGACCCGCGACCGGCTGAGGCCCGAACGGTCGGCGAGCAGGCGGTCGAGCCGCTCGCCGGCCGCCTCGGGCGCCACGGCGAACGACAGCGCCGCTGGCGGGATCGGGCCCGCGTCGCCATCATCGGTATCGTCGTCCATGCGGGGTGCTAGCGCCGCCACGACACGAAGGGAAATTTTTCACATGGCCGGTCGCGGGTTCGCGGCGCTGAAGGCGGCGACGATCGGCATGGCGGTGCTGATCGTGGCCGGTGTCACGGTGATCGTGGTCACCATCGTCCGGCGCGCGTCGGCCCCGGCCGTAGTCACGGGTGAGGTGCTGCTGCGCGAGCCGTTGGGCACGCGGATCGTCGGCGCGTCGGCGTCGGGCGACCGCGTGGTGATCCAGTTCTCATCCGGCGGCTCGGACCGGATTGCAGTGTTGGACGCGCGCGACGGCCGGGTGCTGCTGCGGGTGGGGCTGGCGCCATGAAGATGCGCAAGAAGGGCGACCTGCCGACCAAGGTGTGCGTCGCATGCAGGCGGCCGTTCGCGTGGCGCAAGAAATGGGCGAAGGTTTGGGACGAGGTAAAGTACTGCTCCGACGCCTGCCGCGAGGGGCGAGGGCCGCTCGGGGGGCCGGTGGCGAAGCGATGACGGCTTGCTGTCGGTCGCACGCTTGGCTATGAGGCGGCGCGCGGTCCTGTTCGTCTAGAGGCCTAGGACACCGCCCTCTCACGGCGGTAACAGGGGTTCGAATCCCCTACGGGACGCCAATACTTACAAGAACTTAGCGGACTTTCCTGCCAGGGCCAACGAAGCCTAGCGCGCAGGTAGCGCGCACATCGGGGCC
>JAABUX010000227.1_pt1 | contig 97744 bp, 84 predicted proteins | sample 5561851 | NCBI WGS metagenome assembly JAABUX01 (sample SAMN10711883, study PRJNA513361) | rock metagenome | isolation source: Antarctica rocks | place: Antarctica: Victoria Land, Richard Nunatak red sandstone | collected 2016-01-03 | reverse complement strand
CGATCCGAGAATATCTCAAGCATCATAACGAGCAGGCAAAGCCGTTTGTCTGGACGGCTACGGCGGACTCGATTTTCGCCAAATTGTCTAAGCATAACCGCGCGAACTCATGACTCAGCACACTAGTATGTCGCGACGAATTCCGCTTCGCACGGCGTACGTTGGATTATCGCTCGTGGCCGTCATCCTGTTGGTTCTGTCCGTTTTCGTCGTACGTACGTCGACGGACGCGCTCGCCGCCGAGCGTACGGCACGCCGTACACTGCTGCTCTCGCGCGACGCATTGCAATTACAAGTCGATGAAGAAACCGGCATCCGCGGATACACGAGTACCGGGGAGTCTCTATTCTTGCGCCCCTTCAACCAAGCCGTGTTGCGCTATCCGCAAACGATTCGAGCGTTGAGCAATGGCGTCCGAATTCTCAACGAAGATCCGGCGTTAGCGTTCGGGTTGGTGCGAATCAATCGCGCCTGGCTCGAACGCATCGCGTATCCGCTCATGGCTCGTCCGCACGACGTCGCCTTGCAGCGTGAGGGCAAGCGCGAGATCGACGCCGAGCGGCGGCAAGTTGCTCAACTCGACGAACGATTAGATAAAGCTGCTGCGGCCGTCGACGATCGAGCGATTACCGCTCTGCGCATCGAGCTCGGCTTATCTGCGCTGTCGATTCTGTCGCTCGGCGTCGTCGCACTGGTCGCGGCCCGCGCAGCGGCGACGCGGCGCCGGGCAGCGCTCGCGGCGCTTCGTTTGTTGGCGGAACGCGATCCGTTGACCGAGCTGCCGAATCGCCGCGTTTTCATCGAATGCCTTACACGAGAGATCGTCGAGGCGCGCACCGCGGAGCTCGCGTTCGTGGTCGCCTTCGTCGACCTCGATGATTTCAAGCTCGTCAACGACCGCCACGGGCACGACGCGGGCGACCTCGTGTTGCGAGAAACGGCGCGACGGCTCGAACTCGGCGTGCGCGCGGGCGACGTCGTCGCGCGTCTCGGGGGCGACGAATTCGTCGTACTGCTTCGTGGCCGTACTGCGAGCGGCGCCGTCGCGGTCATCGAACGCATCCGTAACAAAGTAACGGCTCCGATCGAAGTTGCGAATGGTGCGCTCGTATCCGTGGGGGCCAGCATCGGCGTCGCCGAGCATCCGCGCGACGGTCACGACGCCGTAGCGTTGTTAGCGTACGCGGACCGCGAAATGTATCGCTGCAAGGGCCGAAAGCCGGAACGCTCGCTCGACCGTGTGGGGCGCTAAAGCAGGCATCGAGTTGCGAGCGCAGATCGCGAGAGCCCCGTCGGACTCTGCTGCGCAACGATTGCTGGCGCGGCGCCGAATACTACGGTTGATCGTCTTCACCTACGATGCGCCGTGAATTCGGGCACGATGTCGATCCTTTCGCTCGGCATCGTCGCCGTGCGGGCGGCGCTCGCCGCGACGATGCGACGCCGCAAAGCGCTCGCGGCGCTTCAGTAGCTGGCGGAACGCGATCCGTTGACCGGGTTTACCGGATCGCCGCGTCTTCGTCGAGGACCTAAGCCGAGAGATCGTCGCCGCGCGAACGCCGTGCCTCGCCTTCGTCGTAAAGTTCGTCGATCTCGACGACTTTAAGCTCGTCAACGATCGTTGCGGACACGACCGGGCGACCCCGTGCTCCGGGAAACGGCACGACAGCTTAAGTTCGGCGTACGCGCGGGCGACGTAGTCGCGCGAATTGCGGGGACGAATTCGTAACCGTTCTGATTCGAGTTGCCGACCGTGCGCTCCGATCCGTCGGCGTTAGCATCGGTGTCGCCGAATACCCGCACGACGGCCACGATGCCTTGACGTTACTAGCGCACGCCGACCGTGAGATGTACCGTCGCAATGCCGATAAGGTGAACGTCCGCGCGACTTCGCCGAACGCTGAGCGCGTTCGCCGCTGCAAGCGCAGGTTTCGTAGCCGCGGCCGCGGCTACGCACCTCGAGCCACTCACCGTCTATGCGGGAAGCTGGCACATTCGCATCCTGCATCGCACGAGCAACGGCAGGAAGTTGCGGACGGACACCAAGCTGCTTCGTAACGACTGTTGGCGCAGTGCGGGATATTACACGTGCGATCAGTTCGTCGACGGAATCTCCAAAGCGTTTATCGTGTTCACTTATGATCCCGTGCACCGCGAATATCGGTCGTACCCGATTCCAACCGACGGCGGTGCCGCGGGGTCGGGACGCCTGCTGATCTCGGGCGACACCTGGACATTCTCGTGGCAGGAGCCCGTCAACGGCAAATCCACGTCGTTTCGCGTCGTTAACGTGTTTGTGGGTCGCGATGCGATCGCATACCGTCAGGAATCGTCGACCGACGGCGTGCACTGGATTGCAAGCGCTACCGGCTTCGAACGGCGGGTGCGGTCAGGCGGCGAACGCCGTTCGTAGCGAGCGGCAACCGGGAGCCACCCGTTTTGGCGGCTTAATCGTCTGAAGTTTCCTTGATCCGGACCGCCCCGCGGCATACGATCGCCCGGTGCAGCAAGCTGGCTCGCTTGGCTTGACGCCCGTGCGATGCCTTTCCGGGAGGAATAATGACCACTCGCTACGCGAAGCCGATATTCGGGGCGCTTACCGTGAGCGCCGCTCTTGCCGTCTGGCTTGCACCTGCGGTGCCGACGAAGGCTTCGAATCACATAGACTCGCCTTTGACGACGCAAGATCGCGGTGCCAACATCACCGATCATTGGGCGTTTCTCGATCCGAACGACAATTCGAAGATCGTGCTCATCCTCGGAACGCAAGGCTTCATCGTTTCAAGCGAACACTTCGGCATGGATATCTTCGACCCGCATCAGCGCTATCGCTGGGCAATCTCAAACGACGGTCTGGCTCAGCCCAATAAATACATCGACGTTACCTATTCGCCCGGCGTCGGCCATCTAACGCCGCAGACCGCATTTATCGAGCTGCCGGGGGGCCATCGTTTCAGTGCGCCGACTACCGTTGCGGTGCAAACGCCGAAAGCCAATCCGCCGGTCATCACGACGGATCCCTCAACGGGCGTGCGTTTTTTCGCGGGCGTTATGGACGATCCGTTCTTCCTCGACGATACGGGCGCAAATCTTTTCGTTGCCTCGTCGGTAATGCACCCGGGGCATCCGGACAAGTCACTTCTTGGACGGCGCCAGGGACGCAATACCTACGCCGGCTTCAACACGCTGATTACCGCTATCGAACTACCGGTCTCGATGCTCAAAGGCAAAGGCGACCTCATTGGAATCGAAACGATGACGCAGCGTCATGCGCAGCAGACGCTTACAGATGACGGACGGATCGTCGATAGCGGCGACGCCGAGACGGTCGATCGCGAAGGATCGCCGTTCATCAACAACGTTCTCATCCCGCCTCCGCTCAAGAACCGCTTTGCGACGTCGAACCCCGAAGAAGATGCGCGCGGTGCATTTCGTCCGGCGATCATCAAGTCGCTCAAAGCGCTCGGAACGCACGACGCGTACATCGAGAAGTTTCTCGACCTCGGCCAGGCGCATGGCGACTATCTGCGGCTCAACGTAAAGGTCCCAATCTCGGAACCGGCGGTGGCACGAGCACCGGCGGCGGATACTTGCATGACGGCGGCCGACGGTTGCAAGACGACGTTACGACCGAAACTTTCACGCTCATAAACAACGGCGTTCGTCTGACCGACAACGTGTTGCACGACGAGCAGCCATTCCGGAACGAATTTCCGTTCGTCGCAGATCCGAATCAGCCGTACCCGCCGGGTCACGAACCCTCGAACATGATGCAGTAGGGCGTAGCGGCCCCTGGAGAAGAAGCATTCCGCCCTGCTTGCGAATAACGAGTGGGGCGGAACGCGCCGCCCACGATGCAAGAAACTCACGACACGAGACCTACGCGCGGCTCGCTAATCTTGCGCGTAGGCGTATTCGTCGCTTTGGCTTTGGTTGTCTTGACGGCGGCCCAGGCCACCCGTTGGTATAAGTATCGGAACCAGCGCGTTGCCGCGACGACACTTCGCATCCCCTCGGCGTCGGATGAGGCGGCCGAGTCTCGCGAGCTCATTGCATTTCTGGAACGCCGAGTACGCCTCGATCCCGGTGACTCGGTTGCCTACGCAAAACTCGCGGCGTTGTAACTTCAGCGGCTCCGTGAAACGGGAGCGCTGAGCGACCTCGGGCTCGCGCTTCGAGCCGCGCATGCCTCGCTTGCGATCGTTCCCGGAGTGCGAAACACCGACGCCCTGAGTGCCCTTGCACTGGCCGAATTCGCGTCCCACGACTTTGCGGACGCACGCCGCCACGCGGAGATGCTTACGCGGCTCGACGATTCCGGAGCGCCTTATGCGATGCTCGGCGATGCGCTCTCGGAGCTCGGAGACTATGCGGCCGCGGAGCGCGCTTATGGTGAGATGAAGCGGCGCAGCGGACCGGGTGATGAAAACGTGGCTATCCGCGCCGCCCGGATGGCCGTGCTGTACGGCGACACGGCAAGTGCCGAGCGCAGCTTCTCGACCGCGCTTTCGCTCGAACTCGCGCGGAGCGCGCCATCGCGCGAGCGCATCGCGTGGTTCGATTGGCAGCGTGGAGACACCGCGTTCTTCGCCGGCGACGATGATGCCGCACGCACGGATTATGAAGCCGCGCTCGCATCCTACCCCGGATACTTCAAGGCCCTCGCGTCGCTCGGGCGTCTCAAGGCCGGACGCGGCGATTTGCCCGGAGCGATCGACGCGTACGAGGCCGCCGTGCGCACCTTGCCCGATCCGACGTTCCTCGCGGAACTGGGCGACGTCTATGCGTTAGCGGGCCGTCACGTCGATGCGAGCAAACGCTATGACCTCGTGGAGTTCATCGGACGCCTCGGAAAACTCAGCGGTGTGTTGTACAACCGTCAACTGGCGATGTACGAGGCCGATCACGGACGTAACGCGATCCGCGCGTACGCCGAGGCGAAACGCGAGTTTCGCGCCCGGCGCGACATCTTGGCGCCGATGCTCTCGCCTGGACCGTCCTCAAAGCCGGAAAAGTAAGCGAAGCGGAAGAGGCGATGAGGAGTGCGTTGCGACTCGGCACGCTGGATCCTCGCCTGCTCTACCATGCGGGCATGATCGACCTTGCGCGTGGCCAACGGCAAGCGGCTCGCGCCTATCTTCAGCGCGCGCTCGCCCTCAATCCACAGTTCGACCCATTCCAAGCAGTCGTCGCTCGACGAGCACTCGCCAGCCTTCGCTAACGGCGGCGCGACGTGCCCGAAGTGCCAAAGGACGCCCCGTTCGTGCCGCGTGGAGATCGACGGATGAATCGTCGCGATGTTCGGCGTTATTGAAGCTGTAGGCGGAAGAGCACCCCGCCTCCGGTAACTCCACCGTTCGAAGTGGCGCCTTACAGATGACCGTCTTTGCCAAACACCACGTTCTCCGGGACACTGGCGTTGATCGAATCGAAGTCGGCTTAAGTCGTCATGACTTCGGGTGGCAATTCGAAAAGACGGTGCCGTTATTGTGAATTTCGCTCGGGTTCGGCCCATAATAATTGTCGCCTTTTCGAGGCACGGTGAGGTACCTCACGAAATGTAGGAGCGGAGTTTTGACGAGCTCGACGCGGCAATACGGCGGCCGTTCGCGTGAACGGAGTCTAGAAAAATCGCTAACAACATTTAAGGCCTGGATCGAACGGCCAGGCCCCGTGCGATTGCCCGGCGTTCCGTCGAGCGCGATCGCGATATTGCAGGACCGTATGCACGATAGACGCGCGGAAAAAGCCGACGCGCTTCAGCGTTGTGCTAGCGCATTGCCGCCTGCAGGACTAGTAACGTCAGATCGGACATTTAGAGCGCGCCAATATGCCACTGCGGGACAGCACGACGCCGACCCGAAGCCGGCAACGAAGACGACGTGGAGTCTTGCTGAGCGACCGCGGATTAAGTCGCGTCCAAGGCGGTCAGCGGCGTCTGGCGCTCGAAAACGACGGAAGCCGCGTCTCACTCGAAGCTTTCAGCGCAGCCGTCGGCCTTTCCACGCGAACGCTCTCGCGCGTGCTGAGCCGCGAGTCCCCCGTCGATCTTCGTACGCTCGAGACGTTCTTTTTTGCGCTCGGTCTCGAACTCGCGGTTTCCGACTACGAAAACGCCTCCGGCGCCATGCAGGATCGTTGGCCGACGCATCAGCTTCCGGTCCACTTGTCGAGCTTGATTGGACGCGATGAGCTGCTCGAGCGTCTCGTCGCACTTGCAAATTATTCGCGTCTGCTAACGCTAACCGGGCCCGGCGGGATCGGAAAAACGCGTCTTGCGGTGGAAATTGCTCGTCGCCTGGAAGCAGCGTCCGAAGCGCGCATTTGGTTCGTCGATCTTTCGATGGCTACGAACGAGCGTGAAAGCATTTCGAGCGTAGCGACGGCGCTTGGTTTACCGGTCAGCTCGTCGGGAGCATTGATCGATATTCGAGAACGGCTCAGGACGGAGCCCGGACTGCTTTTGTTAGACAACTGCGAAAATGCCGTCGAACCTCTCGGTCCATTTGTCGTACGTCTGCTGCGCACACTGCCTTCGCTTCGCGTCATCGCGACGAGCCGCGAACCCTTTGCGGTAGAGGGCGAGCACGTCTTTCGCATACCCCCCTTGGAAATGCCCGAGACGCTGACGCGCTCGACGGCGTCGAACGCGCTATCGTACCCGGCCGTTTCATTGTTTGTCGAGCGGGCAATCGCTCACAATGCGAGCTTCGTCTTCGACGACGCCGTCGCGCCCGCCGTCTGCGCGATCGTCCTGCGGCTCGACGGACTTCCGCTCGCGATAGAATTGGCAGCAGCCCAAAGCGACGTGATGGCGACCGCCGATCTGTTGAAATATCTACGAAACAACGTCATCAACCTCGAATCGCAGGGCACGGAGCGCGACCCCAGACACCGTTCGATTCAGGCGCTCTTCGATTGGAGCTTCGAACGGCTTTCGGCGAGCGAGCAAGTCGTGTGCCGCCGCGCATCCGTCTTTACCGGATCGTTCGACGAGGCCGCTTTGCAGGCCGTCTCCTGCGATGGGCTCACGCCGGCCGCCGTGGGCGACGTCGCCCGTGGGCTCGTTCGTAAGTCGCTGCTGGAAATCGACGTACATGCCGGACGAACGCGGTTTTCATTCCTGATGACGGTCGGCGAATGCGCCCGAGAACGGCTGGAAGCATCGGGTGAAGCTGCGTTCGCTCACTGGCTTCACGCTCTTCATTACCTGCACGTCGCTGGAGACGTTATGCGATCGTTCGGAGCCGACGATCTCACGGAGTCACTGCGTTCACTAACGCCTGAGTTTGCAAACGTCCGGGCGGCGTTGGACTGGTCGTTCGTAAGGACGCATAACGAGTATATCGGTGCGGCTCTTGTGGCGGAGCTGCCGGAATACTTCGATGCTCGCGGTCAGTACAGTGAAGGAGAAGCTTGGATTCGGCGAGCCTTGACGATCGACGCGGAGCTCTTGCAACAAGTGACGTGCGCGAAGCTGTTCGAGGGCCTTAGCCTTATCCTCTTTCGACAGAAGCGGCTAGCGGAGGCGGCGGAGGCTGCCGCTTCGAGCGTCGCCAGCTTTGCAGCGGTAGCGAACGATGTGGGCCTGTGTCGAGCACACAACTTACTTGGGATCATCGCTCTCGATGCCGGCGACGTCGAGACGGCTCGAGCGGAGTTTTCGGCAAACCTCGAGCGAGGCGAGATGCTCAATAATCCGCGCGTTCGTATCGTCGCGCTCAATAATCTGGGACGCGTTGAAGCGGAGGTCGATCGTGCTTGGTTGGTGGCGCTCGGCCGGTTCCAGCAGAGTCTGGAGCTCGCGATCGGCGTCCGATTAAACACCATGGTGGCCACGGCGCTGCGCAATATTGGCGAAACGTACGCGAACTTGGGCGATCTGCCGTTAGCGATTACCTTCAGCAGGCGTAGCATGGTTGCCGCTCGCGAACTTGAAAACGATGCTTTGCATTGCATAACCGCGATGAACACGGCGATCTATCGCATGCAAGCGGGGGGATACGAAAGCGCCCTTCCCGATTTTCGGCACGCGCTCTATGCCATTGCGAACGATCCCTACCGTATCGAACTGTGCGATCATCTCGACCTGCTCGCCGCTCTACTCATAGCGAGCGGTGAGACGGAGCGCGCCGTGACGTTATTAACGGCTACTGCCGCTCAACGATTGCGTAACGGGGAACCGTCGCACTCTACATCGTTCCAGCGGCATGGCGAACTCGTCGACCGCGCTCGCCGGCGGCTCGGCGGGCAAGCGTACGAGAATGTCCGTGCAGCGGCGCTCGGGCTTTCGATCGAAGCAGCCTTCCGCGACGCGCTATTGACGCCGAAAGACGATCGTCCCAAGCGGCGGTAGCGTCACGTTGAGCGAGTATGGTTTACCGTCCAGTCCAAATTCTTCCGCGTAGACGAGGCCGTTCGTCACGCCGCTGCCGCCGTAGCGGCGTTCATCCGTGTTGATCGCTTCGACGTACGCGCCGCCCTCGGGTACGCCAAAACGGTAATTGTAGCGCACGACGGGCGTAAAGTTGGCGATCGCGACGGCGACGTCGCCGGCTGTCCTGCCGCGACGAACGAACGCGATGACGTTCGCGTCTTTGTCGGAGCGGATGAAGTCGAGGCCGGCCGCTTCGGCGTCGAGTTCGTATAAGGCCGTCGATTCGCGATAGAGCCGGTTGAGATCGCCGATCAGCCGCTGGACGCCCGCATGCCGCTCGTCTTCGAGCAGGTGCCAGTCCAGGCTGCGATCGTGATTCCACTCGCGCCATTGCGCGAATTCGCCGCCCATGAATAGCAGCTTCTTGCCTGGATGCGCGTACATGTATCCGAAGTATGCGCGGAGGTTCGCGAAGCGCTGCCAGTCGTCGCCGGGCATCTTTTCGATGAGCGAGCCTTTACCGTACACGATCTCGTCGTGCGACAGCGGCAACACGAAGTTTTCGGTAAAGGCATACATGAAGCCGAACGTCATCTTGTCTTGGTGATAGCGGCGGTAGAGCGGATCGACGTGCATGAAGTCGAGCGTGTCGTGCATCCAGCCCATGTTCCACTTGTAGCCGAAGCCGAGACCGCCGTACTCCACGGGAAGCGAGACTTTCGGCCAATCCGACGACTCCTCGGCCATCGTCACGGCACCGGCGCATTCACCGTAGACGGCTTCGTTGGTGCGTTGCAAGAAGCGAATCGCTCCCAGGTTCTCGCGGCCGCCGAAGGCATTGGGGATCCATTCATCCGCTTTGCGGCTGAAGTCGAGGTACAGCATTGAGGCGACCGCGTCGACGCGCAACCCGTCGATGTGATACGCCTCGAGCCAAAAGATGGCGTTCGCGATCAAGTAATTGACGACTTCGTTGCGGTCGAAGTTAAAGATGAGGGTGTTCCAGTCGGGCTGGAACCCTTGTCGAGGATCGGCGTGCTCGTACAGGTGCGAGCCGTCGAAGCTGCCTAGGCCATGCGCATCGGTCGGGAAATGCCCGGGCACCCAATCGAGCAACACCCCGAGCCCGGCCGCGTGCGCGCGGTCGACGAATGCTGCGAAGTCGGCCGGCGTGCCGAAACGGCTGGTCGGCGCGTACATGCCGATCGTCTGATATCCCCACGAGCCGTCGAAGGGATGCTCCGCCACCGGCATCAGTTCGATGTGCGTGAAGCCGAGCGACGCGACGTACGGTACGAGGTCGCCCGCGAGTTCGGCGTAGGTGAGATACCGGTTTGCGCCGGCGCGCTTCCACGATCCCAGGTGGACTTCATAAATAGCGATCGGCGCGTTGCGGTGCTGCTTCTCGTGGCGCTCCGCGAGCCAATCGGCATCGTTCCAATCCGTTCGGCCGGGAATTGCGACGATCGAGGCGGTCGCGGGCGGCCGCTCCGCTGCGAACCCAAACGGATCGGCGCGCAGCGGGAGCAGCCCTCCGTGCGCGTCGAGCACTTCGAACTTATACGTGGCGCCGGAGCCGAGGCAGGGCAGAAAGATTTCCCAAACTCCCGACGAGCCGCGCGACCGCATGACGTTGCGCCGGCCGTCCCAATCGTTGAAGTCGCCGACCACGGAAACGCGTCGGGCGCTCGGGGCCCACACTGCAAACGTCGTGCCGGCGACGCCGTCGAACGTCGCCGGATGCGCGCCGAGCTTCTCATACAGCCGCATATGCCGGCCTTCGGAGATCAGATAGACGTCCACGTCGCCGAGGACGAGCCCAAAGCGGTAAGGATCTTCGATGTCGTACGTGCGGTCACCGACCGTGAGGCGCAGACGGTACGCGAGCGGCTCGGTGTCTGCGCGCACGGTGCCGCTAAAGAAGCCGCCGGGATGTTGTAACGCGAGCGAGCCGAGCGTGCGCTGTGTGCGAGCGTCGATCGCATCGACGGCCGAAGCCTCTGGCAGGAAGGCCCGGATGGTGCGCGTCCCCGGCGTCGCGCCTGGGTGGGGACCGAGCAGCGAGAACGGATCGCCGTGATCGCCGCGGACGATTGCGGCGATCGCCTCAGGATGCGGCATGAGCGGTTTCGCGTTCTAGAATGCCGCGAATGCCTTCGATCGGTATGCGCACCCACGACGGCCGGTTCGCTAATTCGTACGACATTTCGTAAAAGGCTTTTTCGAGTACGAACAGGTCGAGTAACCGTCGCGCGTGCTCGGGATCGCGTGGAAACGACATGGTGCCGTCGATCGTCTCGCGGTATCCGTCCAGAAACGCCGCCGCACTGCGCCGTTCCCAGTCGCGCGCAGCGGGTTCGAGCGCGGTCGTGTCTTCGGCCCGGTCGGCGTTGACGCCGCGCATCCCAGCAACGGCCGCGTAGTTGAGCGAACGCAGCATGCCGGCTACGTCGCGCAGCGGCGACGATTTGCGGCGGCGTTCCGGGAGCGGGCGTCCCGGCTCTCCTTCGAAATCCACGACGACGAAGTCGTCCGCCAGCGTAAGCACCTGGCCCAAATGAAAGTCACCGTGGTAGCGGGTCTTATAGGGCGCCGCGTCACCGAAGGGCGGCAAGGCGAGACGCGCGACGACGTCTTCGCGATGCGCGATCAGCTCGCGCGAGAATCCTTGCAGGTCGGCCGGCACGCGCTCCAGCTCGCGCTCCAGCGCATTCAGTGCGGTCGTCGCGCTCGCCCGCGCTTGAGCCGTCCAGCGAGCGAGATCTTCGGCGTCCACGATCTCCGCGGTAAATGCCGGATCGTCGGTCGGCGTCCCAAACGCGCGATGCATCTCTGCCGTGCGCATGCCGAGACGACGCATCCGCGCTAGGAATAGTTGGTGCGGATCGTCGCTGCGTGCGTCGCGTTGCACCGCGTCTTGCGCCATGGCCCGATCGGGCGTAACCGCCGCGCCGATCGAACGCCGTGCATCGAAGAAGCGCTCGAGATAGGCGAGCGTCGTCGCCCAGCCGTCGCCTTGATTCTCGACGAATTGCTGCAGAATCGCGAGCGCGCTGACGTCGCCTTCGGCATCGACGTGTTCGATCGAACCGTACAGCGCCGGCGTATTGCGGAATCCGACCGCGTCGAGGAAGCGCGCCACTTCCAGTTCCGGCTGCGGTCCGGCCGCAATCTTCCGATACGCCTTGAGAACCATTTTCTCGTCGATGACGACCGACGTATTGCTTTGTTCCACTTCCATGCGCCGGATGCGCGGATGCTCTGCGAGCGACACGGACGCGAAGCTCGGCGTCATCGCCGCGCGAAAATATCCGCCGCGCGTGGTCGACGACACGCGCTCGTTCTGGATTTCGTCGACGACGGCGAGCGCAAACGCGTCGAGCGCGAAGGCGTCGTATAAGAAACCGCTGCTCGCGCCCGAACGCGTGCGGGCGAGCGTCGCCCGCACGAGCGCAGTGGGCCGGTCGACCGCGTCGGGACCGATCGCGAGCGGCACGAAATAGCGCCCGTTTGCCTCGACGATCGTGAGCGATGCGATCGGCTCGTTGCCGACGCGCACGGTGTCGACGACCGTGGCCCGGTCCAATTTCGCGCTTTTGCCGGCGAACCAGCGCTGCTTCGGCAGAAACGCCGGCAACACGTCTTGCTCGAACAGAGCGAGTGATTTCCCACCGAGCGCGGTGCCCGAAATCGTGTGCGGCAGCACGAGCGTGTGGAGTTCCGGCACGAGATTCGAAACGTCGGCCGCGGCCGGCGCCTGCACGTTATCGGAAAGGAGAAACCAGTAAAAGGCGTGGCCGGGCAGGGTCAGCATATAGCGGTCCTCGCCGATGGGGGCAAAGGCGCTCCAGCCGATCATTTCCACCGGCACGCGGCCCTTGTAATGCGAGAGATCGAGCGCGACTTGCTGCGCCGAACGCGCCAGGTTCGCCACGCAGAGCACGCTTTGGCCATCGTGTTCGCGGACGTATGCGATCACCTTGCGGTTCGCCGGCTGCAAGAACGCGAGCGTGCCGCGCCCGAAGACCGCGTACGCCTGCCGCGTCGCGATGAGCTTGCGCAGCCAGTTCGTCATCGAAGACGGGCTGCGCGACTGAGATTCGACGTTGACCGTCTGATAACCGTACACCGGATCCTGGATCGGCGGCAGAAAGAGTCGCGCCGGGTCGGAGCGTGAGAAGCCGCCGTTGCGATCGATCGACCACTGCATCGGCGTACGGACGCCATCGCGGTCGTTGAGATAGACGTTGTCGCCCATGCCGATCTCGTCGCCGTAATAAATGATCGGCGTCCCCGGCATCGAGAGCAGGAGCCCCGTAAGTAATTCGATGCGCCGCCGGTCGTTCTCCATGAGCGGCGCGAGGCGTCGGCGGATGCCGACGTTGATGCGGGCGCGCGGTTCCGTCGCGTAGATGCGATACATGTTGTCGCGTTCGCGCTCGGTCACCATCTCGAGCGTCATCTCGTCGTGATTGCGCAGAAAGATCGCCCATTGGCACGAGTCGGGAATGTCGGGCGTCTGACGCATGATGTCGACGATGGGATAGCGGTCCTCTTCGGCGATCGCCATGAACATGCGCGGCATGAGCGGGAAGTGGAACGCCATGTGGCACTCGTCGCCGTCGCCGAAATACTGCCGCACGTCTTCGGGCCACTGATTCGCCTCCGCGAGGAAGACGCGATCTTCGTACTCCGCATCGAGCACGGCCCGTAGAATCTTCAGCACGCCGTGCGTCTCGGGAAGATTTTCGCAGTTGGTGCCTTCGCGCTCGCAGAGATACGGTACGGCATCGAGCCGCAGGCCGTCGACGCCGAGATCGAGCCAAAAGCGCATGACGTTGAGGATGGCTTCGATGACGCGCGGATTCTCGTAGTTGAGGTCCGGCTGATGCGAGAAGAACCGATGCCAATAATATTGGCCCGCGACCGAATCCCACGTCCAGTTCGACGTTTCGGTGTCGGTGAAGATGATGCGCGTGCCTTCGTATTTGCGGTCGTCGTCGCTCCACACGTAGAAGTCGCGCCAGACGGACCCGCGCTTCGCGCGCCGCGCCCGCTGAAACCACGGGTGTTGGTCGGACGTGTGGTTGACGACGAGTTCGATGAGCACGCGGATCCCGCGATCGTGCGCGGCGCGGACGAACGTGCGGAAGTCCTGCGTCGTGCCGAACGCAGGGTTGACGTTGCGATAGTCGGCGATGTCGTAGCCGTCGTCGCGCATCGGCGATGGAAAGAACGGCAATAGCCAGACGCACGTCGCGCCCAGATGTTTGATGTAGTCGAGCTTTTCGGTCAGCCCGCGAAAGTCGCCGACGCCGTCGTCGTTCGCATCGAAGAACGCCTTGACGTGCACCTGATAGATGACCGCGTCCTTGAACCAGAATCTGTCCTTAACGAGCACGAGCTTCCTTATGCGGACGCGGGGCGTTCGGGCAAGCTGAGCAGGTAGATCGCGGCCGGGTTGACGTTCGGGTCGAGCCGGACGCCGTGCGGCGAACCACGGCGGCGTTCCTGCGGCCCGTCGCGCAACAGATCGCGAACGCCGAAGAACTCGTCGTCTCCTAGGCCCAACTCTCCGGTCGGAAACCACAACGTCGTCTCACGGACGGCGAACGGGTCGAGGTTCACGGCTACGAGCAGCACGCTCGAGCCCGTCCGTTTACCGTAGAAGAGAATCGCGTCGTCGTCGGCGCGGTAGAACCGAAGATTCTTCCAGTCGTGCAAGGCGGGGTTCTCGCGCCGGATCCGGTTGATTCGCGTAATGTCGGCCTTGATGTTGCCCGGCGCGTCGTAGTCGCGCACGCGGATTTCATACTTCTCGGAGTCGAGGTATTCTTCGCGTCCCGGCAGCGCCGCGTTCTCGCAAAGCTCGAAACCGCTGTAGATGCCGTACAAGCTCGAGAGCGTCGCGGCGAGCACGAGCCGCACTCGGAAGGCCGGGCGCCCGCCCGTCTGAAGATACGGCGGTAAAATATCCGGCGTGTTCGCAAAAAAGTTCGGCCGGAAGTAACCGGTTACGTCCGGCGCGGTGATTTCGCTGAGATACTCGGTCAGTTCGGCTTTGGTATTCCGCCACGTGAAGTATGTGTAGTTTTGTGCGAAGCCGCCTTTGGCTAGCTGGTATGCGATTTTGGGGCGCGTGAACGCTTCGGCGAGGAACACGGCGTCGGGATGGCGGGACCGTACGTCCGCAATCATCCACTCCCAAAATGCGAAAGGCTTGGTGTGCGGATTGTCCACGCGAAACGTGCGGACACCGTGCGCGATCCAGAATTCGACGACGTCGCGCAGTTCGTCCCAAAGCGCGCGCGTGTGTGGCCCGAACCAGTTGAAGTTGACGATATCCTGATACTTCTTGGGCGGATTCTCGGCGTATTTGATCGTCCCGTCGGGGCGAACCGTGAACCAGTCGCGGTGTTCTTTGACGTACGGATGATCCGGCGAGCACTGTAAGGCGTAGTCGAGCGCCACTTCCAAACCGTTCGCGCGCGCCGCAGTAACGAACGCATCGAAATCGTCGAGCGTACCGAGCGCTGCTTCGACGCTCGTATGGCCGCCGGACGCATTGCCGATCGCCCACGGGCTTCCCGGCTCGTCCGGTCCCGCGCCGAGCGTGTTGTTTTTGCCCTTGCGAAATGCGTGCCCGATCGGGTGGATCGGCGGCAAATACACGACGTCGAAGCCCATCGCGGCGATGTCCGGCAGACGCTGCGCCGCGTCGGCAAACGTTCCGTGCGCGCCCGTCCGCGTGCCGGCGGAACGCGGAAAGAATTCGTACCAGGCGGCGAAGGCCGCGGCTTTGTGGTCGACGTCCACGCAGAGCGGCGGGCCGTAGCGTGTGGCGAGCGTCCGGTCCGCTGCGAGCCGCAGCGGAGCGAGCACGTCTTCCGCAAGTAACTCGCTGCTTCGCGCCTCGTCGCCGGTTGCGAGATCGAGCCGCCCAAGGAGCGCGTCGATTGCGACGCGATGTGCGCCGTGCGCGCGTCCGCGCGCCTCCTCAACAAGCGCGCGGCCTTCGCGAAGTTCGAGCGTAATCGATAGGCCCGCATCGCGCTTCTTGACGGTATCGTGCTGCCACGTGGATATGGCGTCAGGCCACGCTTCAATCGTGTACTCGTACGTCACGTTGCGGTCGACACGAAACGAGCCGGCCCATGCGTCGTTTCCACACTCCTCGAACGGCGCCTCGCGCCACGTCGCCGCGCCGCGTTGCCGGTACAGCAAGCGCGCATCGAGTGCATCGTGCCCGTCGCGAAACACGTTTGCCGTCACCTCGACCGTCTCGCCGACGATCCGTTTGATCGCAAAGCGGCCTTCATCGAGTTGTGGCCGGACGCGTTCGATGCGCACCGGGCGCGCCGCGAGTCGAGCGTCGCCGGGCGCGCCGTTAACCGGCGCACCGGGCGTTACGACGATGCGAATGTCGTGCGGCGCGAGTTCCACGATCGTCTCGCTCGAGATCGCGCCCGGTGGCCGGCCTGGGGTGACGTCCCGCACGGCGCGTCCATCCCGCGTGAGATCGAAGCCGCTCAAGCGAGCGGGCCGCTCGCCCGCATTGACCACGACGATCGCGTCGCCGTTATTGGCGCCGCCGTCGCGTAGCAAGCTGAGGACGCCGGTCGCGCCGCTCGACGGCAGCGCGTACGTCGCTCCCTCTTGTGAAAGCGCGGGGACCTCGGCTTTGAGTGCGTTGGTTGCTGCAACGAAATCCGAGAGGTCGAAGTGCGGCGTTTCCCAATCCGCCGGCGTGGTCGCTACGACGTCGAGCGGACGGCCGAAGCCGTATTCGTAGCCCATCGGCATGAGCACGCCGCTCGAAAACGTTGCGGCGAAGAGATAGCGGAAGCGGTACTCCGCCTCGATCCGGCCGGCGGGAACATTGCCGAGCTCGCTTATCAAGCGCGGCGTATCGTGACTTTCCGGAAAGGCGATCGTCGGCGCGATGTGCCGAAAGCGTTCGTATTGTTCGAGTAACCACGGCGACGAAAAGTCCCACCACTTCGAACTGTTGAAGAAGGCGTCGAAACGGGCGGCACGGAGGCGTTCGACTTCGTCGACCCTACATCCGAGCGTCTCGGCCGCAAAGACTGCATCCGGCCGGGCGGCGCGTACCGCCGCGCCGATCTGCGACCATACGTCGGCCGGAATCTTATAGGCCGCGTCGCAGCGGAATCCACGGATCCCGAGGCGCGCATAATGTACGGCCACGTCACGAACGTACGCGACCAACGCCGCACGCTCGGGACGCTCGCGGTAATCGAACTCCGCGAGGTCGCCCCAGACGGTGCGTTTCATCGGATCGTCCGGATCGACGGCAAAGGGCGCCGCAATTTCGCCGCGATCGTCGCGCAGATACCATTCGGGATGCTCGCGCGTGAGCGCCGCGTCGTTCGCCGTGTGGTTGATCACGAGGTCCATCATGACGCCGAGACCCCGCCGGCGCGCCGCCATCACGAAATCGTGCAACGACTCGTCGTCCGGCCGGTTCCCGTTGCCGCGAATGCGCGGGTCGAGCCGGTAATAATCCGCGACCGCATACAGGCTCTTCGAGCCGCCCGTAAGGTGAAACGGGTTGACGTACACCCAATCGAATCGCATCGCGGCAATGCGGTCGAGATGGCCTTCCCATGTCGCGATCGGTCCCGCCAGCAGCGGAAACAGATTATAGATCCGCAAGGCCATCCCGGGCGGTGTTCCCGTTTCAGCACGCAAACGCTTCCGAGCCGCGCCTTTCGGGTACGAGCCGCCCATGCACGAAGATCCGACCGGCGACCGCGACGACGACGCCGAAGAAGACCGCCGCGAGGCCGTCGTTGCGGCCGACGATACTGGCCTGATCTCCCAGCAGACGCTCCTAACCGAAGTCGAACTGGGGGATGACGAACCACTTTGAGCATGAGGAACAGCATGTGAACGCAAGCGACATTCAGACGCATATCGAGGAGCTCGTGGCCGAGGAACACGAGCTGCTGGGTCGTGCCGAAAGCCAGCCCCTCGATGATGCCGCTCGCGCACGCTTGGCCGACGTCAACGTCCAGCTCGATCGTTACTACGACTTATTGCGTCAGCGGCGCGCGCGGGCCGAGTTCGAGCAAGATCCGGAAAGCGCGCAACTGCGTTCGGCCGATACGGTCGAACGTTACTTGCAGTAGCGCGTTGCAGTAAGCGTCCCGCAACGCAGCGAATCGTCCGCCCCAATGAGGTTGCTGCGGACGCTAGCCGTCGTAGCGATATTGGCCGTAGTGGCGGTCGCGGGATATCGTCTGTTCCTGCGTCGGCCCACGGCCGCCGGTTCGCCGATCGCCGTCTATTATATAAAGACGGACGCTCGCCAACTCGCGCATTGGAACGTGTCGCTCGGTTCCGCTCGCGATCTCGCGAGCGTGGCCTTGTACGCCGCGGTTCAAGCCGTCGCAGGTCCGCCTCCCGACGTCGATGCGATCCGCTTTCCGGCGGGAACGATCGTACGCTCCGTCCACGTTTCGGGTTCGAATGCGACGGTCGATCTGGGCGGTACGGTCGCCGGCCCGCAGAGCGGCAGCCTCGCAGAAGACGGTGAATTCAAAGCGCTCGTTTGGACGTTGACGGACGTCCCGGGCATCGCGGCCGTCGCGGTGCGGGTCAACGGCGCGCGCGTTCCGACGCTGCCCGGAGGTCATCTTGAGCTCGACGAACCGCTTACGCGCCAAAGCTGGTAATCGCCTCACGGCGACGTTCATCGCCGCTTGCCTCGCCTGCCTCACGGGTGCGGCGCCGGCGCGGGCGGCTTCATCGAATTATTGGTTTGCCGGCACGGCGTTGCTTTTCGAAGATCCGCAAGACCACGACGGCAACGTCGCGGTCGCGGTTGGAGATTCGGGCTTGGCCCGCTTTCTGGGAGCGACTGGCGCGACGATCGCCTATCAACCCGGTCAACGGTACGTGCTCGTCACGGCGTCGGATCGCCGCACCATCGCCTTCACCCTCGGCGACACGCAATACGACGTGGCCGGCGTCAAGCAGAATGCGCCGTTTGCGCCGTACGCGAACGGTTCGCGCGTCTATCTCCCGTTTGCGGCGCTCGCAAAGGCGCTCTACGTCGACTCGGTCGCGGATGGAACCACCACCGTCTTACAGCCGCAGATTGCCGCTCTCGACGCGCATAGCCTCGGCAAGACCACGACCGTGACGCTACGCGGCGCCACGACCCTACGCTACAAGCGCACGACGTCCGACGGCGACCGGCGGCTCGAACTCGTCTTTTCCGGCATTTCTTCGACGCTCGAACGGCAGCGCGACATTGCGTCGGCCGTCGTGCATCGCGTCACGATCGTACCGGGCGGTTCGCCGCGCAATCCGCAGACGACGGTCGACTTCGACCTGGCCGAAGACGCCGGCCGCGCGCTCATGACGAGCGACTCGCGCGGTACGATAACGCTGGCCTTCGCGCCCTCCGGCGTCGCCCTCGGCGGCGTGCCGCTTCCGCCGCAAGGCGCGGTGCAAGTGGCCGGGCCGGCTGCAGCTCCCGCCTCGGCAGCGCTGCTGCCGCCACCGCCGAGGCCGGTCGCCGCGCGCGTTCCGGCCGTCTCTCCAAGCGATGCTCCGGCCGCTGACGGTACCGCCGCGACGACCGGTGCTACGACCGGTGCGACGACCGCTTCGATCACCGGATTCAAGACGCAGATCGACGACCGCGGGGTAGAACTGGACGTCTCGATGACGGGCGACGCGACGTACGAATGGCATCGTCTGGCCGATAACCGTTGGTATGTCGACCTCAAGCCCGCGACGCTAGCGATCGTGGGCCAAGACGTACCGCTGCGCGACGACGACGTGCCGCAGGTGCGTTTGCGCGGCTTCGTCGGGCCGGTCGATCGTCAGCCGACGGTGCGGATCGCCTTCACGCTAACGTCGCCTCGCGCCGTCACGGTCGCGAAAACGGCCGACGGCATCTCGCTAACGGTCGCTTCCGCGGACGATACGACCGGCGCGCGAGTCGGGTACGGTCGCATTGCGGGCGGCGACGTGGTCGCGACGAGCGGCCCGGCGGCGCCGCCGTCGCATCCGGTCGCTTCGCTCGGTGAAGCTCAGGCGCCTAAGTGGAAATTTCAGCCGCCGGCTTCGTACAACTCGCGGCTCATCGTGCTCGACCCCGGGCACGGCGGTAGCGACTCCGGTTCTGCGCACAACGGTCTGGTCGAAAAAGATCTTACGCTCGACATCTCGCGGCGACTGCGCGGGTTGCTCGTATCGCGCGGCTGGGTCGTCAAGATGACGCGCGACAGCGACGTCGACGTCTTCGCGCCCAACGATTCCGCGCGCGACGAACTCCAAGCGCGCTGCGACATCGCCAACAATGCCGGTGCGCGGCTCTTCATCAGCGTTCACATTAACGCGTTCACGTCGAGCGCGCTCAACGGTACGACGACATATTATTATAAGGCGGATTCGCTCGACCTCGCGCGCGCCGTCCATGCTCGTCTAGCAAGCTTGCCGACCCACGACGACGGCATCGAGAAAGAGAACTTCTACGTCATCCATCATACGAAGATGCCGGCCGTTTTGATCGAAACGGCATTTCTTTCTAATTCTGGTGACGCAGCGTTGCTCAAGCAACCCGACTTCTTACAGAAGGTCGCGCTGGATATTGCCGACGGCGTCGGCTCGTTTGGCGGCCCCGCTCAGCAATCGTCGTCCACGCTCGACGGACCCGCAACGCCGGCCGGTAACTGATCGGTGCTCGGGATCTTCGACTCGGGCTTGGGCGGCTTGACCGTCTTGCGTCGCATACGCGAACGCCTTCCGAGCGAAGACCTGCTGTACTTCGCGGACCAAGCGAACGTGCCATACGGCGACCGCGATCCAGACGAACTCGTGCGACTCTTGAGCCACAACGTCGCCTACCTCGAAGCACGCGGCGTCGACGCGATCGTCATGGGCTGCAACACGTCGTGTGCGATCGCCGCCTCGCGCGGCTGGCCGGCGTCGACCGTGCCGATCTTGGATTTGATTGCCGCCGCCGCGGACGACGTCGCGGCCTCAGGCGCACGACGCGTCGGCGTGGTAGGCACGCTCGCAACCGTCCGCTCGGGCGCCTACGGCGTCGCAATCGGCAGGCGCGACGCGTCGATCACCGTGCGAGAGGTCGCCGCGCCCGAGCTCGTGCCGCTCGTGGAAAGCGGTTTACTCGACGGCCCCATCGTACGGCGCGCCGTCGCCGATGTCTGCGCGCAATTCAGCGGTCCGCTCGATGCACTCATCCTCGCCTGCACGCATTACCCGCTGCTCGATTCGCATTTCGCCGCAGCATTGGGTGACGTCCGGCGCATCGATCCGGCCCAAGCACAAAGCCGCCGCGCAGCAGCCTTAGCGGCGCACACGAATACTCGCGGTAACGGACATACGGAATACGTAACGACCGGCCCGCTCGAGCCATATCGCCGCGCCGTCCGAGCGCTCACCCCGGCAGCGAACGAGGACGCGCTTTTCGTCCAAGCAGCGCCGCTCCAGTTACAGTCGCGCGACGTAGTAGTTACCTCGCAGCAGCACTAGCAGCAACTGTGCTCGCCCCGAATTGGTTGTATTTCGTGTATCGGGCGACCCGCAACGCTCGATAGGAAAGCCGCCGTTTTGCGCATGAACCACCGGCAGCATGCGCAGAAGTGTCTACGTGACGGTGACGGCTATAGGAATGCTGTGCTTGGGCCTGTCGAATGCGGTGGCCGCCTTCCAGCCATCCGAGGGCGCGGCGGAATCGGCGTTCCGAGCGAATCCGTCGCATTCCGGATACTACCCCTCGAGTCGATCGCCGACGCTTCTCAAGGTCGCATGGCGTTTCCGAACCGGCGGTCCGGTCGTGGCTTCTCCTTCGATTGCAGATGGTATTGCCTACATCGGCAGTGCAGATCATTCCATGTACGCTTTGCGCGTTACCGATGGGTCAGTGTTGTGGAAGTACACGACGAAAGGCGCCGTCAATTCATCTGCAGCCGTTTCGAGGAACCGGGTCTTCTTTAGCAGCCTTGATGGGTATGTCTATGCGCTCGATGCCGGAAGCGGAAAGATGGTCTGGCGATTCGCGACTGGTGGCGAACGCCGGTATACGGCGGCGGGTCTCGTCGCGCCGTCTAAAGAGTCTGCGCCCGATGCCTTCGACGTCTTCTTGTCGTCGCCGACGGTTGTCGGTGATACGCTATACATTGGCAGCGGCGATCATAACGTCTACGCACTTGACGCGGCAACCGGGACGAGAAGGTGGCAATTTACGACCGGCAACGTCGTACATGCCTCGCCCGCAGTCGTAAATGGAGCCGTGTTTATCGGCAGTTGGGACCGCTATATGTACAAGCTCGACGCGCGGACCGGCGCACTGCGGTGGAAGTTCGCGACCGATGGCCGCAAAGGACCCGGCCTGATCGGCATACCGAGTTCTGCAGCGATCATAGACGGCTCGGTGTACTTCGGCGCGCGAGACGGTTATTTTTACTCGATCGACGCGGCGAAAGGCCAACTGCGTTGGAGACACGACGAACACGATAGCTGGGTTGTTGCATCTCCCGGCTTCGTCGGACCAAACGTATGCTTCACAACGTCCGATATGCTGAAGTTTTTCTGCCTCAATCGCGCGACGGGGCGTGTTCGTTCTACTTACTCATACAAGACCTACTCGTTTTCGTCGCCTGCGATTAGCGGGTCGCTGGCCTACTTCGGAACGTTCGACGGTTTGCTGCACGTCGTCGCTACGGACACGGGAAGACAGGTTGCCGTTTTCCGCACCGACGGATCTCGCAAGAACGCCTCCAAGCATCTCACCACCGACGGGCATATTCGTGATGATACGTATGGCGACGGGACCTTGGATGCCGTAATCCTTGGCTTCCACCATTTACTTTCGATGGGTTCGATTCTCTCGTCGCCCGCCATCGCCGACGCCAAGATCATATTTGGAAGTACCGACGATACGATCTACGCCCTAACGTGAGTCTTCGCAATACCGTCGCCGAGCGAAGGGCCGTGCCGGATCATGGAAGCAGCGTACGGCTCTTTATGCGAAACGTCAGCGCCGTTCTGTTGCGTCGAACGACGAACGTGTGAGATTGGACGCGGACATCCGCGTTCGCATCGGCGTAATCGGCCCCGGAAAGCCGTCGAGCCGGGTGGCCGTCGAGGGCGAGCACGACGTCACCGCGCCGTATTCCGCTCGTTATGGCCGGAGACGCGGCCAACAGGCTGCGGACGAGGAATGTTCCGTCCCTACGCTTCTGACCGAGTACCCCGGTTCGAGTGATCCCGCCGGCTCGGTACGTCCCGGCGTCACGCAGAACGACGACACCGCGGGCGTAATCGAAGGTAGTGATGAAGCCGTCTATGAGACGCTCGCTGAACGTCGCAGCGGTAGCGGTCGTCCGTTCGGCGTCCGGCGAGCCGGCCGCGGTGAACTCAGCCAGCTCGTGCTTGCGTAAAAACGGTCCGACCCCGACCGGCGCACGTTCCAATCGCGTCTCACCGATCGCTACGCCGCGTGCGAGCTTACGCACGAGACTATGGTGCAACGCCCACGTTGCGGCCACGATTGTAGGTCCGGCGTTTCCGGTGTCGAGCATGCACTCGCCGGCCGCACCAAAGATCGTGCAGTCCACGAGCGGGGCATCCTCCGTGAAGCGCAGCGGCAGCATGACGCCGGAGGGCGCCGGGCGGGGAATAGATAGCGGCCGCAACGTCAGGGTGCGCGAGACTGGATCGAGCGTTAGCGCGAAGCGTTCGAGAAGCTCGAGTCCGAGCCAACCGGCTTTCGGCGGCCGTGGTCCACGCTCGAGCTTCGCAAAACCGTACGGATTGATTTCAGCGACCTGATGCACGACGAAGGCTTTCCCGATGCCGAGGCGCTGAATGCGCGCAAAGCCCACCTTCGTGACCATGTTCTGATTAACGCTACTTGCGCTGCCCGCGCCGCGCAGTCCAACCCGCCGAGCTGTAGCGGCCGTTACAATGAAGTGGCCGCCGGTGTCGAGCACGAACGGGAAAGGCCCCTGGCCGTCGATCGTCACGTTAACGATCGGCTTATCGCCATCGAGAATATACGGCACGCGCGTTTCGGTCACGCCGGGCGGTAGCCGCACGTCGGCGGGGAGCGGAGGCTGCGCGAAGCGAGACGGCGACGCCCCGTTCACGCGGTCGACCTCGACGTGCGTCGTCGTGTACGTCAGCGTCTCATTATCCTCGACGTTGACGATGCGCCGCTGAAACGGAAGGGTCAACCCGTCGACGTCCCGCCAGTCGCCGAACTCGGTAATCTCACGACTCTCGTCGAGTTGCAACAGGGAACGCACGGGCAAGTGCGTCGTTCGGTCGAGCTCGAGGCGCACGGGAGCACCGCCGAGCGGAATTACGCGGAGAACATCGCGACCGTTTACCGGCGACAACACCTCAAGCCGTTCCCCGGACGCGTGCGAGTCGACCCGGCACCAGCCGAAGCGGCTTAGCCACGAACGTGTGCGGGCGAGGGCGCGAGCGCTCGAGGCGTTTACCGCATGCGAACCGCCTGTGAAGTCCTGTGACCAAGGCATCCCGCCGTCATAACCGACGGCGCTCGTATACGGCCCGTCGTGCTCACGGAACAAGAAACGCCCACTCGCGGCTTCGATGAACTCCTGAAACTCGCCGTCGAGCCCGTTGCCTTCGTGCCTTCCGACCGTGCGCAGGGTCTTAACAGCGCTCCAACCGTCGCACGAGGTTGCCTTCTGGAGCGCGACCAGGGGACGCGCCGCTACCGCGGCCGTCGACGTGAAGTTAAGGAATGCAATCGCAAGAAGCACGACGCTTATTGCCAGTTTGCCTCTTCCGTCGAAGTCGTCCATCAGCACGCCCATTCATTATCGACCGAGAACGATACGGCGGCGATCATTTACCGCCGCAAATTGCCGGCCATTCTATCCTTGCGGTCTAGTTTCGCGAGGGCTTTTCTTTAAGATCCGTGTCTCGAAACGGAAGCGCCGAGCTCAATTAGGTTCACCGGCCTTGAAGCTCGCCCGCTAAACGGTCACTGCGTTTACGAACGCGGCATCGGCTTATCTTGCGCCGAGTGGAAGTGAGATCCGTCTCAGCTGCCGAATTTCAGCTTTCAAGCGATCGAGCTCTCCGCTGACGATTACTGTTGTCTCAGCCATGGACCGATGGTAACACCCGGCACACGAACTGACATTAAGACGCCGCTGATTGCTGCTCTCGCTGCCCAACCGAGGTGGCATTGTAATATCGCGAAGAGACGCTGCGAAGGAGACTGCCGTATGGAAGATGTGCAGCCGGGGCAGACAAGCATTGCCGACTTCCAGACACTGCTCGCGACGTCGGAACGAAAGCTGGAGTTGCTCGAGGGCGAAGTCGTGGCGTTTGCCGGCGGCTCGATCGCGCACGGAATCCTTTGCAGTCGCCTACACGTCTCGGTCAGCCTGGGCACGAAGCCGCCGTGCTACACGTTTACGTCTGACGTCGCCGTTTTGCTCGCCGATCGGAGGACGTACGTCTTTCCCGACGTTTCCCGAACGTGCGAAGATGTCGCCGCGAGCGCGATGTCTATCACGTCGCCCGACCTCATCGTGGAAGTAATTTCGCCGGAGAGCAAGGCGCGCGACCGCGGCGAGAAACTCGACGCGTATCAAAGCATCCCGAGCGTGATGGAGTACTTGCTCGTCGACTCGCGACGGGTGTGGGTGTGCCTTTTTCGCCGAATGGCGGGCGGCGTTTGGATTGAGACGACCTACGGGTTGGGCGAGAATGTCGATCTTCGCACCGTCGGCGTAACGGTCGACGTAGCGGAACTCTACGCCGGCACCGGACGCATCCTCGGGCCTTAAGTGACGCTCTAGCCGCCCCGGCGAGAGTCACGTCGGCCGTTGCGCTGTCGTGCAGCATAATGACGTTTCAACAGCTTCGCGGTGGAATGAACTCGCCGCGTTAAATCATCCGGAAGATGCGAAGAAACAGCAGTACGGACCCGGCGCCTAAGCACGTGCCGGCGATGACTTGCAGCAGCGTGTGTGCGCGAAGCCAGATGCGCGACCAGCCGACGATCGGAATCAGGACTAAGAACGGCAACGGCTGCGGTCCATACAGATACACCATGACGACGAGCGGCGCCGTAATGCCGAGTGCGTGCGTCGAGATTTTCCAGTAGCGCGTGATATATTGCACGATGAGCGACGCGGTCGTGTATCCGGCCATCGACGCGGTCATGAGTTTGGGGGCGTGCAGCAACCAGAGCGTCAGCGTTCCGGCCGCATAAAACAGGACGAAGGCGAAGAAGACGCGCTCGCGTTCGCTGCGGACCGACATGTCGAGATCGGCGATTCGGTCCGTCGCATAAAGCCAGAGCACGTACAGCATCGGACCGATCGACGTAAACAGCGTGCTTGCAAACAGGAAGAGCCAGAACGCCGGTGCGCCGGTCGTGCGCTCGTGGGCGATGACGACGAAGAGCGCGAGCGTCGTAAGAAACGGATTGAAGATGGTCGAGAAGATGCGCGCGACGTCGGTGAGCACGCGGCGCCGTCGGCTCGGACGGAGCTTCGGCGCTACGGCGACCGCGGGCGCAGGCTTCATCGGTCCCTACGTCCGGCGGGTGCTCGTGTGGTCCCTGTCCTAAAGCGCCCTCCCGCCCGAAGCAAAGGCGCGAAACGGCTTGCGTCAAAGGGGGCGGGATGGTAATCGAGGGTATCGCCTCACCGCGCGATCTCAAGGCTCTCCCGCGCGCCGACGTCGACGTTCTTGCTTCCGAAATCCGCGAACGGCTCGTCGAGGCATGCGCCAAGAACGGCGGCCACCTTGGCCCCAATCTTGGCGTCGTCGAATTGTCGCTCGCGCTGCACCGCACGTTCGATGCGCCTAAGGATAAGATCGTCTGGGACGTCAGCCACCAGGTTTACGTCCATAAAATGCTGACCGGGCGCGGCGATCGGATCATGTCGATCCGGATGGGCGGCGGCCTCAGCGGCTTCGCCATGCGCTCGGAATCGGAATACGACTGCTTCGGCGCCGGGCATGCTTCCACGTCGATCTCGGCCGCGCTCGGTATGGCGCAGGCACGTGACCTCAACGGCACGGACGAGACGGTCGTCGCGATCATCGGCGACGGCGCGCTCACGGGTGGCCTCGCGTTCGAAGCGATCAACAATGCTGGTCAGCTCAAATCGAATTTCATCGTCATCCTTAACGATAACGAGATGTCCATCGCCCCCAACGTCGGCTCCATGGACAAGTACCTCGGAACGCTGCGTTCCAAGCCGTTGTTCAACGCAGCCCGCGAGACCGTCAAAGACATCCTCGGTCACATTCCGTTTGGTGCCACCGCGCGCAAGGCGCTTTCGACGGCGGAAGAAGCGGGAATGCGCTTCGTTTCGAGCGAGCCGAAGACGGCCGTGATCTTCGAAGAGATGGGGTTCCGCTACATCGGGCCGATCGACGGTCACGATTACGATACGCTGTGCGACGTGCTGGCAAATGCGGCGAAAATTCCGGGCCCCGTTTTGCTACACGTGCGTACGGTGAAGGGCAAGGGCTTCGCGCCGGCCGAGCTCGACAAGCGTACCTTTCATGGCGTCGGCCCCTTCGAGCTCGAAAACGGCAAGATCGAATTCAAGTCGAGCACCCGTCCGACGTTCTCGGAGTCGTTCGCCGATGCGGCGACCACGATTGCCGATCGCGATCGGCGCATCATCGCGATTACGGCCGCTATGCCCGACGGTACGCAGCTCAAGCGCTTTGCAAAAAAGCACCCCACGCGGTATTTCGACGTCGGGATCGCCGAAGCGCATGCGGTGTGCTTTGCCGCGGGGGCCGCGACTGCCGGACTGCGTCCGATCGTGGCCATCTACTCGACGTTCTTGCAGCGAGCCTACGATCAGGTCGTCCACGACGTTTCGATCCAAAATCTGCCCGTCGTGTTCTGCATGGATCGCGCCGGGGTTGCCGGCGACGACGGTCCTACCCACATGGGTTTGTACGATATTGCGTACCTGCGGACGCTTCCATATATGACGATCATGGCGCCGCGGATCGAAGCCGAATTGCTTCCGATGCTCGACCACGCGATCGGCCTCGGCACGCCCGTCGCGATCCGCTACCCGCGCGGTAACTCGCAGGGCAATCACCTCGATGCCCCGGCGCCGCTCGCTCACGGTCGCGCCGAAGTGTTGCGACGCGGTTCGGGCGTCGCGCTTCTCGCGCTCGGCAATACCTGCGATGCCGCCCTCGATGCCTACGACCTCATCCAGGACGAATCTGCCAAGCCGACCGTCGTCAACATGCGATTCGTACGGCCGCTCGACGAGGCGTTACTGCTCGAACTCGCGCAGACGCACGACCGCTTCATAACGCTCGAGGAACACGCGCTGGCCGGCGGCTTCGGGTCCGCCGTTACGGAATTCGCAAGCGATCGCGAGCTCGACGTGACGATCGAGCGGATCGGCGTGCCGCATGCGTTGATCCAACACGACAAGCAACCAGTCCAGCGCGCCGGCTTCGGCATTTCCGGCGAAAGCATTGCGGCGAGAATCCGCGCCGCTTCGCCCGCGCACGCCACCCCTGCGTAAGTAGAAAGCTCGCCATAACGTGATCGCCGTCATCGAAACGATACTGCTTGCCGCCGTAACGCCGCCGCCTGCGGGCGCGGCTGCAGCGCTTCCTCATAAAGCCGGCGCTGCCGGAACGGCTGCCGGTGCCGTCCCACAGACCGGTGCGACGCTTTCCCCTGACGTGCTTCGTCAGCTAACAACGGCCGCGCAGCACAAGTCGGCGCTCGCCCAAAACGCCCCGTGGCTGACGCATACGTTCGCAGCGTTCTTGATGATCTGCGCCGTGGCGCTGGTAACGCTACTAGCGTTTCAGACGACCAAACAAGAAGGCTTGTCCGGCACGATCGGGGGTCGCGTCGAGTCGGCGTACCGGCCGCGTCTGGGCTTCGACCAACAGCTCGCGCGACTGACGAGCTACGTTGCGATCGGCTTCGTCTTCTTTGCCGTCGTCGTATCCATTGCCGGAATCTAGTGTGCCGACCCGCGAATAGCGTTACACGAAGCGACGGCGGGTTTTTGGCTCCGCGAGGAGCAAGGAGCGCAGAATTGCAGAGCAATTTAAGCGACGAGCGACGATGCGGCGCAGCGTCCCTCGTCGTGTGTCGGCCCGCTTGTGAGTCGGGGCGCTAGTTCGCTTGGCGCTGCTCGAGGTCCGCGATCTACGAGTCGGCTTCCGCACCGACGACGGTTTCGTAGCGGCGGTCAACGGGCTTTCGTATAGCGTCGATGGCGGCTCGACCCTCGGGATCGTCGGCGAGTCGGGCTCCGGAAAATCGGTCAACGCGCTCTCGATCATGCGGCTAGTGCCGATCCCGCCCGGCCGTATCGATGGCGGCACGATCTTGCTGCGCGGGGCGAACTTGCTGGCGAAGAGCGAGCCCGAGATGAGGAAGATTCGCGGCAAGGACGTCGCGATGATCTTCCAAGATCCGATGACGTCGCTCAACCCCGTGCTTACCGTCGGCGATCAGATCTCCGAAGCCGTGCGGCTCCATCTGCGCCTGGGCAAGAAAGACGCGCTGGCCAAGACGATCGACATGCTGCGGCTCGTACGCATGCCGCTTCCGGAGAAGCGCGTGCGCGAATATCCGCATCAGCTCTCCGGCGGCATGCGACAACGGGTCATGATCGCGATGGCACTCTCATGCGACCCGGCGGTGCTTATCGCCGACGAACCGACTACGGCGCTCGACGTCACGATTCAGGCGCAGATCATCGAGTTGATGAACGAGATGCAAGAGCGGCTGGGCTCGGCGATCGTGCTCATCACGCACGACCTCGGCGTCGTCGCCGAGACCTGCGAATACGTGCTCGTGATGTACGCGGGTAACCTCGTCGAGTACGGTACCGCGACCCAGGTTTTCGCGGCGCCTAAACATCCGTACACGCAAGGGTTGCTGGCGTCGCTGCCGCGCCTCGACGACCGCGAACGTTCGCGACTCGTTCCGATCGAAGGTCAACCGCCGAACCTCCTCCGCTTGCCGCCCGGCTGCTCGTTCGCGGCGCGGTGCAAGCATCGCATGCCGGTCTGCAGGGAGCCCGTGCCGCTTTATGATTTCGGCGCCGGTCACGTGGCGCGGTGCTTTCTATACGACGACCGCACGCGCGACGGAGCGCTGGCGACGGACGCCGGCGCACCGGCCTCGACGACATGAACGGCGCGGCCGACCTCATCGACGTTCGCGGACTGCATAAGTATTTTCCGATCGCGGCGGGCGTCTTCTCGCGTCACGTCGCCGACGTAAAGGCCGTCGACGGCATCGATTTCACCATCCGGCGTGGCGAAACACTGGGACTCGTTGGCGAGTCGGGCTCGGGAAAAACCACGGCCGGGCGCGTGGTGCTCCGTCTGTTGCCGGCGACGAGCGGCAAGGTCTTGTTCGAGGGACGCGACGTACACGCGCTCGCTCGCTCCGACGTCCGCACGCTGCGCAAAGAGATGCAGGTGATCTTTCAAGATCCGTACGCGTCGCTCAATCCGCGCATGACGATCTCCGACATCATCGGCGAACCGCTGCGCATTCACGGCCTCGCGCGTGGCAAGGACGCCGAGGCGCGGGTCATGGACTTACTGCGCCTGGTCGGTCTGCAGCCGTATCACGCGAACCGCTATCCACACGAATTTTCCGGCGGCCAGCGTCAGCGCATCGGCATCGCGCGCGCGCTCGCCGTGGAACCCAAATTTATCGTCGCCGACGAGCCCGTCTCCGCGCTCGACGTCTCCATTCAAGCCCAGGTCATCAACTTATTGCAAGACCTGCAAGCGCAGCTAGGGCTGACGTACTTGTTCATCGCGCACGACCTGTCCGTCGTGCGCCACATCTCGAGCCGGGTCGCGGTAATGTACGTAGGGAAGATCGTGGAGATCGCGGACCGTGACCGCCTCTACGAGCGTCCGCTGCACCCGTATACGCAAGCGCTCTTGTCGGCTATCCCGGTTCCCGACCCGAGCGTCGAGCGACGCCGCAAACGCGTCGTACTCACGGGCGACATCCCGTCACCCGTCGACCCGCCCGCGGGCTGCCGTTTCCATACGCGCTGCCCGATCGCATTCGATCGTTGCCGCGTCGAGATTCCGCCGCTGACGACGTACGAAGCCTCGCACGCCGTCGCGTGCCATTACGTCGAAGAACACGGCGGCAATGCGCCGGAACTCACGACGGCGCCGGCGGCGCTGTAACCGCTCGGGTAAGACGAAAGGGCGACCGCCGTAACGGCGATCGCCCTTTGCATAGCCGAGTCGCTATGCGCTCTTCTTGCGTCCGCCCTTGCGCTTTGCGGCGCCCTTCTTAGCGGTTGCCTTCTTGCGCCCGGGCGTCCGCTTTGCGGCTCCGGTCTTCTTGGCGGTGGTCGACTTCTTGCGTCCCGGGGTTTTCTTGGCGGACGACTTCTTCGCTGTCGTCTTCTTGGCGGTGGTCGATTTCTTGCGTCCCGGGGTTTTCTTCGCGGACGACTTCTTCGCTGTCGTCTTCTTTGCCGTCGCCTTCTTGCGGCCGGACGTTTTCGCCGCCGTGGTCTTCTTGCGTCCGCTGCTCTTCTTACGGCTCGACTTGCGGCGCGGCGTGGCGGCTTCGGTGTCGGCTTCGTCTTCCGACGTGCCGAGATCCGTCATGTCTTGGTCGTCCAAATCGTCCTCCTCGTCCGCGTGGGACGATGCGATGCGTGGGAACGCCGGCGTAGCGACGCCGGCGCGTTTGGTTGCATCTTATACCTCGTCAGCAATATATGCAAGATTTACTTTCGCTAAACGCGTACGCGCGCGCACGAAAACGTGGGCTCGTACCGGAGTTGCTTGACGACGGCGCTATACTGAGGGCGTTTTCGCCGAAGACGAGAGCAGACCGACGCGCAGTCGAGACGGAGCCCCTAATGAAGAAGCCGCTGATCATCGTCGAGTCGCCGACGAAGGCGCGTACGATTAAGAAATTCTTGCCTCCCCGCTTCGCCGTGAAGGCGTCGGTCGGGCACGTTCGCGATTTGCCCAAGAGCACGCTCGGGGTCGATCTCGAGCACGATTTCGCGCCTCGGTACCTCACCATAAAAGGTAAGGGCGACGTCATCAAAGAGCTCAAGACCGCGGTGAAAGCGGCGAGCGACGTATTCCTCGCAACGGACCCCGATCGCGAAGGCGAGGCGATCGCTTGGCACCTTGCGGAATTGTTGAAGCTGGAAAGTCCCAAGCGCATCGAGTTGCACGAGATAACGAAGGAAGCGGCGCTTCGGGCGATCGATTCGGCTCACGCGATCGATATGGACCGCGTGAACGCCCAACAAGCGCGGCGCATCCTCGACCGGCTCGTCGGCTATAAAATTTCGCCGCTACTCTGGGCCAAAGTTCGTGGCGGGCTTTCCGCCGGCCGCGTGCAGTCGGTCGCCGTCAAGCTCATCGTCGACCGCGAGCGCGAGATCGGTGCGTTCGTTCCACGGGAGTATTGGACCGTCGCGGCGCTCCTCGCCAAAGAGAACGATCCGCAGGCATTTACGGCCGAGCTCTTTGCGATCGACGGTGAAAAGGCCGACATCACGAGCGGCGGGCAGGCCGATCGAATAGTCGCAGACCTCGAGCACGCGCTGTTTTCCGTGTCGGCGGTCAAGCAGCGAGAAGTCCGGCGTAATGCCGCCGCCCCGTTCACGACGTCGACCTTACAACAAGAGGCGTCGCGTAAGTTGAAGTTCCGCGTGCGTAAGACGATGCAGACTGCCCAATCGCTGTACGAAGGCATCGACCTCGGCAGCGAGGGCACGCAAGGGCTCATAACCTATATGCGAACGGACTCGATCCGCATTGCCGATTCCGCGCGTGACGCGGCCAAGGCGTTCGTCGAGGCGACGTATGGACGCGAGTTCCATGGCGGCGACAAGCAGTTTAAGATGCGCGAAGGCGCGCAGGACGCGCACGAAGCGATCCGGCCGACCTCAGTCGAGCGGACGCCCGAGTCACTTTCAGGCGTGCTGAAGCGCGACGAGCTGCGGCTGTATCAACTGATCTGGGAGCGCTTCGTGGCATCACAAATGGCGGCGGCCATCTACGACCAGACGTCGGTCGACATCGAGGCAAAGCCGCAGCGCGACGTTCGCTACCTGTTCCGCGCCAGCGGAAGCGTGCTGAAGTTCGCGGGCTACACGGCCGTCTACGAAGAGGGCAAAGACGACGTCGCTCCGGACGCGGGCGCCAAGGGCGCGAAGGCGCCGCGTGTCTTGCTGCCGGCGCTTGCTGCTGCCGATGCGCTCGACAACCGCGGCGTCGAACCCAAGCAGCACTTTACCGAACCGCCGCCGCGCTTCACGGAAGCAACGCTCGTGAAGGCGCTCGAAGAGAACGGCATCGGCCGGCCTTCGACGTATAGTTCGATCGTCGAGACGATCCAAGCGCGACAGTACGTCGAACAGGTCGACCGGCGTTTCCGACCGACCGAAATCGGTATGGCGGTCAACGATCTGTTGGCCGAGCATTTTCGGGACATCATGGACCTCGCATACACCGCGAAGATGGAGAGCGAACTCGACCAAGTCGAAGACAACAAGCTCGACTGGGTTGCGGTCTTGCGCCAGTTCTACGTTCCCTTCGAACACGATCTCGAAGAAGCCGAGCGCAAGCTGCCCAAGGTGGAGGTTCGCGACGAGCCGACCGACGAGATCTGCGCGAATTGCGGGCGTCCCATGGTCATCAAGACGGGGCGCTTCGGACGGTTCATTTCGTGCACGGGCTATCCCGAGTGCAAGACGACCAAGCCGATTCTCAAAGACACGGGCGCGATCTGCCCCAAGGACGGCGGTATGATCGTGGAGCGCAAGTCGCGGCGCGGCCGCACGTTTTACGGCTGCGCTAATTACCCAGCTTGCGATTTCGTCTCGTGGGACCGGGTGGCCCGCGAACCGTGCCCGGTCTGCGGGGCCTACGTGGTGGCCAAATCGAAGCGCGGCATCGTGAGCTTCGAGTGCAGCCGCGACAAGGAGCACGACACGAGCGCGATCGTCGCGGCGCACGAGCGCGAGACCGACGTTGCGGAGCCCGTCGGAGCCTAGCCCGCCCGTGAGAGAAACGCTGCGCGTCGTCGGGGCGGGGCTTGCGGGCTGCGAGGCGGCCTGGCAGGCCGCGTGCGCCGGCCTCGACGTGGAACTGTACGAGATGCGTCCCGTGGAGCGGGGTCCGGCGCATAAGACCGATCGTTTAGCCGAACTGGTATGCAGTAATTCGCTACGCGGGGCGGCGCTCGAGAACGCCGTCGGTTTACTCAAAGAAGAACTGGCGCGGCTCGATTCGCTCATCGTTACGAGCGCACGCGAGGCGGCGGTGCCCGCGGGCGGTGCGCTCGCAGTCGATCGCGACCGCTTCTCCGCCGTCGTCGAAGGGCGGCTCGCGGCGCATCCCCGCATCGCCATTCGCCGGGAGCCCGTCGTGGCGCTCGAGCATCAGGTCCCGACCATCTTGGCCTGCGGGCCGCTGCCTTCGCAGCCGTTAGCGGACGCCATCGACGAGCTCTTACGAAACGTGCCGCTCGCGTCGGCGAGCGCGCGCCCGCGTTTACATTACTACGACGCCGCCGCGCCGATCGTGGCGACCGAATCCCTCGATTTGGCGGAGCTCTACGAGAAGTCGCGATACGATAAAGGCGACGGCGCGGACTATCTCAACGTGCCGCTCGACCGCGACGCCTACACCGCATTCGTCGAAGATCTGCGCACGCTGCCGAAACACGAACCGAAGGAATTCGAAGCCGACGCCGCCGCCGGCAAGGTGCCGTATTTCGAAGGCTGCCTCCCAATCGAAGAACTCGCCGCGCGCGGCGAGGACGCGCTGCGTTACGGCCCACTCAAGCCGGTTGGCCTGCGCGATCCCCGGACGGGCCGCGCGCCGTATGCCGTCGTCCAGTTGCGTAAGGAGAATCTGGAAGGCACCGCTTACAATTTGGTCGGCTTCCAGACGCGCCTAACATGGCCCGCGCAGAAAGAGGCCTTCGGCAAATTACCCGGTCTCGCCAATGCGGAATGGCTGCGCTTGGGCGTCATGCACCGCAACTCGTTCATCGATGCACCACGTTATCTGCTGCCCGACCTGCGCTTGCGCGGCGCTGGGCGCTTTTGGTTTGCGGGTCAAATTACGGGCGCCGAGGGATACGTCGAAGCAGCCGCCTGCGGACTTATCGCAGCACGTGCCGCGGCACGGACGCTGCAGCACGAGCTCCCACTCCGAGTGCCGGCCGATACCGCGCTCGGCGCCGTCATCGCGCATTTGCAAAACGCGCAGACCGACGACTTTCAGCCATCGAACGTCAGTTGGGCCCATTTCTCACCACTTTCGGGCGCACCGATTCGTGATAAACGTGCCCGCCGCGCCGCCCTCGCCGCCCGCGCTTTGGGTCACATTGAGGTCTGGCGGGCTCGTGCTACGGCGGCGGCGTTCTCGGCCTAACGCCTTGCCCTCCACATCGATGCGCGGCGTTATCATATCGCCCGAAGGAATGCCACGCGCTACTAGCCTAGTTCGTCTGGTTTAATGGGGTTAATATGGAACAAGAACGATGGCAGCTTCAGGACGCCAAAGCTCGGCTAAGCGAACTTGTCGATCGGGCTTTGGCCGGGACGCCGCAACGGATTATGCGTCGAGGGCCAGACGCTGTGGTGCAGACGCCGCTACTCAATCCGGGCCTGACGTAACGTGACGCCGCGCATTCTCTCGAAGTGAGGTTCCGCTTGTCGATTCGAAGCGTGATTGTGACACTCGCAGCTATTGCCTTCTCGACGCCGTGCCTAGCTGGCACGGTCGGCAGAGCGCACGTCGCAGCCGGAACGGCTGCGGGTGCTCACCGTGCCGCTGCGGCCGCACGTACGGCGGACCCGTTCCTCTGGCTTGAAGACGTGAACGGGACGCGCGCGCTCAGTTGGGTGAAGGCGGAGAATTCAAAGTCGCTCGCCGTCCTGACGCGCGATCCACATTACGGGCAGTTTCATGCGGCAGCGCTCGACATCAATCAGGCAAACGACCGCATCCCGGAGCCGGCGTTCGTCGACGGGCGTATCTTCAATTTCTGGCAAGACGCCACGCACGTCCGGGGCATTTGGCGTTCGACGAGCGTTACCGACTACGCTAAGGCGCAGCCGGCATGGACGACCGTGCTCGACCTCGATGCGCTTGCAAACGCCGAAGGCAAGAATTGGATCTGGGAAGGCGCCGACTGCGACTCGCCGAGCGGCAAGCGTTGCATGATCGCGCTTTCAGAGGGTGGAGACGATGCTTCGACGCAGCGCGAGTTCGACGTCGCCAGCGGACGCTTCGTGGCCGGCGGCTTCGAGCTGCCGCGTTCGAAGCAGAACACCGCATGGATCGCCGATGACACCTTGCTCGTCGCGCGCGAATGGACGCCGGGCGAACTTACCGCCTCGAGCTATCCGTACGTTGCCAAACGCGTGCGCCGGGGTCAGCCGTTAGCCGACGCCGTGGAAGTGTTTCGCGGAACGCCCGCAGACGTGAGTGTGGAGCCCGCCGCGTATTACGACGGGCAGGGTCACCGCGCGGTTTTCGTCGATCGCGCCGTCTCGTTCTTTCAGACCGAGAAGCACTTCGTCATCGCAAGCGCGACGCCGAAGCTCGAGGTGCCGCTCAAGGCAAATATTGTTGGGCTTGCCGCGGGCCGGTTGCTCGTCAAACTCAACGAAGACTGGCAGAGCGACTCGGGCCTTATGATGCAGGGATCGCTCGTTTCGCTCGACCTGGCGGCATCGCTCGCCGATCCGCAGCACCTTCGCCCGTCCATGGTCTACGCGCCGGATGCTCGTGGAACGCTCGAGGATGTCGGCGTAATCCGCGATCGCGTCGTCATCACGGCGTACGAGAACGTGAAGGGTCGCGCATTCGTCGCGACGCCGGACGCAAACGGAACGTGGACGATGAAACCGCTCGACGTCGCCGATGATTCTTCCGTCACCCTGGACGCTTCGAACGTGCACGGCTCTGAGGCGTTTTTGAGCGTGACCAGCTTCTTGACGCCGACGCGACTGCAACTCGTCGACACGAACGCCGCTACCCTTGCGACGGTGAAAGAACTCTCGCCGAAGTTCGATGCATCGGGCGACGTCGTCGAGCAACACGAAGCGACGTCGAAAGACGGGACACGCGTACCGTACTTCATCGTGCACCGCAAGAACATCAGGCTCGACGGAAGCAATCCGACGATCCTCTACGCCTATGGCGGTTTCGCCGCCTCGATCACGCCGCGCTACAATGGAACGCTCGGGAAGCTCTGGCTCGAGCGCGGCGGAACGTACGTGGTCGCAAATATTCGCGGCGGCGGCGAATTCGGCCCGGCTTGGCACGAGGCGGGGCTGACGACGCATCGCCAACGTATCTACGACGACTTTGCCGCAGTTGCGCGGGACCTGATCGCGAGAAACATCACGACACCGCGCCGGCTCGGCATTCAGGGCGGCTCCAACGGCGGTCTGCTCATGGGCGTCGAGTTCACACAGCATCCCGAATTGTGGTACGCCGTGGATATCCAGGTGCCGCTGCTCGACATGCTGCGGTACGAAAAGATTCAAGCCGGTGCATCGTGGGTCGGCGAGTACGGCAGCGTCTCGAATCCCAAGCAGCGCGCATTCCTCGCCTCGATCTCGCCGTACAACAATCTCCGTGCCGGCGTGCGTTACCCGGAGCCGTTCATCTGGACGACGACGAAGGACGACCGGGTCGGCCCCCAGCACGCCAGAAAGTTTGCCGCTAAACTCGCATCGCTCGGCAAGCCGTATCTCTATTACGAAGTGATCGAAGGGGGCCACGGTGCCGGCGCCAACATCGAGGAGCGCTCGCTAACGACGGCTCTCGAACTAACGTACTTCACCCGCGCCATCGTGCCATAACACCGTGTCTCGCAGCGCACTGCGGCTCGAAACGCGACGACTGCTGTTGCGCGAATGGCGGAATGACGACGTCGAAGGCTGGGTGGCAATGAATGGCGACGAACGGGTGATGGCATTTTTCCCGTCCACTTACGACCGCGTACATGCCGAGGCCAGCGCAGCTAAGTTGCGCGCTGCGTTGGAACGCGACGGCTATGGCTGGTGGATCATGGATGTGCGACACGGCCCATCGTTCGCCGGCGTCATCGCTCTGCAAGACGTGCCGTTTGAGGCGCCGTTCACGCCGGCGCTGGAGATCGGATGGCGGCTTATCTACGATGCCTGGGGTCACGGCTATGCGACCGAAGGCGCTATGGTCGCGCTTCGCTTCGCATTCGACACGCTCGGACGGAATGAAGTCGTAGCCTACACCGCCGAGAACAACGTGCGATCGCGGCGTGTTATGGAGCGGCTCGGAATGACGCACGGCTCCGAAGACGACTTCGAGCACCCGCGTTTGGCGGTCGGACATCCGCTTCGCAGGCACGTACTCTACCGAGCGCGGTCTTCGCAGCGCAATTGAAGTTGCCGGCTCTCGTGTCGAAAGCGCGGTAGTCTAAGAAGAGGTGGCTTTCTTAGATACGTTTGAAGAGTCACGACTAGCCGCCCTGAGAGCTTCATACGCGCCGCGATCCTTCGCGCGTTCCGAGCTATTTAAGGACGAATATCTGCTCGCGCGTGACGGTCCGTACCGCGTATACTATGGCCTATCGGCGCATGGCCCCATCCTCAAAGCCGCATCATCTTCGTCGGACTAACACCGGGTATCGCGCAGCTCGAGGCGGCGGCGCGCATTTTCTTATCAAGCCCGGAATCTGTACGTTCGAACGAGGTGGCGTATTCCGAGCGCCTTCGGACCCACGTCGCCTTTGCGGGCAGCATGAGACGAAATCTATGTCGCATGCTTGACGACATCGGATTACCGGCGAGTCTCGATATCGAACGGTCCGAGCAGCTTTTTAGCGAGGGAAGAGCAGATACGGCCGCAACATCGGCACTCGTCTTTCCGGTCTTTGAGAGTCTGGAACTAAGAAACTTCTCAGGCTCACGTGACCTCGCCAGCCGACCGTTTTCCCGAGAAATGCTCGCGGCTTTACTCTTGCCGAGACTGCTACGGGCGCCTCGCGCATTGATCGTGCCGTTTGGCCTCTCCGCCGAGTCCGGCACTACCTATCTCGTGCGAAAGGGTCTCATCGATAAAACGCGCGTCCTAAGACAGTTTCCTCATCCTTCGGGTGGGAACGGACATCGCGTTGCGTTTTTCGCGCGCGATCGCGACCAACTGATTGCCGCGGTCGCTGCCTGGCGGCAACCCGCGCCTACTGGCGGACGGACTTGATCGACGTTGCCTTTGCGGGCGACGTCGAGGCGTTGATTGCGCTCGACGTACCGTTGACGTCTGAGGCATATCAAGCTGCGGTGGTGCGCGAGAGTGTGGCGACGGGACGGTGCTACGTCGCGCGTTCTAGCCGGCGCGCGGTCGCATACGTTACCTGGGATCTTGCGTTCTTCAATCGGCCGTTCGTGCGGTTATTGGCGGTCGGGCGGCAGCATCGCCGCCTGGGCCTCGGTGCGGCGCTCATCGCGCGAGTCGAGGAGGCGGCCGCCGCGTACGGCGAGCTGTTCGTTTCTACGGAGCAGATCAATGCGCCGATGCGCGCGCTGCTCGCCTCGCGCGGCTATGCGCCCAGCGGTTCGGTCGACAACGTCAACGCGCCGGGCAACCCGGAGCTGTTCTTCCATAAGCGGCTCGACGGGGGTACCTCGGCGGCGCCCGCGTAAGGACCGCCTCGTGCAGGTCGCCGACGTCCCGTTCATCGACATTCTCGCGCCGGATTTCTCGGTCGATTCGGAAGCGTTTCGCCAAGTGCGGGCGGCGAGCTGGTATGCGCGCACGCCGCTCGGGTTTGCGGTCATGCGCTACGGCGATTGTGCGTCGATGCTGCGCGACGCGCGTTTGCATCAGGGCGTGACCGTCATTCTTGCGATGCGCGGCGTCCTCGACGGGCCACTCGTCGCGTGGTGGAAGAGCACGATGCTCAACCTCGACGGCGCCGAACACACGCGCCTGCGGCGGCTGGTCGCCAAGGCATTCACGCCGCCGATGGTCGAGCGGCTCCGGCCTTACTTCCGTGCGACGGCCGAGCGGCTCGCCGATGGCTTCGCCTCCGACGGGCGCTGCGAGTTCATGGCTGCTTTTGCCGAGCCGTATCCCCTCGAAGGCATCTGCGAGATGCTCGACATTCCGCACGAACGGCGGCCGTCGTTCTACGGCTGGGCTTCCGATCTCGGTCTGATCTTCAGTAATCACATCGGCGAGCCGGCTACACGTGCGCGCGCCGAAACGGCGCTGCTCGGACTCTACGCGTGCGTCGACGAGACGATCGCCGAGCGGCGCGAACGTCCCGGTGACGACCTCGTGTCGGCCTTGATTTCGGCCGAAGCCGAGGGCGACCGGCTTAGCGAAGACGAGTTGCGCAGCATGATCGTGGGCCTCGTGTTCGCCGGCAACGATACGACCCGCAATCAGCTCGCGCTCGGCGCGATCGCGTTCGCCAAGCATCCCGCGCAATGGTCGCTGCTGCGCGAGCGACCCGAGCTTGCGTCGCGCGCCGTCGATGAGATGATGCGCGTGCATCCAACGGTATCGGTCGCGCCCCGCGTGGCCGCCGAAGACGTCGCATACCACGGCGTAGCCTTCAAGAAAGGCAGCGTCTTTCAAGTGTTCCTCGCGTCGGCAAACGTCGACGACGAGGTCTTCGGCGGCGCGCCTTTCGACATCGCGCCCGAGCGTCCGGCGACGCACCTGACGTTCAGCGGCGGTATCCACCGGTGCTTGGGCATGTGGCTCGCGCGGGCCGAAATGGAAGAAGCGCTCGGCGTCCTCTCGCGACGCTTCTCCGCGATCGAGCGCGACGGCGCCGCCACTTGGCAAACGGGTCTGGGCATTAACGGCCCGACCACGCTGCCACTGCGCTTCGTTTCGACGGCTGCCTAGATGCGGATCAGGTCGACGACCATTCTCGCCGTACGGCGCGACGGCAAGCTCGCGATTGCGGGCGACGGACAGGTGACGTTCGATAAGACGATCATGAAGCACGGCGCGCACAAGGTACGCCGCATCGCTAACGGCGCCGTGCTTGCCGGTTTCGCCGGAGGTGCGGCGGACGGCATTACGCTCCTCGAAAAATTCGAGAGTAAGCTCGCCGAATATAAGAACAACATCGTGCGATCGGCCGTGGAGCTCGCCAAAGACTGGCGTCAAGACCGGGCCCTGCGCCGGCTGGAAGCGCTGCTCGTGGTCGGCACCGCGGAGCACCTCTTCGTCATTAGCGGCAATGGCGACGTTATCGAACCCGACGAAGGCATCGCCGCCATCGGCAGCGGCGGCCCGTATGCGCAGGCCGCGGCGATGGCGTTATTGCGCCATAGCACGCTCGACGCGCCGGCGATCGCGCGCGCCGCGCTCGAAGTCGCCGGCCGTATCGACATCTACACGAACGACGACCTGATCGTCGAAGTCGTCTAGCAGGCTCCCGGCGATCGAGCGGGACGGCGAACCGCGGCTGCTGCGGTCGATCGGCCTCGTCGGCGCGATCGGCGTGACGGTCAGCAACGTCGTCGGTCAGGGTGTCTTTCTCAAGGCGCGCGCCATGACGTGCAACGTCGGTACGCCGGGGCTGGTGCTCACGGCCTGGATCGTCGCCGGCCTGCTGTCGCTAGCAGGAGCGCTGACGCTGGCCGAACTGGGCGCGATGCGGCCGGAGTCCGGCGGTCCGTATGCCTTCTTGCGCCGAGCGTACGGCGATGTCGCGGCGTTTCCATACGCCTGGCTCGCGTTGCTGGTGGGCGCGCCCGCCTCGATTGCGGCGCTCGCGGCTGGATCGGCCATCTTCGCGCATGCCGTCGCTCCAAGCGCTATCGACGGGCTCGCGCTGCGCGTTCCCGGCACGCCGCTCCACGCCGGCGGCGAGCAGACGTTCGCAATCGCGCTCACGCTCGCACTCGCTTTCGTTAACGCCGGATCGGCGCTCGTGAATGGCCGCATATCCACGGCGTTCGGCGCGCTGAAGATTGCGATGCTCGTCGCTATACCGCTCGTCGCATTATTCGCCGCAAAGCCGCATTTCGACGGGCTGGCCGCGAGCGCCGGAAACGCGTCGTGCGAAGGTATCCCCGCGGCGCTGCGCGGCGGTGCGGGCGGTTTCGCGGCGGCGCTCATCGGCGCGCTCTACGCCTATCTCGGTTGGGCGAGCCTGCCCATGATCGCGGGCGAGATCCGCCGCCCGGGCCGGACGATTCCTCTGGCGCTCGGCGGCAGCATGGTCGCGATCATCGTCGCGTACGTCGTCGCGAACGCGTCGTATTTCGTCGTGCTCTCGCCCCACACGGTTGCGAGCCTTCCGGCCGGCACGTCGGTCGGCGTCGCCGCAATCGAACGCGTCTTCGGGCCCGCGGCGAGCCGGGCAGGCGCCGCCTTACTGTTCCTTTCCGTGCTATCGACGCTTCACGTCACCATCCTCACCTGGGCCCGAGTCGTGTACGCAGGCGCTCACGACGGTCTAATGCCGCGTTTCTTCGCGCGCGTCTCGCGACGTACGCACGTCCCGGTCAACGCCATGCTCGGTCAGACGGCGGTCGCGATCGCGCTGCTGCTTGCGGGCACGTTCGATCTTCTCAGCGACGTCTACACGTTCACCAGTTGGCTCGTCGCGGTGTTCATCATCGCGGCCGTTTTCGTCTCACGGCGCCGCGAACCCGATGCCGTACGGCCGTATCGCGTATTCGGATATCCGGTCGTGCCGGTCGCGTTCGTCGCCGTCGGGCTGTGGCTGGTCGTCCAGACGCTCGTCACCGATCCGCGCTCGTCGCTACTCGGCGCTGGATCGCTCGCGCTTGCGCTCCTGGTCTACGCGATACGTGCGCGGGCCCTACGCGCCCGGACGAGGAGCGTTTGACGCCCGGCGCCTAACGGGCTCCTATGTTGCATACTGCCACGCCGGCCGACTACGCGCGCGCAAATCGTGAACGGTACCTGGAAGAATTGAAGACCTGGATTGCGTGCCCGTCGGTGTCGGCGGACCCGGCGCGGCATGCGGACGTCCGCCGTTCGGCCGAAGCGGTCGTCGCACGGATGCGCGCGGCCGGCTTGACCGAAGCGACCGTCTTGGAAACCGACGGCTTGCCGGTCGCGTTCGGTTCATGGCTTCACGCGGAAAATGCGCCGACTGTCCTCATCTACGGACATCACGACGTGCAACCGGAAGATCCGCTCGCGCTCTGGCAGTCGCCGCCGTTCGAGGGCACCCTTCGTGACGGCAAGATCTTCGGGCGCGGGGCGGTGGACGACAAAGGTCAAGTGCTGATGCATCTTGCCGCGCTCGAAGCGCACATACGCACGCGCGGCTCGCTCCCGCTCAACGTCAAAGTCTTGGTGGAAGGCGAGGAGGAGATTGGGTCGCCGAACTTCGAGTCGTTCCTCGCGCGCGAACGCGAACGGCTCGCGTGCGATCTGGTCGTGGTGTCGGATACCGCCGTATTTGCGGAGGACATCCCGTCGCTTACGGTGTCGCTGCGCGGGCTCGTGCATTGGGATGTTCGCGTGCATGGCCCAGCGAGCGATTTGCATTCCGGATACTTCGGCGGTCTAGTGGTCAACCCGATCGAGGCGCTGGCGCGTATGCTCGCGAGCTTGCGCGATGACCAGGGCCGCATCGTTGTGCCGGGGTTCTACGAAGGCGTCAGCGAGTTATCGGCGGACGAACGCGCCGAGGTCGCCGCGCTGCCGTACGACGAAGGCCGCGAGGCGCGAGGGCTTGGCGTCGAGGCGCTCGCCGGCGGCGAGCGCGGCCGCCTGCCGCTCGAGCGTTCCTGGTTTCGGCCGACGCTGGAATGCAACGGCATCTACGGCGGCTATCAAGGCCCCGGCGGCAAGACGATCGTGCCGAGCTTCGCTCACGCAAAGTTGTCGGCACGCCTCGTCGGCGCGCAAGAACCGGCGCACGTCAAACGGGTCGTGCGCGAGCACCTCGAGCGCGTTGCGCCGCACGGCGTGCGCGTCGAGATTGCCGACGACGGCGACACGCGCGCGGTTGTTACGTCCCGCGATCATCCTGGCGTCGTAGCTGCCGCGCGGGCGATGGAACGCGGCTTCGGAAAACCGCCGGTCTTCATCGGCACGGGCGGCACGATCGGTCCCGTCTCGAGCTTCGACCGCATCCTCGGCCTCCCGCAAGTGCTTATCGGGGTCGGCCTTCCCGACGACGCAATTCACGCGCCGAACGAGAAGTTCGACCTCGATCAGTTCTACTGTGGCATCGAGACGATGACGTATTTATACGACGACTTAGCGAACGCGCTGTAGCCGGCGTCGGACACGTTCCGGCCGCGACGCTTCGGCGTTGTTCTCTAGCAGGCGGCCCGATTTGGCGTCAATGCCGACTTCACGGACGCCGCCCGGCGTACGGATGTCGAATGTGTAGCGCAAGCCGCTGCCGCCGGTCTCGCGTTCCAGTTCTTCCGAGACGATTTTTCCCGGGACGAGCTTCGTTGCGGTCGTTCGAGCCCGAGCGATCGTAACGTTCGCCTGCGACGCAAACTTCTGGCCGGGGAATGCGGTCGTGACGGCGCTCGTTGCAATAACCGATGCCAGGGCCGCGGCTGAAGCTAGGTTGAGTGCACCGAGTCGCATATTTTACCTTCGAGAGAATGGTCGTGTCAGAATGGCCGTACGCATCATTATCGCATAACAACGTGAACGGCAGGTGACACGTCGTCCGAATTGTCGCCGCCATCGTTAAGGGCATCACGCCGCCGGAAGCCTCGATGCGTTGCGCGTTGACCCGGTGATTGTCTTCACCCAGCAAAGAGGCGATCGCAGGCCCAATGTCTTCGGAAGCCCGACGCGCCCGAGCGCCGTGAGCGACGCAATCCGCGCGTTGACCTCCGCATTATCTCGCACCACGCCGCCACCGAAATCGGTTGCAATCGCGCCGGGCGCAAACCTGTTGCGAGCCCTGGATACGGTCCCGCTGCCATCCCACCGGAGCAGCCGACTGGGACGACGCAGAAAGGTCCGCAGCGGTCAGTGCCGCAGCCGCAAGCAGGTGGAGCACTTCGATCCGTCACGTACGGTACGATTCACAGAACACGCAGACGATCAGGGTATCGAGCGGGCGATCAGTCGCGCCGATGCCCTCCACGTTCTCAAGAATCCCATCAAAATCGAGCTTGCGGAGCGCGGTTGCCACAACGTCTGGGGCCATACCGCTGGGGAACGCGCATACGGGTGACTATCAACTTCCGAACGAACGTTATCGTCACGATCGCCAATGCCGATCGGAGGCTTAAATGACGGAACCGATCAGCGTACGTGTGGACCTCGAGGTGCCCGCGGCTTACGTGAAATACAGCCAGAGCAACTCCGCCGAGACGCGAGAGATCGTCGATGGTGGTGCAGCAGCCTACGACCTCGACGAAGTCGGCGCCATCGTAGGCGTTGAGGTGCTGTGGATCGACGATCCGGCGCACATCGAAGCGGCGCGAGCATTCGCCGCGCAGCACAACCTCGCGTTCCCGCGAGACTTAGGCGGCAACCTCGTCGCTGCTTAAAGAAAACCGAGCAACGCCTTGTCGTGCCGTTCCCGTGCCTTCCATGCGAGAACCGGTCTTGCCACAGCTGACGGGCGAGGAATTCCTCGGTTGGGAAGCGCGACAACGTGACCGTTTCGAGTTGCATCATGGGTTCGTCGTCGCATTTGCCGGAGGCACGATCGATCACGATGCGGTCGGCTTTCGGTTGCGGCTCGCCCTCGCGCGGGCGTACGGGCCGCCTTGTCGTACCTTCGGGTCGGATGTCAAGGTCCAGGCCGCTGATGACGTTTTTTATTATGCAGACGCCGGCGTTATCTGCGAACCGATCGACGGTCGTGCGGCTATCGTCAAGCGACCGAAAATCGTCGCCCAAGTGTTGTCGGAGAGCACTCGTACGTACGATCTCGTCGAAAAACGTAACGCCTACCGGTCGATGCCGTCCGTTACGATGTACCTGATCGTTCACACGAGATTGCGTCGTATCGAGATCGACGTACGCATCGAAGACCGATGGCAGACATCGGTCGTCGACACCGGCTCGTTCACGCTAGGATCAATCGAGGAACCGCTGGATGAGCTATACGAGGGAACGTCGATCGAGTAGCCTTAGCAACTGGCTATTTGAACACGCCTATACCACAGAAGCTTTGAAGTAAAGCGATCGTAGATTCGACGAATGAAAAGTCGCTGAAAGCGACCGTGTTCTCGACGGTAAGTACGTGCGCGTCGATGACCGCTTACATAAGCCGATCGTCCGCGCGGGCTCGTTTCCGCTTACTCGCGAAGTCCCAGCTCGCTTATTCTGTCGATGCCCGTATTCGAACCGCTGATGACTTGTATCGGGGCGACATTACCACGAGAGCCCTTAGCGAAGACGAGTATCTCGTCCACTTGCGTCGTAGTGGAACTCGCTGCAACGAAGATGCGGCCGTCGCGACTGACTGCGACGCCGGTTACGTAGTGCATCAGCGTTCGGTTCCCCTTAATTGCGCCGATCGGCGCAACGTCTCCGCGTGCCGAGGGGTTGAAGATAAGGACGCCCGCAGCATTGGATGTGGAGTTTGCAACGTAAAGGAATCCGCCGTTATCGACGGCCAGGCTGTTGACGTACTGAAGCCCCGTGTTCGGCCCAAGTAAAATGTTCCTCGGCGTAACGTCGCCGTTGTCGCTGGTTCGAAACTCGCGCACGGCGCCAAACGATCCGTTGTAAATAGTGCCGCGACCAACCGTAATGGCGCCGATACCGCTGATACCGGTTCGTCTCCCGACGATCACGTGCTCATCTTTGACACAACCCGATTGCTCGTTTGGCGCGAACATCTCGATCGCGTTCCCATCCCTACCCGAATACCCGGCGTAGAGCGCGTACAAATTCGCCTGCGCGTCGAACGCGATCTGCTGAGGAGAACCGCCTAATCCGGCGCAGCTTATGGTCGCAACCGGCGGAACGTTGCCGGAAGCACCCCGAGCGTAGAGTTGTATTCGCCCCGGATTCGAACGGCCTCCGTCGAAAACGCTAATGGCCACAGTCCCTGTTGGGGAAACCGCCAGACCGGAAGGGTTAAAGATTCGCGCGCGATCGCCGAAAAAGTTTACTACCGGAGCAACATCTCCGCTGGCCGATTCTCGGAAGGCACCTGCCGACGCTTCTCCGTTGACGGCGTAGACCAAAGGCACCGCGGCTGGAACCGCTTCTGAAGTCAGAGAAAACGCCAGGACTGCGCCACCCGCAAGTGCCGTGGTCACTGAAAACACGTCCATGATGAAACCTCATTCTGCGCCGAGAGCGCTGATGAGGCGAGCGTACGCCCGAAGTATGAAGAATAACTGAAGCCGCTCTACAGGCTCTTAATAAGCCGCGACTCCCGTGATGTTGGGTAAGCCGCCGATCGCCGGTGTCGTTTGCCTTCCCGCCGTTGTATAGGTCGTTTCGTCGCCTCCAGCACGGTTCGCGACATAGATCCGTCCAGAAGCTACCGCTATCCCGATCGGCTGCGATATTTGCGCCGTAATCGTCGGAGCGAGACGGCGTCCCAATGTATCGTACGTCATTATGCGGTTGGCGAAGGTGTCCGCGACGTAGATGTGTCCCGCCGCATCGACGGTGACGCCCGCGGGCGATTGCAAGCCGCCGATCGTCGGCGTTGCGTGCGAGCCCTTCGACGTGTAGGTCGTCACGGTGTTGTTCCCTTGGTTCGGGACGTAGAGTTTCGCGTTCGCGTCGACGGCGATGCAGCCGGGCTTCGACACGCCCGACGAAATGCTCGGAGTGATTCGTTGCCCGTTCGGAGCGTACGCGGTGATCGTGCTATTGCCGTAATTTGCCACGTGGATAATTCCGGACGCCTCCACGGCGACTCCGACTGGAAAGCTAAGGCCCGTGCGGATCGTCGGAGTTGTTCGAGCGCCGGCCTGCGTATAGGTCGTTACAGTATTGTTGGTAGCGTTAGCGACATAAATTTTGCCCTTGGCATCGATCGTGATGCACTGAGGGCTACTCAACCCGCCGGTGATCGTTCGAATGCGCCGTCCCCGCAAGTCGAACTCCGTTACGGTGTTATTCTGGTACGTCGACACGAAAACGTGCGTAGTGCTTGCAGCGCCGACATCCGATACGTCAAAGCGCTGTGCGCCCGCTAATCCGAAAGAAGCGGCGGACAAAGCCAACACGGTCGCGCCGGTGCGGGCGACGCGCGGGAGGCGCGCTTGAAATTCTGTCATGTCGTCGATTTGCATCCTCATAAGCTGGGGTGCGGCTCCCGCCGCTCGAGGCCAGCGTAACAGCAAAGCATCGCATTGTCTATTGGGGACGGCGCGAGGAACGCGCCTAAGGTCGGCTTAAGAGCTTTGCTCTGAAGTAGCCGCTTGCGGAGGACCGGTCGATGCAGCTTGAACCGTACGTGTTCTTTAATGGTCAGGCGGAAGAAGCGCTTACCACCTATGCCGACGTCTTCGGAGGCAAGGTCGAGTCGCTAATGCGGTACGACTCCTCGCCGATGGCGGCCGACGCGGGACCCGATGGGACGAAGGTGATGCACGCGAGTTTTAAAGCGCCGGGGTTAGCGTTCATGGCGGCGGACCGGCTGCCTAAGCACGGTGCGGCGCAGGGCGACCGCGTCGCGCTTTCGCTGGCCACGTCGGACGCTGCGGAGGCCAAGCGCGTGTTCGAGCGGCTGGCTGACGGGGGCGTCGTCGAGCAGCCGCTCGCGCCGCCGTTTTGGGGCGGCCTCTTCGGCATGCTGACCGATCGCTACGGCGTCGATTGGATGGTAAGCGTCTTTTCCCAGTAGGCGGCCTACGGCCGTGCGCACGGTAATCGTGCGCTACAACGCGAAGCCAAACGGTCCATGAACGCGGCCGAACTCACGCCCCGCCAGATCGTCGCCGAACTCGATCGCTATATCGTCGGACAAGCAAAGGCAAAGCGCGCCGTCGCGATCGCGATGCGCAATCGGTATCGGCGTGAGCGTTTGACCGACGACATGCGCGAAGAAGTCGTGCCTAAAAACATTCTGATGATCGGGCCGACCGGCGTCGGCAAGACCGAGATCGCGCGCCGGCTCGCGACGCTTGCCGGCGCGCCGTTCGTTAAGGTCGAGGCGACGAAATACACCGAGGTCGGCTACGTCGGTCGCGACGTCGAATCGATGGTTCGCGATCTCGTCGAAGCGGCGATCCGCATCGTGCGCGAAGAGCGGCGGGGAGAAGTGCGCGAGGCGGCCGATGCGGCGGCAATCGAACGTGTCATCGACCTGCTGCATCCGGAGACCCGGCCGCCAAGCCCACCGCCGGCCGCGAACCCGTTCGCTCAGACGCTCGGTTCCATCTTTGGCAACATGCCGCAAGCGACGCCGCAGCCGGCGCCCGCGACGCCGGCCGCGGCGACCAGGGCGGACCACAAAGACGTGCGCGAACGTGCGCGCGCCGACGTGCTGCGCGGATTCTACGACGTCCGCCTCGTCGACATCGACGTCGAGGAAGCGCAGCAACTGCCGATCGGCATGATGGGCGGCGGCATGGACCCGTCTATGAACGGCGGGGCCGACGTCGGCGAAATGCTCGGGGGGCTCTTGCCGAAGAAGCGTGTGCGCAAGCGGGTCACGGTCGTCGAAGCGCGGCGCATCTTCGCCGAAGAAGAGGCCAGTAAGCTCGTCGACGCCGACGCCGTCAAACGTGAAGCCCTGCGGCGCGCGTCGGAGAACGGCATCATCTTTATCGACGAGATCGATAAGGTCGCGGGCGGCGAGAACCGTCGAGGCGCTGACGTCTCGCGCGAAGGCGTGCAACGCGACATCCTTCCGATCGTCGAGGGCAGCACCGTCACGACGAAGCACGGCTCGATCGCGACGGACCACGTGCTCTTCATCGCCGCAGGCGCCTTCCATATGAGTAAGCCGTCGGATTTAATCCCCGAGCTTCAGGGCCGGTTTCCAATCCGCGTGGAGCTCGACTCGCTCTCCGTCGACGACTTCCGCACGATCCTAACCCAGCCTAAGAATGCCCTGACGCAGCAGTACAAAGCGCTGCTCGCCGTCGAGGGCGTGGAACTCGAATTTACGGAGGACGGCATCGAGCAATTGGCGAGCTACGCGATGCGCGTGAACGAGCAGACGGAAAACATCGGCGCGCGCCGGCTCCATACGGTCCTCGAACGGCTGCTCGAGGACGTTTCGTACGCGGCTCCTGAGGAGGGCGGCGGCGTGCGCGTCGATGCGGCGTATGTCCGTGAAAAGCTCTCCGCCATCGTCGATAGCGCCGACCTCAGCACGTACATCCTGTAGAATCGTCTGCTTTCGTCCTGCACCAGTCGCTTAATCGCCGAAAATCCGGCACGGCTTTGGCGCGGGACGAAAGCGGAGTCTCCGTAGTATAATCGTCGCCATGCCTTACATCCGCGAGATCGTTCAGGACGGACATCCGACGCTCCGCAAGGTCGCCAAACGCGTCGATCCCGCCGACATCGGCGACCCGCTGTTTCAGCAGTTACTCGACGACATGTTCGAGACGATGTACCACGCGCCCGGGATCGGCCTCGCAGCGCCGCAGATCAACGTCGGCAAACGGGTTTTCGTGGTGGATCTGCAGGACGAAGAGGGGTACGGACCACTGGTCGTCATCAACCCGAAATTCACGCTCGTCGAGGGCGAAATCGATTCGATCGAAGGATGCCTCTCGGTCAAAGGCCTCATCGGTGACCTCAAACGTCACGAACGCGTCGTGTGCGCGGGCCTCGATCGCCACGGCAAGAAAATCGAACTCGAGGGTACGGGTCTGTTCGGACGCTGCCTGCAGCACGAGATGGACCATCTCGACGGCGTGCTCTACGTCGACAAGGCGCAGAACATCCGCCCGGCCGTTACGGAAGAAGAGAAGGCGGCGCTGGCGCAGACCGAGGCCGAAGGCGCCGCACTCGAGCGCAACGCGCAAGCTGTCGGCTCCTGAACGCGCTACGCGGGGTCTTCTTCGGCACGAGCGCATTCGCGGTGCCGGCGTTCGAAGTGTTTCGCGCGCACGTTGCATGTACGCTCGTCGTCACCCAGCCGGACCGGCCCGCGGGCCGCGGGAAACGGCTCGTCGCAACGCCCGTCAAGCGCGCCGCTGAGGCGGCAGGCGTCGCGACGATCGAACCGGAGCGATTGCGCGACGCGTTGCCCCGCTTGCGCGAAGAGGCGCCCGATTTGTATGCCGTGGCGTCGTATGGCAGGATCGTGCCGCAAGCCGTACTCGACGTGCCGCGGCTCGTAGCGCTCAACGTTCACCCGAGCCTGTTGCCGCTCTATCGCGGGGCGACGCCGCTGCAATCGCAACTCCGCGACGGCGTGATCGAGAGCGGCGTCAGCGTCATCGCCATGGACGCCGGTATGGATACGGGCGATGTGGTTATGGTGGAACGCAGCGCCATCGGGTCCGTCGAAACGTACGGCGAACTGCACGACCGCTTCGCCGACCTTGGCGCCGCGCTGCTCGGACGCGCATGTGACGCGGCCGCCCGCGGCTCGCTCGTGCGGCTCGGGCAGCGCGAACTCGGCGACGAGGCCGAAGCGGCCCGCACGGCCACCCGTCCGCTGCGTAAGGAAGATCTCATTATCGACCCGAGCACGGCGAGCGAGACGCCGGCCCGCGGGCTCGTCGACCTCGTACGTTCGCTTTCACCGGCGCCGGGCGCCCGGGTGCCGCTCGACCTACGCGGTGGTCCCGTCAAGATTCTCGCCGCCCGCATTCTGGCCGAAGGGCCGCCGGTCGACGTCGCTCCGGGAACCACGCTTATCGCGAACGGCACGATCGTCGTGCGCGCCGTCGACGGATGGGTCGGCGCAGAACGCGTCGTCCTTGCCGGCAGTAAGCCGATGGACGCCGGCGAACTGCGCAACGGCTATCCCGTCTCGCGACCCGAACGCTATGCTCGCGAACTCGATGCGTGGGGCATGGAGCGGCGGCTGGTGACGCGGTGAGATCCCGAGTCCGCAAACCCGCTAAGCGCGCCGCGGTGACCTCGGGCGATGCGATCGCAGCGCGCACCGCCGTTAGCGGCTCCGGCACGCCTGCGACCGCGCGCGAGGTCGCATTCCAAGTCGTGCGCGACGTCTTCGGCCCGGAGCTGCGGGGCGCGCAAGCCGCCTTCACCGTGCGCACGCATCGCAGTGGCCTGGACGCACGCGACCGGGCGTTTGCCGCGGAATTGGCCTACGGTTCGATCAAACAACGGCGGCTGCTCGACCGCTACTTGCTACCGTACGTCGGCAGTCGCGACAAGCTCGATCCGGCCATCTCCGACGTGCTGCGCCTGGGCGTGTATCAGCTCCGGTTCATGTCGGGCGTAGAGGCGCATGCGGCGGTCTCCGAGACCGTCAATCTCGCCTGGCGTCACGGCCATAAAGGCACGGCGGGGCTCGTTAATGCGGTGCTCCGCCGGCTGATCGCCGACGGCTTTCCCGAATTCGACCCAGCCGCGTTCGCGAGCCCGGACGACTTCGCGGGGGTCCGGTATTCGCTGCCGACCTGGATCGCCGCACAATACCGGCGTCTGCTCGGCGCGACGCTCGACGAAGCGCTCGTCGGCGTGAATCAGGCTCCGCAGAACGCCGTGCGCGTCAACGTTCTTCGAAGCGACGTCGCCTCCGCGACGGCTGCCTTGGAACGGCGCGGTATCCCGGCGTATCCGTCGCCGTTCGTCGAAGAGTCGCTGATCGTCGCGTCGGGCTTCATCGAAGACGATCCGGCCGGCGCTTATGACGTGCAAGCGGAAGCGGCAACGATGCCGGTCGACCTGCTGGCGCCGCAGCCGGGCGAGACCGTCCTCGAGCTTTGCAGCGGCCGCGGCAATAAAAGCGTCCAGATCGCGGCGCGCATGCGCGGCGAAGGTGCGCTCGTGCTCGTCGAGCGCGACGCGAGGAAGCTTGCGGTACTGGAACCGCATCTCGCGCGCGCCGGGGTTACGAACGCGGCCGTAGTCGCGGGTGACGCGCTCGCTCTGGCAAGCGACGTCCGCGCGGACGCCGTCTTGCTCGACGCGCCGTGCTCCGGCACGGGCGTCATCGGCCGCCATCCCGAAGCGCGCTGGCGCAAGACGCCGACCGACGGCGCGCGCTTGGCGCAATTGCAAGCGCAGCTGCTCGACGCGGCCGCGGCGCGCACGAAGCCGGGCGCGCGCCTCGTGTACAGCGTCTGCTCCGTCGACGTACGCGAAGGCCGCGAGGTGATCGACGAGCTCCTGGCACGCAACGCCGCTTTCTCGCGAGCGGCGATTCCGGAGCGATACGCGCGGTTCGCGCAAGACGGCGACGTCTTCGTCCCGCCGGGAATCGACGGTCGCGACGGATTTTACATCGCGTCGCTTACACGCTCGTCGTGACCGTCTCGCTCGCGCGCATCGAAGCGGCATGTGCGACGGCGGTGGAACGCGCCTTCGCGCTGGCTTTTCCGAGCGCGCTGCAGCCCGTGCAAATTGCGCGCAAGCTGGTTGCAAGCTTCGAAGCGGCGTCCGGTCCGGTTGCACGAGCGGGGCGCCGCTTCGTCGTGCGGCTGGGCGCGGCCGATCATGCGCGACTCGCTGCCGACTTGCCGTATCTCGAACGACAGTGGGCGGCGATGCTCGCCGGCTTGGCCGAGCGGTCCGGGCGCCCCCAGCGGGCGCCTGAGGTGGCAAGTGCGCTCGACCTGGCCGTCGCCGCCGGAACCGTCGCGATTGCGGTCGAGATGCTCGCCGAGCCGCGCCGGTTAGCGCTTCGCGTCCGCAAAGGCCTCTCCGCCACGCTAGCGCTTCGCGAGGGACGCATCGTCGTCGGACGCGATCCGGCGTGCGATCTCGTCGTTGCGGATCCGCGCGTGTCACGCCGTCATCTCGAAGTCACGGGCGAACGCGGTGCGTATCGTTTCGCAGATCTCGGCTCGTCGAACGGCACGCAGCTCAACGGCGCGCCGGCGGCGGCTGGAGCGCTCGCCATGGGCGACGTGCTCGGCGTCGGCGACAGCGAAGTCGTCGTCGATGCGGACGAGCGCGATGGCGCGCGCTGACGCCGCGACCGCGTCGATTCTCGTAACCGGAGCGCTCGCGGCGTTCGCCGCGTTGGCCCTGCCGCGGCGACGCCGCGAACGCGACGATGCGATGGCCGGCATGCAGGCAGTCGTGCTGCGCGTGGAGGAAGAGGGCGGGACGCGCACGGTGCGCGCCGCGGTGCCGATTACGATCGGACGCGCAGCGACCGCGACGCTCGTCGTACCGGACCTGCAAGTGAGTCGTTTGCACGCACGAATCGATCTTTCCGACGGCGTTCTCAGCGTCCGCGACCTCGATAGTCGTAACGGAACGCTCGTGAATGCGCGACCAATCGAGGGTAGCGTGGCGTTACGCGATGGGGACGAGATCGGCGTCGGGCTCTCGCGCATCGTGTATTGCGGGACCGCGCCGTGGAAGTAGCGTTCGGTTCGGAACTCGGCTTCGGCAGCCGCCGCGCGAGCGACGCGCATCTCGAGGAGGCGATTGCGCCGGGCGTGATGCTGCTCGCGATCGCCGACGGATTCGGCGAGATCCGTCGCAATGCGCCGACCGCGCAAAGCGCGCTGACCGCAATTCGCGAGTACTTGCGCAGGCGCCATCGGCTCGGCTCGTACGGCCATAACGCTTCGGCGACCGCGATTCGCACGGCATTACTCGGTGCGCTGGAGCACGCCAACGCCCGTCTATACGCGGATGGCGGCAGTAACGAAGATTTCGTCGGCAGCGGTTCGTCGGTTACGGCCGTCTTGCTCGTCGGTTCGGCCGCCTTCGTGGGTCACGTCGGCGACGCACGCGCCTATCTCGCACGAACCGGCACGCTGGAAGTTCTGACCGTCGACGACGCCATGTTCGCCGGACGCGCCGTCACGAGTCCGACGCGTGGACTGTTCGAACCGGCGCGCGCGCGCGCGTTATTGTGGCGGAGTCTGGGAACGCAGGCGAAGCTGGAAGTTTCCGTCGCGCACGTTACCGTGCAGTCCGGCGACGAACTCGTGCTGTGCACGGACGGCGTGCATCGCGTCGTCGATGACGCCGAAATTGCGGACGTGCTCGCCGACACGGAAACGTGCGAAGAAGCGGTCGAGCGGATTCTCGGGCTCACGCGTTCGCGCGGTTCGGCCGACTGCGGGACGCTCGTCATCTGTCGCGGATTGCTTGCAGCGACGCCTGCAACGTTCTCCGCATCGGCTTACGCTCGAGCTCGCGTTGCGATCGCGCTGTGCTTGCTGCTCATCGCGCTGCTGTCGTTCGGTTCGTACGCGATGCGCGGCGGCTCGTTTGGATCGCTTCCAAACTTCTCGAGTAGCGACGGCCGCTAAACGCGTCTTCCCGATGGCGCTCGCGCTCGCCATCGGCGCGTTTGCGTTGTCCTTCGCGCCTGCGCAAGCGATCGGGCCGCCGTGGCTGCTCGCCGTGCTCGCCGTCGGTGCCGTGGTCTGGATCATGCGCGCGCCGCTCGACGTGCGGCGCGACGATTACTTGCCGGCGCTCGCCGTCCTCGTGTCGTCGCTCGGCCTCGCCGCGATCGCGCGCGTGTCGAGCGAACTGGCGCACAAACAAGAAGTGTGGCTCGCGATTTCGCTCGGCCTCGCGGTCGTCTGCGGGCCGCCGTTCCAGACGTTCCGGCGCTTCGCTGCCTATAAGTACGTGTGGGTGCTCGCCTCGATCGTCCTGTTCGGCTTGCTCGCGGTTTTCGGACAAGAAGTCAACGGTGCGCGCTTATGGATTCGCATCGGCAGCGTTCAATACGAGCCGGTCGAAGCGATCAAGCTTTTCATCGTGCTGTTCTTGGCCGGATATTTGGCCGAAACGTCCGACGTCATCGCTTCGGCCAAAGCTTGGTCGCTGCGCGCGAACGCAAAATATCTCGGCCCGCTCTTTATTGGCTGGGCGACGTCGATGGCCATTCTCGTCTTCGAGCGCGACATCGGCATGGCGACCTTACTGCTGGCCACGTTCGTGGCGATGCTCTACGTCGCGACGCGGCGGATCGACCTCATCGTAGGCGGCGCGCTCATCTTCGCGTTCGCCGCCTGGTACGCCGCCCGGCACTACAGCTACGTCGTCACGCGTGTCGCCGTGTGGCAACATCCTTTTGCCGATCCGCTGGGGCGCGGGTATCAGGCGCTGCAGGGGCTATTCTCACTCGCCGCCGGCGGCCTCTTCGGTACCGGCTACGGTCTCGGTCATCCGGCGTACGTCCCGGCCGTCGCGACCGATTACATTTACGCCGCGTGGAGCGAAGAGTTCGGCGCGCTCGGCGGCATCGTGCTGTTGGCGACCTTCCTCGTAATGCTCGTGCGCGCGCTCCGCATCGCGCAATCACAGCCCGATCTTTACGCGAAGCTTCTGGCGACGGGACTCGCGGTAACGCTCGGCGTGCAGGTGTTCGTCATCGCGGGCGGCGTGCTCGGCCTCTTTCCGCTAACCGGCGTCACCATGCCGTTCTTTTCGTACGGTGGCAGCTCGCTCGTCGCCAACTTCGTTCTCATCGCGCTGCTGTGGGCCATCGGTTCCGAACGCGTTCCGGCCAATCCAGAAGTTCGTCAACTATTGGAACGCTAGTGTATCGAATGTGGTATTCTAAGCAAAGCGATGGATCGTAGTAGCTCATATGTTAACTCTTCTGTTTTTGGCAAGTCGCCCCGAAAAGTTCGTCAGCTTATGGCTGTTCGAGCCCGCGACCTTCGGCTCGGGCTCAACATTAGCCAGGCGAGCCTAGCTGCATCGGCCGGCATCTCGGTCGCTACCCTCAAGCGCTTCGAGGCCGGCGAAAACGTTAGCATCGACGTCTTCATACGGGCCGCCGTCGCCCTCGACGCGGCGGAGCCGCTCGCCAGCCTCTTCCCGCCGTTAGAGCGCCGTTCCATTCGCGACTTCGTCGGGGATCGCCAGCCGCGACTGAGGGCGAGGCGACGTGAACCATAGGAAAACGATTTCAGCGTGGTTTCGATTCGGGCGGGGCGCCGACATCCCGATTGGTGGTCTTGCCCTCGATGGGAACGCGACGATCTTCGAATATGATGCGACATTCGCGGCTTCGGGCTTGTCGCTCAGCCCATTAATGCCGCTAGGTCGACCGGGGCTGGTTCGGCCACGCAATCCGGCGGCGTTTCGCGGCCTGCATGGCGTGTTTGCCGATAGCTTGCCTGACGCGTGGGGTGAGCTCTTACTCGAACGCCGTCTCCGTGCTATGAGGCGCACGCTCTCCGACATCACCGTGTTGGATCGCCTCTCCGACGTTGGCGAAGGTGGGCGCGGGGCGATCGTCTACCTGCCGACCATCGAGCAAGAAGACGTCCCGCACGATCTCGATCTTGACGCATTGGCCGTCGGAGTTCAGGACGTCATCGCTGGGACCGCCGGCGACGTCGTGCGTGAGCTCGAGATGCTGGGTGGCTCGTCCGGCGGGGCGCGACCGAAGGTTCAAGTGTGGATGGACGACGCGGGACGTGCACGCTCGGGTGGCGTGCCGCCCGGAGCGGGTTACAGCGCTTGGATCGTCAAGTTCGCATCGAGCGCCGATCGGTTTCTAGACGTCGGTCCGCTCGAAGCCGCGTACGCGGATGTTGCGCGGACCGCGGGCATCGTTATGCCGCGTACGCGGTTAATTGCAACCACGAGAGGTCCCGGGTATTTTGCTACCGAGCGTTTCGACCGTGGTCCTAATGGAACGCGCGTTCACATGCTTTCGGTCGCTGGAATGCTCGATGCGGACTGGCGGTATCCCTCGATCGATTACGAGAACCTGCTCGACGCGATCCGCGGCGCGACGCGTGACGAACGCGCCGTCGAGCAAGGCTTCCGTCGCATGGTCCTCAACGTTGCATCGATCAATCGTGACGACCACGCGAAGCAACACGCGCTGCTCTTCACGCAGCGCGACGGTTGGCGCTTATCGCCGGCGTACGATCTTACTTATTCGTCAGGCCCCGGCGCCGAGCATTACCTTGCGGTCAACGGCAAGGGCCGCGACATCACGCGGGCCGACCTGCTCGCCGTCGCTGATCGGCAAGGCATCGCTGGGAAGCGTGCGGCGGGCATTATCGATCAGGTCGACGCCGCGGTCGCGACGCTTCCTGCTACGGCGAAGGCCTATGGCGTCTCTGCAGCCACCGTGGTCGAAATCCGTCGCGCGACGGAAGCGCAGCGGAAAACCGCCGGCACAGCGGTTCGCGTTTTGGTTACGGCTAAGCGCCGGCGGTAGGGCACCGCAAGTGCGACGCGCGGCATCCATGGCCGCTTAGAAGACGATGCCGCTACTCGATGGCCGCAAGTTCGTTCGCGAAGGCGTCCGCGACCGCGCGGTGCATCGGAGGATCGAGCGCCGCTAAACGAGCGCGGGTGGCTTTGGGCCACGGTGAGGCGGCGTCGTTAACCTCGACGTAAGCGCGCATGCACTCGGCGAAATACTCGTCGAGTCCGGTAGCGGCGTACGGCGTTACGAATTCGGTAGCGCGGGAGAACGCGCTACGGATGGCGCGATCGTATCCGCTGCGATAGACGCCGCCGCCGAGCGCGCAATCGAGCCCGTGCGCGAATTCGTGGGCGATCGTCATCGGTGTAGCGGAGCGCAGATAGACCGTGCGTTCTTCGACGACGAACAGCCCGGCCGGCGGCACGGGCCAGGCGTCGACATCGACGCCGAGACGCCGCAGGCCGGGCGAGGCTTCGCGATAGCGCTGCGTGCGTTCCAACGCCACGATGCGAACCTGCGAGCGACGTGCGAAGGCGAGCGCCCCGCTTCCAAATGGAACGAGCGCGCGCGCGATTGCTTCGGCGCGCGTAGAGGAGCCGGCTTCAATTAAGCCGGCCGGAGAAACGGTCGTCATTACGAGCAGCGTATGGGCGTCGTGTTGGCGCAGCGTGTACGCGATGTGAGGCGCGCATTAAGCAGAGATGACCCGGACTTCGTTACGGCGTAGTCGCCGGGTTGTTGTCGCTGCAAAGACGTTGGACGTACGGAATCGTCGCGAGCCTAGCGCACGTCGCCTGCGCTGCTCCGAGCGTGGCGGCCACGCCGATCGGGCCGGGCGTCCTTGCCGCGCGCGTGCGCGATGCCGCGGGGAAGCCGGTCGCCGGCGCGGAGATCGTCGTGGCGGGACCGGCCGATCGCCGCGTCGAGACAACGGACGGCGGCCTCGCCATCTTTCAGGCCTTACCGCTCGGAACGTACGACGTGCGCGTAACCAGCCGCGGTTATCGGCCCGCGGAAACCTCCGTCGCGGTGCGCGCCGCGGCGGGCGGCGTGCAACTGCTGGAACTGCGCGTCGTTGCCAACGCCGGCAATGCCGCAAACGTGTATGCGATCGCGCGGGACGAACAACCGGCGGACGACCCGTACCTCTCGCACGCGCTCGTCTCCGCACCCGAGGTCGACGTCGTCGCCGATCGCGAACTCGGCGGACGCGCCGCCGTTTCGTCCACGCGCGCGCTCGACGCGCGCATCGATCTCGACGGCATCCCGTTACCGGACGTCGCCGCCGCCTCGTCGGCGCTGCGCATACGCAGTGCGCTTGGGACGGACGCGGTCGACGTCGTTCCGGCTCTTACCGGCGCCGCACCGGATACGCCGGCCGGCACGGTCGGCGGCAGCGTTGCGTTACGCACGGCCGACGTCGCGCACGCGCCGAGCACCGGTGCGGTCGCGGGCTACGATTCGACGTTCGGCAGTTTTCAACGCGTGCGATTCGCCGGCGGAGCGGGGCGCTTCGCCGTGGCGAGCGACGTGGTCTCGGGCGGGGCCGAGAATCGCACGCAAACCTTCAAAGCGCGCGCCGATCTTTCGCCCGTGACGTCGCTGGCCGTCGCGTCGTACGGGGCGCAAGCGGCGCAGCGCTTTCCGCGTTATGCGGTGGACGACGTTGCTCCGGCGCACTCGTACGAGCTCCGCACGAGCGTCGCCGGCGTAAGCCTGACGGCTCGCCGTTACGATTCCGCGCTCCTGGAATCGCCGCTGGAACGCGCCCCTGCCGGCATCGACGCACGAATCGCCGGCACGCAGGTGCGGCTCGACGTTCCGCTCGGCGGCCAGAGCCTGTCGTTCGGCGTCGATCGCCGCCGGGAGGCGGCCGCCGCTGGGTCGGGTTCGTATGGCGAAACGCGCTCGACGTACGACCTTCGCGGGTCGTTCGCGATCGCGCGTTCCGCTCGGCTGGAACTCGGCGACGCCTCGAGCGACGGCGGCTTCGTGCACGCTCGTCACGACCCGCATGCCGCGCTCGACGTGCGCCTCGCGCGGCGAGCCTCGCTGCGTTTCTTCGCCGGCAGCGCGTACGTTGCGTTTCCGGTCGAACGGCTTGCGACGCTCGTGCCGTTGCGTGCCGCGACCAGCAACGCGCGCGCCTTCGCGCCGGAAACGTCGTTCGGCTATCGCGTCACGGCGGACGTGCAGCTGCGATCCGACGCACGCGCGTGGGCGTCGCTCTTCACGCTTCGCCGCTACGGCGTGCTGGCGCAGCTGTCGCAGGGCGCCGCTCGCGGTATCGAAGTCGGATACGAGCGCCGCGCCGCGCGCGGAGGCATCGGCGTGTCGGCGTACGCCGATTTGGCACGTACCTACGAATACGGCGCCCCGTCGGTCGGGACGCGTGCGGCAATTGCGACGCACTCGCTTTCGGGCGAACAGTTGCCGGGCGATGCGTATGCCAAGGCGCGCACGGCCGTCGATTACCGTGGCCGGGATGGTGTCGACGTGCGCTTCGGTGCGACGCTTCTCGGCAACGACAACGCCTTTACGCGACGCCCGCTCGTGCTCGGCGATCTCGGCATACGGGTGCCGCTCGGCGATACGTTGGAAGCGCGTCTCGGCCTCTCGAACCTCTTTCGGCAACGCATCGGCGACCCGACGCTCGCGCGAGAATTCGTGCCGCGCGAGATTACCCTTACGTTCGGCCGGCGTTAGCGGCGCGAACCTTCGGCAAGGAACGCGGCGACGGTCGGTGTCATTAAGCGGCGGTGGCAAGCCGAATCGAAGATTACGCCCTGCTCGGCGACATGCATGCGGCGGCGCTGGTTGCCCGCGACGGCTCGATCGACTGGTTTTGTGCGCCGCGCTTCGACAGTCCGGCCGCGTTTGCCGCGCTCGTGGGAACGCCCGATAACGGGCGGTGGCAGATCGCGCCGGAGGCGGCTTATCACGTCGAACGGCGCTACCGCCCCGAATCGCTCGTCCTCGAAACGACGTTCGTTACGGCCGAAGGTTCGGTGACGCTCGTCGATGCGATGTTATCGGTCGGCGGCCCGCGCATCCTGCGCTCGGTGCGCGGCAACGGCGGCGTGGTCGCGATGCGCATGGAGTACGTCGTGCGTTTCGACTACGGCGCGATCGTACCGTGGGTTCGCCGAGTGGACGAAGGCCTGCTTGCGATCGGCGGCCCCGACGCGCTGTTACTGAACGGCGACGCCGAGATGAGAGCGGAGGGCATGAAAACGGTCGCGACGTTTAGCGTCGGCCCGGGCGAGCGCGTCGATTTCGAACTTACCTATTTCAAGTCGCACGAACCGACGCCCGTGCCTCGAACGCCGGGCGATGCTTTTGCCAAGACCGACGAAGCGTGGGATCGGTGGCTCGAAGGCACGACCTACGAGGGTCCGTATCGCGATGCCGTGATGCGCTCGCTCGTCACGCTCAAAGCGCTAACGTATCTGCCGACGGGCGGAATCGTCGCGGCCGTGACGACCTCGCTGCCCGAGCGCATCGGCGGCGTGCGAAATTGGGACTACCGTTACTGCTGGTTGCGCGATGCGACGTTCACGCTTTACGCGCTGCTTGCCGCCGGACACACGCGCGGCGCATTCGAGTGGCGTTCGTGGTTGTTGCGCGCGATCGCGGGTAGGCCGGGCGACTTGCAGATCGCCTACGGCGTTACCGGTAACCGCCGTTTGCCGGAGATGGAGCTGGAGTGGCTGGCGGGCTACGAAGGCTCGCGACCCGTTCGCATCGGCAACGGGGCGCACGGCCAGTTTCAACTCGACGTCTACGGCGAAGTCATCGACCTCTTGCACACGGCTCATCGCTTCGGGCTCGAGACGAGCGACGAAGAGTGGGCGCTGTCCAGAGAGATCGTGCTGCACGTCGAGGAAGCGTGGCGCGTGCCGGATCGCGGCTTGTGGGAGATCCGAGGCGAGCCGCGTCACTTCACGCACTCCAAGGTCATGGCGTGGGTGGCGCTCGACCGGGGCATCAAGGCGATCGAAACTTCCGGGCTCGATGGGCCGCTCGAGCGCTGGCGCTTCGTCCGCGACGAAATCTTCGCCGAGGTGCTCGCGAACGCGTATGATCCCAAGCGAGGTACGTTCACGCAGTCGTATGGATCGTCCGAACTCGATGCAGCGACCTTGCTCATTCCGGCCGTGGGCTTCTTGCCGAGCGACGATGCCCGCGTCGTCGGAACCGTCGATGCAATCCAGCGCGAGCTGATGTCGGATGGGTTTCTTCTTCGGTATACACAGAGCGCCGCCAATAACGTCGACGGTCTGCCGCCGGGCGAAGGGGCGTTTCTGGCGTGCAGCTTTTGGCTCGTCGACGCGTTCGTGATGGTCGGGCGCGTCGCTGCGGCGCGCGAATTGTTCGAACGACTGCTCGCGCTCGCTAACGATGTCGGCTTGCTCGCCGAGGAATACGAACCGGGCGAGCGGCGCCTGGTCGGCAATTTTCCACAAGCGTTCTCACACGTGGGACTGATCAACAGCGCCTTCAATCTCTCGCACGACGTGCGCCCCGTCGCCGATCGCGCAGAAGGTGCCGCCTAGCGCCGCCCCAATATCGGCCGGCCGAACGCCGTCCCTCAGGACCTCCGGCGTGATGCCGATAACATTCGCAAAGAGGAGTGTTATCGATGCAGTCGGGTGCATTCCGGGACGGTTTCGGGCGAGCCGCATCGCGCGACGACCGGCGGACGGCGATCCTATACGCAGCGGCGCTCGGCGTCGTCGCGCTCACCGCAAGTTGTTCGGGTCGCGTCGTACTCGTGCACGCGGCGGCGTTCGCTCCCATCGCCGGAACGTTCGCGTTCTGCGCTTTCGTGTTGACGACGGTGCTGTTAACCGGGCAGTTTTACGTCACCGGCGCGATCGGCGTCGGCCTGCTCGCTTGCGCTTACGAGATCGCGGCGGTATTCGGCGTCGCGCGGCTATCGGGGGCGGCCAACGTTCCGGACGCCCTCGGCACGTTGCGCGACGTCGCCTTTGCAGCGCTCGTCACGACGGCGTTCGCGGTCGATCCGCGTTTCGACCGCTGCATCCTCTCACGCATCGACGTCGGCAGAACGCTGACGTTCGGCGCGACGGCGACGTTTGCAGCGGCCGCGATGCTGGCGGGCACGGCATGGCTCGCATCGCCGCACGTGCCGTCGTTCGCGTTGCTCGCGGTCACTGCCGACGCCCTCGCCTGCGCGATCGTAATCGTGCGCGGCGGCCGGGCGACGCGGCTCGCTGCGTGGATTGCGATTCCCGCCTTTGCGTTCGCACTCGAAAGCGTGCTTTCCGGCGCCGGTCTGCTGCCGTACTCGCTCGGTTGGTATCTCGCGCGCCTTCCCTCCGCGCTCGCGGCAACTGCCGTCGCCTTCGTACTCTTGCGCGAGATCGCGGCATTCTACAAGCGGCTTGCCGATCTGGCCACGCGCGACGCACTCACGGGATTGCCGAACCGGCGAGGACTCGACGAATACATGCGCAGCATCTATTCGTTCGCTCGCCGGCGGAAGTTCGGCTTCGCGCTACTGGTCGTCGACATCGACCACTTCAAACGGTACAACGACCATCACGGCCACGCCCTCGGCGACATCGCGTTACGGCGCGTCGCGGGGTTGCTGCGCAAGTCGGCGGTGCGCCGTCACGACTACGTCGCGCGCTTCGGGGGCGAGGAGTTCGTGGTCGCACTCTGCGACGTGACCGTGCGCGAAGCCATCGTCGTGGCCGAACGGTTACAGAAGCGCATCGACGGCGCGCGCATTCCGCATGCGGGCGTTTCGTCCGGGCGCATCAGCGTAAGCGTGGGCATCGGAAACACGGACGATGCGTCGCGCACGGCGCAGGACGAATTATTCGAGGTCGCCGACCGAGCGTTGTATCAAGCAAAAGAACGTGGGCGCAACCGTTACGTCGTCGCGACTTGCGCGCCGGCACCTGCGGAAGAGCCCGATCAATATATTACTGTGGCGCAAAGGCATTAAAGCCGGCCACCCCGTATACGAGTAATTATGCAAGAACGCCCTTTCAAGGTTACTTCGTTTACGATGCAGCCGCGAGCCCTCAAACTCCTCAAGAAAACCGCTCAGACGCACGACGTAGCCATGAGCGGGCTCGTAAATTTGGCGATTACCAAGCTGTTGACTGACCGCAGCGAGCGTCAGATCGAATTAATGCTCAAGCGCGAAGGCGTCAAACGTCGCAGAAGCGCGGAGTAACCGTCCCATCCGGCCGTTCCTCGTAAGGAGCGGCCGGGCTGCGACGATGCGGGAGGCTAGAAGGCGCAGTAGCGTCCGGCGTTACTGAACAGGGGCTGAACCGGAAAGACACCGGTGAACAGTTGGACGTTTCGATTAAAGCCGAGGTTGGCGCACTTGTCGCCGTTCTCCCCACCGGAAGCGTCGAACCAGGCAGGCGAGCTCGGATTGCCAGGATCGGTTATCGCCTCACCGACTTCGTGACCTAAGACGACGCTCACGCCGTCGCGCGGCCCGTTCACTGTATTCGCCGAGCAACCATCGCCCGCTTCGGTCACGTACGGTTCGTCCGTGAAGGGTTGAAAGCTGGTACGGGTTCCGAAATCCGAGTGAAACGCACAGAACCCGCCGGGACCGAAGCCCGGGGGATCGTGGCGGAAGCCTAGCGCCACCACGTAGTTGATGTCCTTATTGTTCTTGAGCTTCAAGAACGTTTGCGCGAGCTTGACTTGTTGCACGACCTGCGCTTGCGTCGGGTGCGCCGGGGCCGTGTTGTTGTCCACCAGGAACGAGATCAGCGTATTGCGCGGATTCGTAATGTGGCCTTGTGCGGCCGAAGTGTACTGCGTCGTCGAATTCAGATAGTGCGAGCCGCCCACGCCCTTGAGGAAGTTATAGAGGATGGGCACGGTATTGTCGGGGTCGTTCGTGCAATAAGTGGTGCATCTCCCGAAGCCCCAGAGCACGAGCACCTGCTTCGGCGCTTTCTGGATCGCGCCGCCATGGTAGAGCAGCGCCGAGAAGTTATCCGTTACGGCTGGGGCCACCGGAGCACCGGGCTTATGAAACGGCAGGATATGTGCGACGCTGCCGTCGGGCAGCTCCGCCTCGTTGCGGCCGAGCACCGGTACGTCGCGCCGCGTATGTACCTGTGCTGGCGTTAACGGCACGTTGCGTACTTCGTGCCGCACGCTCGGATACAGTTGCGTGAAATCGCTCGTAACCAAGCCCGACGGCGCTGCGGCACCAAAAGGAAGCGCTGCAGCAAGCAGCGCCAGGGATTGTAGAAACACGAAAGCCTCTCTCTTCGATAAACCGCGAGCCGGTCGATCTCACGCCGGCCCTGCTGGTACGAAGATGCTATCACCGCGCATGCCCCGGGCGTATGGGGGAAAACCCTACGTTTTCGTCCGAAAGGCCGGCCGGAGATAGTCAAGCCGCGGAGCCGTCGGACGACACTCGCAGCTTAAAAACGATTGAACTGTTCGCTCGATGGGCCGCTGCGACAGCGCGAGCGGCAAATGTGCTTGGCGAATTAACCGGCAGAGGTATTGATTCATCGTACCGAATGGGCTGCGGTTACTGCTCACCATTAGAAGTGATAAACGAGGTTGGAGCTATGCTACTCTCCGTCATACTGCCGTTGCTCCTCGCTCAGGCGACGTTGGCGCAAGCCTCATCGGCGCCACAGCTTCCGCCTGAGTGGAAAGCAACGGCCGTCGTAAATCGGGGCCAGTATCTCCGCTACGAGCGGCAGGAAGCGGACGGTACGCAAAGCACGCTGTCCGCCACGAAACAACACTGCGACTGCATGCCGAGCGAACTGGTGAGCCAGCTAACGACCGTCTTTGCGTCGCTACCGAAGGCCGCGATGACTCATGAAACCGTTAGCGTTTGCGGCTCGCAAGCAGAGCATCTCATCGTAACCGGCGTGGCCGGCGGAAGCGCCCGCAACAACATAGACGCGTACGCATTTCGCAAGAACGGCGACCTCTATGTTATGACGTATACATTCAAAGCGGCAGCACCGGCAGCGGATGCCGATGCAGCATTGCTCATGCTTTGCGCGGCGTAAACGCCGACAAGGTCTTCGTGGTACCTGGACGGGGTTCGCAGAGCGTTACCTTCGGGCGCAACGATATCAAACGAGCCCACGCCGGCGGGTATGAAATCGTCTGCGATGCCGACGCAATCGAGCGCTTCTGGGCGGCCATCTCGACGACGCATCCACGCCCATCGAAGCGAGGTGTCCGCGTATTGCGATGCCACTCGGGCCCCTGTCTCTTCCCTCATACATATAAAGGATAGGAGACGCCGGTTTCAATGGTAGCCCCAACGGGATTCGAATCCGTCTACCGTCGCGAAGCCTCACGAACTCTCGCGTGGCTTCGCGTTGTTTGACGGGGGTTTGCGACTTACCGATGCATCGTTTCGCGAAGCTTCGGGTGCCTTCAGGTAGCCTTAGATGGCAACCGATTGGCAACCGGGTTGCACGCGACGCTCCGCCTTGGACGACACTGCGGGACAGTCTCTTAGCTTTACCCGAGCTTCGTCGATGCGGCTAGGCGATCGTCGATCGCCGTAACGGCTCGTGCCTGGGTGCCTTGCACGAGGTGAGCATAGATCCCGAGCGTTACGCTTGGGGTCGAGTGGCCGGCGATGCTTGCGACCGTTCGCGCATCGACGCCGGCGGCGATCAACCACGACACCGACGTATGCCGCAACGCGTGAAGGCGCTTCGTCGAGAGTTCGGCGCGCTCGGCTAGTTCCCTGAAGACTTCCGTCGCCCGGCATGGTCGTATCGTCCCGCCAAATACGGCCTTGAAAGATGTGCCCGCAGTCGGTGAAGGCACTGCCTGCGGCGAGGCGCTCTTGCGCCTGTAGTGACCGCTGCCGCCGTAAGGCGTCGAGCGCCGTCGCGGCCAGTGCGACGACACGAACGCGATCCGTCTTCGTGCCCTTGTGCGTGACGCCGGACCGCGTCTCCGAGAGGGACGCCCGAATGGTCAGGGTCGCGAGTTCGAAGTCGACGTCGTCCCAGCGAAGTGCCAGCAGTTCGCCGCGGCGGGCGCCGGTCGCTAAGGCCAGACGCATAAACGGCCCCCAGCGACCGCCATCGGCGACGCTAAGCAAACGCTGCGCCTCGTCGACACTGAGCGCCGTTACGTCGCTTCTGCGTACGGACGGCGGCGTGACGATATCGGCGACGTTGCGGCCGACGAGTTCTTGGCGAACGGCCCACGCGAGCGCGCCCTTGAGGAGCGCGAAGGCGTGCTTAACCGTTTTCGGAGAGAGTGGTCTTCCATCGCGCCCGCCGCGCGAGCGTAGCGTTGCCACGAGTTCCGAGACGTGTGCTGGCCTAAATTTCGCAAGCGCGACGCTGCCGACGTGAGGGGCCAGGTTGAACCGTGCGATACCGGCGTAACGCTCGAGCGTCTTCTCTCCACGACCAAGCGCGCGTCGATCGTCGAGATAGCGTTCGAGCAACTCGCCAACGGTTATGCGGCCCGGCGCGAGGTCCGTCCCGCGATCACGAGCAGCAAGCGCCTCGCGCTCGGCACGCTCCGCATCCTTGCGGGTGCGATAGGTGCCCAGCGTTCGACGCTGCCGGGCGCCGTCAGCTTTTCGATCGACATCGATGAGAACCGCATAGCGGCCGGATTCACGGCGGTAAATTGCCACCTATTACTCCTTTACGAGCGCAGAGCAGTGAGCACTTGAAATCTGAGAAGTGAGGAGCTGTCGTACGAAGGCGACGGCCGCAGAATCGAAATCTTCAGCCCAGGCTGCGACGTACAAGCCGGCCGATTGGCGGCGCGTCACCGCGGCGACGAAGTCATCATCCAAGAGGTCCGCAGCGCGCAACAGGGCGGGATGCGGGCGGACGTTTAGCGCGCCTGGTCGTAACCGGCGTCGTGCGAAAGCTGTCTCCGCTTCTCGTAACCGCATGCTACGAAGAAAATTCACAGCGATAGCCGGGCCAGGGGCGTCAAAGTCGTAGTCTGCAAGCGTCGCTAAGGGTGGGTCGACCGGAAACGCACGAAGCGCGAATTCGATGAGTGGTACGGCTGCTGCGGTTCGCCGTTCTCCGGGAGTCAAGTGGACACCGGAGCCAGACACTTCCATCGAAGGAAGTAGATGCAGCACGCATATCGAGCCAAAGTGAAGCGCCGCGAGCAGTTCACGGTGGTACCCAGCGTGCCAAAATGCAATCGGCCACGGAACGCCGATCATCGAAGAAATGCTTTCGAGCACGCGCGGTGTTGGAATCGGGCCATCGACGCGAAAATAGCGTGTAAGGGCTTGCGTAGACGGCGACGCATTTCTCGATTTCACAAGACCTCGTGCGATCTGATTATGGCTCTTGCACGAGGAGCTGACGCGATTGCGCAGCCACGGTCCGAACGCAGAACGCTCCGCGTCTGTGAGTGACGAGCCGGTCCTAGCCAGGGGGGATACTCACAAAACAAGTTTACAGTATTCTGTTGCCTTCGCGCAAGTTCGAGTAGATTATGTCACATGAGCGTTGTTTGCGCTTTGTTGTGGAGGTACTTTGAAAACGCAGAATCGTATGCTCAAACGGCCGCCTGTTGTTAGTAAGACTCCCGAAGCGGCTCGCTATCTACTTTGCAGCGAGGCGCTCATCCGCGAGTATATTCGCACGAAAAAATTGCACGCCGTAAAGGTCGGCCGCAGCTATCGTATCCCACGCGAAGCCATAGAGGCGCTCCTCGCGGGCAAGGCCGCCTAGCAAACTTCGAAGCGCCCGACGCAAGCGCCGCTCTTAGACTTGTGAGCGCCTCGATTCATGAAATAAAAGCCGGCGCTTGTTACAGCGCCGGCCTCCAAAGTCACCCGCGGTTCCCACGCCGCAGATCGCGCCCCTATGACCGACATCCGCTATTCACTCTTGCGAGATGCAACCCTCCGCGCCATCGACGCCGGCGTGCCCGGGACAACCGAGCAAGTTCAAGCGATCGACGCGGCAATGGCACGCAACGCGATGACCGTAAAGCCGCCACGGATCGTCGCGGCGCGCCGACTATCGCGTCGTCGTGGTGCAATCTTAGCGCGACGCGGCGCATGATCGGGCATCACACTCGCTGCGCTCGGAACGCGTGAGAGATGAGACTTGTGTGATGCTCGAAACAATTTTCCGGGCCATCCAAGCGACCGGCGAGTCCCCTTCGGTGAACGCAGTGATCGCGTGCGTCCGCCGGCACAAACACGCCTTCCGCGACAGCGACGCAAAACGTGTTCTGCGGAAAATCGGGCCGGGGCCGGGCCTTAGTCCGGCACCGCTAAACGCGCACGCGGGCCCCGATGCGGCACCGACCGGGCCTCGGCTTCGTGCGGGCGCGCGCGCAGATCACAACGGAATAGTTAATATGGCTAGTGACTCCAGTTCTAACGAACCTCCGTCACTAGCGCCTGATGCGAGCTCTGCAAAGAAACGAGCGACGACGAACGGATCCAGGGCTCCGAAATTCCCCCTGGTCGACGCCCGCGAGGAGCGGTCCCGCGAAATCCTCGCCCTGTTCTGGTCGCGCGTTCACCTTGCGGTCGGAGCGACGCTCACGCAGGCCGAGTGGCGCAAGCGCAACAAGCGCCACGCGCTGAACCTCGCCGCAGTTGGGAGGTCTGATGCTGATCTCCACGAGGCGCACGAGCGCGCCTCACGACGCGTGGGCTCATGTGTCTATTCGCTGCGGATCGTCGCCGACGAGCTGCTCCGGATCGATAACCCGGTTACAGCGAACGAGCGTGGGGGCCCGTACGATCGACCGCCGGTCAACATCGCGCCGGAGGATCGTCGATGATCGCCGATCGTATTCCGCCGCATAACCTCGAGGCGGAAATGGCGGTGCTCGGCTCGGTGCTCGTCGAGCGTGCATCGCTGGGCCACGCGGCCAGTATCGTGGAGCCGCGCGACTTTTACGCCGCCGTCCACGAGCTGATCTTCGCGACGATGCTGGATCTCGCGCGTGCGGAGAAGCCGATCGACAAAGTGACGCTTGCGGAAGAGTTGCGGCGGCGCGGTAACCTGGAGCACGTCGGCGGACTGCCGTACCTGACGTCGCTCCTGGAGACGGTGCCGACCGCCGCATCGACGCAATACTACTCGGCGATCGTGCGCGAGAAGGCGCAACTTCGCGGGCTAATTCATGCTGGCGGGGAGATCGCCCGGCTCGGTTTCGAAAGCGAGTCGGACGTGGAACACGCCGTCGCGAGCGCGTCGACGGCGCTGCGCGCGGCGACTGAACGCTCGGCTTCGGCGAACGGCGGTATGCCGCTCTCCACCGCGCTCGAGAGCCGGTACGCGGCGCTCGCCGATCTCGTGCACGGCGTCGCCCGGGATACGTCGCAGAAGACGCCGTGGGCGGGCGTCAACGCGCTCGTCGGCGGTTTACATCCAGGCGAACTCATCGTGTGGCCGAGCGCGCCGAAGATGGGAAAGACCGGGGCGGTTTTCACGCTGGCTGACTACATCGCGGCGAAGTATGGCCGTGTCGCGCTCTTCGCGCTCGAGATGGGGATCGACGCGACGGCGATGCGACTACTCGCGCTCTACAGCGGCGTCTCCGCGCGCGCGCAACGCGCGGGTGAACTTACCGATCGAGATCTCGAATGCATCTCCGACGCTCGGGCGACGCTCGCACAGCGACCGATATCCTTGTTCGATCTCTCGTGCTCGCGGCTGGCGGACATGCGCCGCGAACTTCAGTCCCTTTCGCGGAAGGCGCCGATCGCGGCGGTTGTCGTCGACCACGTGAATTTCCTTAGCGACGTCGACGGCGCGCGCGGCGACCGCACGACGAAGCACGAGCGACTCGACCGCGTCTATCGCGAGCTGCTCAGGATCGCCAAGGAGTTCAACTGCGTCATGCACGCGGTACAACACGTATCGCGTGAGGGCATGCGCGGGCGGCCGTCGCTCGCTGATATTCGCGACGGCGGTAACCCAGAGGGCCACGCGCACGCGGTTATCTTCCCGTTCCGCGCAAATCCCATGGGAACGACGCGCGAACGCAGCGAGGGCGAATTTATCGTCGCCGCCGCGCGCGAAGGCGACGCGGGGAGCGTGCCGATGCGTTTCGTCGGCTATCGCGGGATGTGGCTTGATCGCGACGCGACCTCGCCGTGGTTCGAGCTGTCGGGCCAGGGTGAGATGTTAAGCACTGACTTCTGCGGTGCAGCATGAAGCATTGCCGTTGGTGCGCCTCGTGAGGCTTCGCAACGCCGCTCGGCGTCGATCGCGAGCGGGCATCGGCGGGGGCGTGAACGTCGGCGCCGTCGCCGCAAGCCGCTTCATCCCGAAGTATGCGTGGCCGCCGCTCGCGCATTGGGCGCTCCAGCGCATTGGCCGTTATTCGCACCGCGTCTTCGCAGCCGAACTCGTGCGCGGCTTGCGCGCCGGAAGATCGCACGATCAGGCGACACTCAGAGCTATGGCGGCCGCCTTTGCGCGCTCGCGGGCCCGTTACGATGACGACGTGCTTCTCGAGCGCGGACACAAGCTCGTAGGCGACGATGCGATCGCGACGGCTCTTCGAGAACTGCTCGACGAGAAGTGATGAGGTTCCGCAGCAAGGGCGTTCGTCGACGTCGGCAGTGCGACCGGCGAGAGGTCGTACAATGAAATGTGGCCGCTGTCCCAAGCCGTTCACGACGCGGAGCGCGGCCATGATAGCCGGCCGATCGCACGACACACGCCAGACATGCGCGACGATGGGAGTATTTAAGTGGGATTTCTAGCCGGGCTCCTCGCAACGGGCGCAGGCGCCCAACAGCAGCGCGCCACGAACTATCAGGAGGCGCTCAAGCAGCAAGAATCGCTACGCAACTTCCACGAGCTGCAGCGGCAGTTCGAAGCCCGTCAAGCGGCCGACGAACGGCAAGCGGCGATCCGCAATCGTACGCTCGCCCTGCAAGAGCGCGCAACGCAAGGCGAGGTCGACCAGCAGTCGCGTAACCGGGCCTTCGAAGGGGCGCTGCAGCTTCCGGCCACGTGGAACCGGATGAACGACGCGCAGAAGATCGCATACTATCAGCAACGCGAGAACGCGGCGCAGCGCACGGGCGATCAGGACGTCGTGACGCGCACGGCGGCGGACATTGCGGCGATCCCCAAAGCCTACGCTGAGACGGCGCGTGGCTTCAATCTGTACGCGCAACCGGGCATTGCGCACGACCGCATCGCGGCGCAGGAGCAGATGCTCGACAAGCGGCTCGGTGCGCAGAAAGGTAACGTGCTGGCGCAGATTGCGTCCCGTCAAGAACTCGCGGGTATGTCGGCGGACGTGCGTATGGCCGTGGCTCGCTATGCGGCGGGCGCGGCGCTACAGCGGACGGAGCTGTCGCAAGCGGGCGCGATGGATCGCACGAAGCTGACGCAGGGCGGCGCCGACCGGCGTGCGATCGAGAACAACATCGGCCGGCTTATCAGCTCAATCACCGCCGACGATCTACGTGCGGCCGCGGCGAATGCGCAGAACGAGGTTCGGCTTCGCACGAGTCCTACGACACCCGAGGGCTATACGGCACCGCAAGTCGCCGCGCCGGATCCAAACGCGGCGATCGGTTCGTATCTGCGCGACCTCGCGGCGGTTAGCGGCGGCGGTGGCCAACGGCCGCCCGTCACGATCAACGTAGGCGGGTCCGACCCGAACGCGCTCCTCCAACTCTTGAATCGCAACAAGGGCGGTACTACTCCTCCGGCAGCGAAGCCGCCCACCGGATTGAGCAAAAGTTTTCAGGACTCGGAAAACGCGCTCAAACGCGGCGCAAAGCTCGCCGCCGTCGTGCGCCATGCGGAGAGCGATCCGAATCTCAGCCCCGCTGAACGCAATATGCTCATCGCCGAACTCAAGCGCCGTCATGGTGGCACACCTGCCCCCGCGCCGTCGCGGACACCCGGCCCGCAGGCCAGCGGAGGGAGCGCAGCCACGCCCCCTTTCTCCCCATTCGCCAACTTCTGGCGCTAGGGCAAAGCGTCTCGGGCGTTCCCGCCTCTGTGCTCGGCGCGGTCGTGCAAGCCGAATCGAGCGGCAATCCTCGCGCCGTCTCAAACGTCGGCGCGCAGGGCCTCATGCAACTCATGCCCGGCACGGCGCGCGAGCTCGGCGTAACCGATGCGTTCAACCCCGTGCAGAATGTCGCCGGCGGCGCCATGTATCTGCGCGGGCTCTTGCAGCACTATCACGGGGACCTCATGAAGGCGCTGGAAGCCTACAACGCGGGGCCGGGCGCTGTTGATAAGGGGCACGTCCCGCCCGAGTCCCTAGCCTACGCGCTCGGCATTATGGGGAACCTCGGTGGCCGCTGACGATTATTACGCGCAACTCGTGCCCAAGGCGACCGCAACGCCTCGGCCCGCGGCTGACGACTACTATGGCCAGCTCGCTCCCGCGCCAAAACCCAAGACGGGAGCGGCTCCCTCTGGCGGCGCGCGCAAGGGCAAGGTCACCTCGGGCAGCTTGCTCGAGCCGTTCTTGCCGATTCTCAAAGGCACCGCACGGGCGGCTGCGACGGACGTCGGCAAGGTGTTCGACCTCTTAGACCGTCCGCGTCAAGTTGTCACGGCGACCGCAACGGGGGGACCCGGGAAGCTCATTCCGACGCTCGTGCACGGGCAGAGTCCCGAGAGCATCGATCGCACGCGCGCCGAGCTCCGAGCGAAACTTCCGGGCGGGCTCGCCGAGCATTATCGCAACGCTCCGCATCTCGAGCAAGGCGCGATCGACGTCGGCCTCGATACCCTCACGGACCCCGTGTCGCTTGCCGGCGGCTTGGGCGTTGCAGAAGAAGCGGTGAACCGGGGCGTCCGGGCGGGGTATCCGGCCATCGCGCGCGGCTTGCGCAAGCTCGATCAGGTGGCGCCCGCAACGACTCCGCTCGCGCGCGTGCCCGGTGCGCTGCACGACTTCGTAACGTACAAGGGCGGCGTGAAGCGGGACCTTGCTGCGACGTACGGAGCGAAGGGGCTCGATTACTACAACGGCCTGCGTTCGATCAACCGCACGCGCCGCGGTAAGCAGAGCGATCTGGGCAATACGCTCGTCAACGCGTACCGTGACGTGACGAAGGGCCTATCGCCCGAGGACGAGGGGGAGCTTTACAAGGCGATCCATACCGGCCAGACGGAGGCGCTGACACCGCAATTGCGCGAGCGAGCGAAGGCGTTCTCGGACCTCACGGACACCCAAGCGCATCTGAGCGGAACGCGCGGCCTACGCGGGCAGATGGGCGAGTCCGGCTTTACGGTTCCTAACTATGCGAAGCGGTTCGATACCGCCATCCGTTCGCTGCAGTCGCCCTCGCAGTATCGCAAAGACTACGTGCCGACGGCGCACGATCTCACCCGGCTCGACCTCGACCCTATGCCGCAGAACGCCGCCGAAATGACGGCGCGCGTCACGGGCAAGATCAAGAATCTTCGGGACCTCTTCGCCCTGCGGGCGCAGCCTGGAGAAACTATCTCCGGGCTCGATAAGACGGTACACGGCGCCGAAGCCAATAGCGCCGCGCGCTCGGTGCTCGAAGCGGAACGCAAGGCGACCTCGGCCGGCCCGTCGATTCGCAAAGACCTGTTTCAGAAGGACCACAACCTCATGGAGCGGTCCGACGGCGCGCAGTTACTGCCACCCAAAGAGCAGCGCCAGATCATCGACGCGCGACTTCGTGGCGGCGCGAAGGCGATTGCCGCCCGCGACGCCGAGCGCGAAGTCGCTCGCCTCTTCGGGGTCGGCGGATTCAAGAAAGCACCCGGACCCGCCAAGCGATTCTTCGAAGAGCAGCACACCCCCGACGCACAGAAGGGGCTCGGCGATCACGTCGGCGACGCGTTTCGCGGAGCGATCGATATCCCCAAAGTCGCCATGTTCGCGCTGCCCTTCCGGCACATGGCGAACATCGGCTCGCTCTCCGCCGTCGCGGACCCCTCCGTGCAGAACATCGGCGGCACGGCGAAGCGGTTCGCCCAGCTCTTGCATGCCGGGGGCGACGCCGAGAAGCGCGCTGCAGTGCTCGGCAAGAGCGCCAAGTACGGCGTGTCCGGCGCACCCTCGCTCGATCGTGAATCAGGCGTCGGCTGGACCTCGCATATTCCCGGCATCGGCAAGATCTACGAGACGTCCAATCACGTGCTGTGGGCCTTTGACGACGCCGCGAAAGCGACGCGGTTCGACCGGCTGCTGAAGCAGCACGTGGCGCGGGGAATGAAGGAGCCTGCGGCTGCGCACGACGCAGCGGCCCAAGTAAGCGCCGAACTCGTCGACTACGACGAACGGTCGCCCCTGACAGAGGCGCTGCGCTACGTGGCGCCCTTCGCGACTTGGCGTTCGAGATGCCCGCGGCCGTTGGTAGGACCGTCGTACGCCATCCGGAGCGCGCGCTTAGCGCAGGGCGGGTGTCCCCCGAACTCGTCGGCGGCGAGCAGCTGGACCCAAAGAATCGGGCGCTGGTAGGCAAGTCGTACTTACCACTCGCCGAGGCGATGCGCTCGATCGATGATCCGTGGGAGTACGCGCGAGCCACGGCCGGCGCGCCGTTCAAGGCCGCGGCCTCGTGGGCGGGCGTGCATTCAGAGCATGCGAAGGGCGGGATGCCGAATTACTTCACGCCGTTCGAGCAGATTAGCGGCCCCGTAGACGTCGCGCGTTATACCGTCGAAGGCGCGCTTTCGAACATCCCGGGCTATGACCAAGCCACTCGGGCGCTCGGCGGCCACTCGCTCTTTCCCGATCGCGGGGCGGCCGGCTTCACTCAAAGCACCATCGGCCTCGGGCTCAAGAACGCTCCGTCGGCCTCGGCGATTCGCCGCATGCTCTTACTCAAAGCCTACAACGACGCCGTTGGTGCTGGAGACAATCGACGCGCCGACGCACTGAAGGCGTATATCGACGCGGCGAATCGTCGCGGGCGCTAGCCCTCGCTGTATAGGCGTACGAGCCGCTCCACCTCTTCCACCTCGGCTTCGATCCGCGAACGCAGCTTGGCGATGCGCAGCCGCACGGCTTTCACGGCCTGTTCCCGGCTAGCGGAACGAGCGATCGAGGTGGCTTCAGCGATCACGGCATCGGGCGTCATTAGCGCGGCGGCCTGCGGCGGGAACGTAGTCGCGTTGTTGGCGACCGTCGCCTCGTTGGCGATGGTCTCCGCGGGTTTTGCTACACGTGCTGCGGACGGGTCGGCTTGCGGGGGGCGACCTTGATCGCGCATCGCGATGATCAGCTCGTAACGATCCTGCTCGTCTTCCGGAACGGGGCGGCTCGACGCCAATAAGCCGAGCCGCGAGGATCAATGGAAAACCGGAGGGACCGTGGTTCACTACTTCGCCGAGGAGGTCTTTGGTGACAAGTCTCCTGGAGTCCGAAACCGCGCGCACTTTCGCCGCAAGTCGCTCCCATTGGTCCGCCGTTTGACGAAGGCTTCGCGCCTCCGACCTACACCTACGCTCAATCCCTTGCAGTCGCTGGCGCTGCTGGAAGGCGGTCCCCGCAGGTACGAAGCGGGTCCGTTGCCGAGTTGCCATACTCACACTCCGTAGCCAAGTAAAGTTATTCGCTAAACCGATGTTTCCTTATTGCGGGAACCGTCCCTTCATGTGGCGCAGAACAGAGGCGTGGAGCGATCGAAAGGTGGCCGGCCGGCGAAGCCCCCCGAGGAGCGGAAGATTCCCGTGAGCTTCAGCATGACGCGTGCTGACCTCGCCGATCTGCGCGCGCTTGCGGCTCACTGGAGCCTCGCGCCGGGCGCCCTCGTCGTCCGCCTCGTTCGTGCCGCGTTAGCGCGCGAGCGGCGGAAAAACAAAGGCGACCAACGGACGTGAGTCCTTCCGTCGGCGCCGTCCCTCGCGCACGCGCGTACGCACACGCGGGCGCACGCACGCTTCCTCATCAGCGATGCGCGGTGCGCGGGCCGCAATCGGGTTCACCCTTGCCTCGGCTGCTTCTGCTCCCGTCTCGTCGGCTAGCACGGTGAGGAAGTGGCTTGCCCGGTGGGGTCCGACTCTTGGGCTGTTTGCGTTACTTGCGTTCGGCGTTGGCGGGCCGGCGATCCAGCACTGGCGCGCGCTACGCGGAGACCACCTTTGGTACCTAAGGGTCGGCTTCTCGTATGAGACGAGCATGGGACGGGAGGGTCACGACATGCTCTACTCGCGGCGCGGCTTCAAAGACGAATCGGCCTGTGAAGCCGTAGCGACGAGGATTGATTCGAACATCCCCGGCGATGTCGACCCCAACGTCGACATGGCTTTATTCTGCCAGCTGGAGCTGCGGAGTGAGGCTGCGGCCCAGAACACATACCTCGAGTCGATCAGATAGGAGACACTCAATGAATCACGAGTTGACGGCTATTCCAGAACTCAATGCGATCGAAACGACGGTCGCGGCCCTTTCCGCCGAGATACAGTCCGCGACGGGCGACTTCATAGCCGACGCGGGGGCTCTGGACGCGGCGACGGTTTCCGCTCGCGAAGGGCAGCGCATGCAGCGTCTCGCCGACCAATGCGACGCAACGATCGCGGAGGTTGTACGGGCGCAGCGTCGCTTTCGCCGCCCCAAGGCCGATCGCACCGATAGCCGCAGGCTCTCCTCGGTCAGGCGCTATCTGTCCACTGCGAAACGCGACCTGCGCGAGTCTGCGGAGGTGATGCGTCTTATTACGGCAGCGTGCGAGGCGGCTCGACCGGCAGCATAGCCGCGCTAGGCTCCGTCGGCTGCTTACGGTCCGGTGCCGTCTCGGGCCTGGACTCATGGGCTTGCGTGCGTGCCGCTCCTGATGCCTTGCCGCCGATGCGACCGATCGCGCGGTAATAGCCGGCGTCCGCTTTCTGCTTCGTCGCAGCTCCGCCGCGGACGGCAAGGGCACGCATCTTCGCGCGCAGCGCGCCGTCGACGTTCTTCGGCGCTTCGGGTGCTTCGCTCACAGCGTTCGCCTTCGTCGCGGCCCGTGCGTTTTCCGGAAATTTTTCGCGCGGCAAAATCGAAAGGGTTCCCTCTGTTGCGCTACCTCCTTGACGGGGGATCGGGTTACGTCATCGGCGTCGTCGTCGACCGCGGGTGACGGTTCGCTCAGCGTGCGTCGCCCGCCGTCTCGCACTCGTAACAGCACGCAACGCCGAGGGCGCAAGCCGCGATTCTTTTGGCGCTGCCGAGGTCGTGACGTCGGCTTGCACTCGCGTCCAGCCGCCAGCGAAACGTCGGAGCATTCGGCACAACATGCACACGCGGCTGGCGTCGACGCGGACGCCGGAGAATCAGGGCTTTTTCCGGCGCATGGCAACCGAATGGCAACCGCGGCGGATATGAGGCCCGAAAAACCCCGTGCATACAGGGTTTCAATGGTAGCCCCAACGGGATTCGAACCCGTGTTACCGCCGTGAGAGGGCGGCGTCCTAGGCCTCTAGACGATAGGGCCGTCGTGGCTCCCGGGCATGGACTCGAACCACGATAAGCAGAGTCAGAGTCTGCTGTCCTACCATTAGACGACCCGGGAACGTCGCGGCGACGCACGCACATTGGCGGGCGGAAGCCGGACCCCTCCAGGCCCGGAGGAAGCGCCCGTGTTATACGGTAACCGCTGGCGTGCGAGGGAGCACGTGCAGGCTGTTATTCTAGTTGGCGGCGAGGGCACGCGTCTGCGCCCGTTGACGCTCGATACCCCGAAGCCCATGGTGCCATTGTTCGGCGTGCCCTTTTTGGAGCGCACGCTGCGCCGGTTGCGTGCCGCGGGCGTCGACGACGTCATTCTCGCGGCAGGCTATCTGCCGGACGCGATCTCCGATCATTTCGGCGATGGCTCCCGCGTCGGCGTACGTCTGCAGTACGTGCTCGAAGCAGTGCCGCTCGGAACGGCGGGGGCGCTAGCGAACGTGGCGGACCGCTTGACCGGGCGCTTCTTCGTACTCAACGGCGACGTGCTGACGAGTCTCGATCTGCGCGCCATGCTCGACTTCCATAAGGCGTCGGGCGGCGTTGCGACGCTGCATGCGATTGCGGTGGACGATCCCTCGGCGTTCGGTTGCATCGTTCATGACGCCGTCGGGCGGGTCTCGTCCTTCGTCGAAAAGCCCGCACGCGAAGCGGCGCCGACCAACGACGTCAATGCGGGGACATATCTACTGGAGCGGCGGCTGCTCGACGCGATCCCGGCCGGCCGTGCCGTGTCGATCGAGCGCGAAACGTTTCCACAGGCGATCGCCGCCGGTCAGCCGCTCTATGCGTTCGTCACGAGCGATTATTGGCTCGACGTCGGCCGGCCGCAGCAGTATCTTCAAGCGCACGCCGACGTGCTCGACGGAAAACTCGACCTCCATGATCCGCCGGGCGGCGGTGCTGAGGGGACGATGTGGCGCTCGCGTGGGCCGGGCATGCCGCCGGGAGTGCGTCCGCCGGCGTTCGTCGGACATGACGTGGACATCGCTCCCGATGCCGTGGTCGGCCCGTATGCGACCCTAGGCGACAATTGCAGCGTTGCGTCCGGAGCCCTCGTGCAAGATTCCATTCTGTGGAACGGCGTTCGCATCGGGCGGTCGGCGTCCGTGAAGGACGCCATCCTCGCATCTTCCGTCGTGGTGGGAGACGGCGCTACGGTTAGCCGCGGTGTCGTTGCCGGCACGGGCGCCGTCATCGCGGACGGCGCGGTGCTCGAACCCGACGCCCGGATCGACGGCCAAGCCGCGATCTCGCGGAGCGAGGCGACCGCTCGATAGTTTCCGTTTTGGGGGTCCGGGGTACGGTATCGCACGGAGTGTGATAACGTTGCTTTCCAGTTCGCTTTCTGCTGTCGCCTCGGCGCCTTCGACCGTCTTTCTGGGCTCGTATCCGCCTCGCGAGTGCGGGATTGCGACCTTCACGAGCGATGTGGTCGAGAGCTTCGACGATGCGTTCGGTACTCGCAGCGACGTCGTCGCGATCGACGAACCGGGCGGCGAAGGACGGCGCTATCCGCCTAACGTCGTTGCTACGCTGACCCAGGCGGACCGGGCATCGTACGTGCGGGCCGCGCAAGCCATCGACGAGCATCCGGCGTCCCTGCTCGACGTTCAGCACGAATATGGCCTGTTCGGCGGACCGGAAGGAAGCTGGTTCCTCGATCTGATCGAGACGCTCCGCAAACCGGTCGTCGTGACGCTGCACACGATTCTGCCGGACCCGACCCCCGAGCACCGCGACGTCGCCCGCCGCATTTGTGCACGTGCTGATGGTGTGGTCGTGCTGTCGGAGATCGGCAAACAGATTCTCACGGAAACCTACGGCGCGGCGGCCGGCAAGCTGTCGGTTATCCATCACGGCGTCCCCGACGTGCCGTTTCGCGCGACTGGCGAACTCAAGGCCATCTTCGGCCTGCAAGACCGGTTCGTTATTTCGACGTTCGGACTCATCAGCCGGGGTAAAGGCCTCGAGTACGGCATCGAAGCGATGCGCGCCGTGGTCGAACGCCATCCGACCGCGCTCTATCTCATCCTTGGGCAGACCCATCCCGGCGTCCGCCGTTACGAAGGCGAGTCGTATCGCAACGAATTGCGGCGGTCGATCGAAGACTACGGACTGACGCGCAACGTCAAGCTGGTCGACCGCTATCTCGAATTTTCCGAATTGATCGCCTATTTGGGTGCGACGGATATTTACCTCACGCCGTATCTCAATCCGGTTCAAATCGCGAGTGGAACGCTCGCGTATGCGGTGGGTATGGGTAAGGCGGTCGTGTCGACGCCATACCTCTATGCGGAAGAACTACTCGACGGCGGTCGTGGGAAGCTCGTGCCTTTTCGCGATCCGGTCGCGATGTCCGAGGCGCTGTCAGGCCTTATCGACGATCCTTGGATGCGGCGCGCGACGGAACGGCGCGGCTACCGGTTCGGACGCCAGATGACGTGGCCGAACGTTGCGCTCGCCTATGGGCGGTTATTCGACCGCGTGGTGCAGTCGCGGTACGCGGGCACCGCAGCGTCGGGCGCCACGGCGCTGGTTCGGCCTGCCTGACGTGTGGCGTCCGCCTTCGCTCCAACATCTCGAGGCGCTCAGCGACGACGTCGGTATCTTGCAACACGCCGTCTACGACGTGCCGAATCGCCTCGAGGGCTACTGTACGGACGACGTCGCGCGCGCCTTTATGGTAGCGCTCGCCGCCTCTCGGCACCCCGCTTATCGCGAACGCGCTAGCGCGCTTGGCGGAACCTACTTGGCATTCTTATTCCATGCCCAACGTCCCGACGGGCAGCTGCGGAACTTCATGAGCTACGCGCGCTCGTGGCTCGACGAATGCGGCACAGAAGACAGTAACGGCCGCGCGATTTGGGCACTCGGTTTCGGGATGCGCTTCGCCGCCCGCACGGAATGGCGCTCGCTCTGCGCCACGATGCTGGAACGCGCCTTGCCGCAGGTCGCAGAGATGCGATTCGTGCGCTCGAGAGCTTATGCGGCGCTCGGGCTGTGTCACGCGCGCTCGGTCGCAGGCGCGCGCGCGCCCGCCGTCGACGCGGCGCTCGTTGCGATCGGGGACGACTTGCGCGCCCGTCGTGACGCGCATGCCGCAGCCGGCTGGAACTGGTTCGAAAACGAAATGACCTACGATAACGCCCGGCTTTCCGAAGCCTTGCTCCGCATCGGCATGACGTTGCAACGTCCGCAAGACGTCGCCGCGGGCCTCGAGACCCTCGCGTTCTACGAGTCGATCGTGGTGCAAAACGGCTGTTTCGTGCCGATCGGCAACGCCGGCTGGTATAGGAGAAGCGGCACGCGCGCAATCTATGCACAGCAGCCGCTCGAAGCGGCATCGTTTGGCGACGCCGCCGTAGCAGCGTATGAGGCCACGGGCGATGCGCGCTATCACGATTTGGCGGATCTCGGACGTGAGTGGTTCCTCGGACGCAACACGCGCGAAGTGGTGATGGCGCCCGGAAACGGCGGCTGCTACGACGGCCTGGAAGAAACAGGACCAAACGAAAACATGGGTGCCGAATCGACCTTGGCGTATCTTTGGAGCGCGTTCTCGCAGGCGAAAAGCGAGGGAGGCGTTACGCGCATCGCGCGCTAACGCCGCCCCGAGGCAGAACTGGCGTCTTTGGCGAATAGCGTTGGGTGATGATTGTCCAACCCGACGTTCTTAGCGACGTACAGCGTGCTGCCGTCGAGCACACCGACGGCCCCGTACTCATTTTCGCCGGCGCCGGAAGCGGTAAGACCCGCGTCCTGACCCATCGCATCGCCTATCTGCTCGGCGAGAAAAACGTTTTCCCCGACCGCATCCTCGCCGTTACGTTCACCAATAAAGCGGCGGGTGAGATGAAATCCCGCATTGAGAAAATGGTCGGGCCGGCCGGCCGGGACCTGTGGGTCGGGACGTTCCATTCGGTATGCGTGCGCATGTTGCGCCGCGACGGCAAAAAAATAGGCATCGCCTCGAACTTCGCAATCATGGACGATTCCGACCAACGTTCGATCCTGCGCGACGTATTGCACGACCTCAATTACGACGAACGGCAACTTTCGCCCGGCGCCGCCCTCGATGAGATCGGGAAGGCGAAGAATCAGCTGCTAACGCCCGAGACGTACGAAACGAAGAATACGTCGTTCCTAGGCGAGCGCATTGCGGCCGTGTATCGCGAGTACGACCGGCGCTTACGCGAATCGAACGGCCTCGACTTCGACGATCTCATCGCCAAAGCGATCGAACTGCTCGAGACCGACGTCGAGACGCGAACGCGCTATCAAAATAAGTTTCGCTACATTCTCGTCGACGAGTATCAGGACGTTAATTACGCGCAGTACCGGCTGTGCGCGCTCCTCGCCGAAGAGCACAAAAATCTCACCGTCGTCGGCGACGACGACCAATCGATCTATTCGTGGCGCGGCAGCGATTACCAGAACATCCTGCGGTTCGAGAAGGACTTTCCGGGCGCCAAGGTTTTCAAGCTGGAAGAAAATTATCGCTCGACGCAAACGATTCTCGACGTCGCAAACGAGCTCGTCGCCAATAACGCGAACCGGGCGGAGAAGAAGCTCTTTACCAATCGCTCCGCAGGCGAAATCGTCACCGTCTATGGCGCGGAAACCGAACGCGCCGAAGCGCGCTACGTCATCGAGAAGATCAAAGAACTGGTACGCGAAGGCGCTGCGTACCGCGACTTCATGGTGCTCTATCGCACCAACGCCCAATCGCGTGTTTTTGAAGAGGGCTTTCTCGGCGAAGGCATTCCGTACCGCGTAGTCGGCGGCGTCGGCTTCTACGCGCGCGCCGAAATCAAAGACATGATGGCCTACCTGCGCTACATCGTCAACCCTTCGGACGCCGTTGCCTTCCGGCGCATCGTGAACGTACCGCGGCGTTCGATCGGCCAGCAGACCCTTGCGAGTCTCGTCGACGCCGCCAACGCCGCAGGCGTCTCGGTCGGTCAGACCGTCTTCGATAAGGAAATCCTGCGCCGCGCGGTCCCGAAAAAACAGCGCGAGCTCGAGCGCTTCGCCGAATTGATCGCGAGCTTGCGCGAGAGCGCCGAGAAGTTATCGCTTTCGGATCTGCTCGTTGCGGTTATGGAAGAGTCGGGATACATCCGGGAGCTGCAAACCGACGACACCGCCGATGCGCGCACGCGTCTCGAAAACTTGCAAGAGCTCGTAACGGTTGCCAAGGAGTTCGAATCGGCGGAGAGCGCCGGCAACCTCGACGATTTCCTGGCGAACGTGGCACTCATTAGCGATCTCGATACGCTCGATCCCTCGTCGTCGTTCGTCACGTTGATGACGATGCACGCGGCGAAGGGCCTCGAGTTTCCGGTCGTCTTCTTGACGGGTTTGGAAGACGGGGTTTTTCCGCACAACCGCGCGCTCACCGATATGACCGAACTCGAAGAGGAGCGCCGGCTCGCCTACGTCGGCGTGACGCGGGCGATGGACCGGTTGTATCTCTCGTATGCGATGCGCCGGACGCTGTTCGGCAACACGTTCGCGCATCCCAAGTCGCGCTTCTTGGATGAAATGCCGAGCGTCGAAATCATCGGCACGGTCACGCCGATGCCGCGTCCGGCAGGCGGCCGTTGGCGGGAAGTCGCGATCCACGAGACCGCGGGGGCAGGCGTGAGCCTCGGTCTGCAAGTCGGCGACCGCGTGAAACACCCGAAATGGGGCGAGGGCCTGGTGTCTGCGGTAACCGGGGCGGGCGGCGACGGCCTCTTGACCATCATGTTTCCCAACGTGGGCGAGAAGATGGTCATGTTGAAATACGCGCCGCTCGAGAAAGTTCTGTCCTAGCGCGACGCGGCGTTACGGCCGTAGCATGAGGGTAGCGGTCGCAGGGACGCTCGGCCGCATGGGCCGTGAAATCGCAACGGCTCTCGCGCGAACGCCCGGCCTTACCGTCGTCGGTGGGTTCGCGCGCGCGCGCTCCGGCGAACCGCTCGCGGAAGCGCTCGGCCTGGGCGGGCCGGCCGGACGATTGTACGACGATATCGGCGCGCTTTACGAGCATGCGCGACCCGACGTCGTAGTCGATTTCACGGTGTGGCCGGTGACGCTCGAGGTGGCACGTCGCGCCGTCGAGCGCGGTATCTCACCCGTCATCGGCGCGACCGGCTGGCCCCAGGACGAGGTCGAGCGTCTCGCAGCGCTCTGCGAGCGGCATTCGGTCGGCGCAGCGCTCGTGCCGAACTTCGCGCTCGGCGCGGTGCTCGCGATGCGTTTCGCGGAGCAAGCGGCGCGCTGGTTCTCGAGCGTCGCGATCGTGGAATTACATCACGACGGCAAACGCGATGCCCCTAGCGGTACCGCTAAGGCAACGGCGGCTCGCGTCGCTGCGGTGCTCGGCGAAGGCCACGATGTTCCCATCCACAGCGTGCGTCTGAGCGGGCTGGTTGCCCATCAGGAAACGCTCTTCGGCGGCGAGGGGGAGACGTTGACGATCCGGCATGACGCACTGGGGCGCAGCTCGTTCGTTGCGGGCGTTCTTTTGGCAGTGCGGAAAATACGCAGCCGTTCGGGACTGATCGTCGGACTCGATGCGCTGTTGGAGGAACACGGGTGAGGCTGGCCGTCGTCGGCGTGACGGGTATCGTGGGCGAAACGATTTTGCGCGTGCTCGACGAACGGGCGATTGCCGTGGACGACCTCGGCGCATTCGCATCGCGCGATCGCGACGAATCGCTGCGCTTTCGAGGCCGCGATTGGCCCATTCGCGCGGTCGACGCGAACGCGCTCGCGCAGGGCGCTTACGATGCGGTGTTCTTCGCGTCGAGCGACGACGCGAGCGCAGAGCTCGCTCACGTTGCGCTCGCGTCCGGCGCGATCGTCGTCGACAACAGCGCGACGTTTCGCATGCGCGACGACGTGCCGCTCATCGTCCCGGAAGTCAACGCGCATGACGTGCGCGAGGACCACCGGTTGTTCCCGGTCGCGAATTGCACGGCGATCGTGCTTTGCGTCGGCATCGCGCCGATCGAGCGTGTTGCCGGCCTCCGCGCGGTACGGGTCGCGACGTACCAGGCGGTAAGCGGCGCCGGCCGCGCCGGTCTGGCGGCGCTTGCGGACGAAGAGCGCGCGGCGCGCACGGGCGAATTGCAAACGCCCGGCTCGCCGTTCGTCGCACCGATCTTCCATAACGTCGTGCCGCAAATCGGCGCGCTCGATGCGTTCGGCGACAGCGGGGAAGAACGGAAGGTCGCAAGCGAAACGCGCAAGATTCTCGGCTTGCCGCATCTGCACGTGGCCGCCACGACGGTGCGTGTGCCGGTTCGCTACGCGCACGGCGAAGTCGCGTTCGTTGAAACGGAACGGCCCACGTCGGTCGCGGCGCTTGCCGAAGCGTACGAACGTGCGCCGGGCGTGGTATTCCACGCGCAGGGCGTGGTGACGCCGCGCGAGGTGGAGGGCGGCGATGCCGTGCATGTGGCCCGATTGCGCGCGGAACACGGCTCGACGCGCCACTTTCAGCTTTGGATCGTCGGCGATCAAGTTCGTAAGGGCGCCGCCACGAACGCCGTGCAGCTGCTCGAACTCGCGCTCTCGCGCCGTCCCGTGCGGACGAGTACGCAGCTCGCGACGCCGTGAAGACGATCGTCCAGAAGTTCGGCGGCAGTTCGCTCGCGACAGCAGAACTGCGTGAGATTGCCGCGTCCCGCGTGCTGGAAGCGCGCCAGCGCGGCGCCTCGCCCGTCGTCGTGTGCTCCGCGATCGGTCGCGCGCCCGAACCCTATGCGACGGACTCGCTGCTCGCGCTGCTCGGGCCCTCGCGCGGCGGCCCGAACCGCGACTTGTTACTCGCTTGCGGCGAAGCGCTCGCATGCGCGATCTTCGCGGAGTTGCTCACGTCGTGGGGCGCCGATGCGCAGGCGATGACGGGCGGCCAGGCGGGACTCGTGACCGACGCGCGCTTCGGCGACGCGGCGATTCTGCGGGTCGAGCCGCGTAACGTCGTCGCACTCTTGGAACGGGGTATCATCCCGGTCGTCGCCGGCTTTCAAGGCGCGACCGAAGACGGCGCCGTGACGACGCTCGGACGCGGCGGAAGCGATCTTTCCGCAATCGCGCTCGGCGAAGCGCTGCATTCGGAGGCAATCGAGATATTCACCGACGTGAGCGGCGTCATGACGGGCGACCCTCGCCGCATCGCGGGCGCGCATCCGCTCGACCGCGTCGGCTATGCGGAAATGGTGGAACTCGCATCCGACGGCGCGCGCGTCATGCACGCCAAAGCCGCCGACGTCGCTCGCCTGGCGCAAACGCCGTACGTCGTGAAAGGACTGCGCTCGAATATCGGTACGACGATCGACGAAGGCCATCGGCCCGGCTACGCTCATCCGGTCACGGGCGTGACCTCGCTCTGTGACGTAACGTTCGTGCGCGCGATCGGCGGCGATGCGGACGACGTGCTGCGCCGCCGGGAGCTCGAAGTCGAAATCTTCCGCCGCCTCGCTGAAGCCGACGTGTCGGTAGATATGATCAACGTCAATAATGCCGGCGTCTTCTTCATCGTCGATGGAGAAAAGCAGGCCGCGATGCGTGCGGAACTCGCCGGGCTCAACGTCGCGATCCGTACGCGCGCACATTGCGCCAAGATGTCGATCGTCGGCGCGGGCATGCGCGGCATTTCGGGCGTCATGTATCGCGTGGTGCGTGCGCTCTTCGACGCGGGGATCGAGATCATTCATTCGACCGATTCGAACATCACGATCTCCGCGCTCGTCCCCGAAGAAGACGTCGCACGCGCCGAACAAGCGATTCACGATTGCTTCCGTCTCGGCCGCCAGACGACGCCTCCCGAAATGGCGGCGGGCGTGCCGCGGTGAGCACCGGTCGCGCTCCGCACCTGGGGCCGCTGCTGACGGCGATGATTACGCCTTTCGATGCGCGTGGCGACCTCGATCTTGCCGCAGCCACGCACCTCGCGCGCCATCTGGTCGCCCAGGGCAATACGGGCCTGGCCGTGGCCGGCTCGACGGGCGAAGGGACGGCGCTCGAGGACGACGAGAAGCTGGCGCTGTTCGCCGCCGTCAAAGCCGCTGTGGGCGACTCCGCGGCCGTGCTTGCGAATGCCGGAAGCGGTAACACGCGCCATTCAGTGGCTCTGGCCAAACGCGCCGAAGGCGCCGGTGCGGATGCGATCCTCGCCGTCGTTCCGTACTATTGCAAGCCGACGCAGGACGGTATGGTGCTTCACTTTTCGGCGCTCGCGGAAGCGACCCAACTGCCGATCGTCGTGTACAACATCCCCGGCCGCACGGGCGCGAACATGCTGCCCGCGACGTTGCTCGAACTCGCGCGACGGTACGGCAACATTGCGGGCGTGAAAGAATCGAGCGGGGATCTTACGCAATTCACCGCGATTTTGCGCGACCGGCCGCCGAATTTCGGTTTCTGGTGCGGCGACGATCATCTGTTCTTGCCGTCGCTCGCGCTCGGTGCCGACGGCCTCATTAGCGTGGCCGGACATCTGTGCGCGCGCGAGTTGCGTGCGATGCACGAGGCGTTCGAACGCGGCGACGTCGCCCGGGCCGCGCGCATGCACGCGTCGCTCGCAGAGCTGTTTGCGGCGCTCTTCACGACCTCGAATCCCGTGCCGATGAAATGGGCGATGACCGAACTCGGGGTTGCCGCGGGTCCCTGCCGCTCGCCGCTCGGAACGCTACCCGTCGCGCACGCAGAGCGTTTGCGGCCGTTGCTCGATCCGTACCGCGAGCGCATGCGGACGACCGCGCACCGGTCGTGACGAGCGTCGAGATCTTGGGCTGCCGCGTAGACGGCTGCGATGCCGCGCAAGCGGTGCGCCGCATCGTCGCACTCGCGGCCCTTCCGGAAGCTTCGCTCGTCGTCACGCTGGGCACCGAGATGATCGTCTATGCGCAGCGCGATCGACGCTTCCGCAACACGCTCGAGTCCAGCGCCCTGTCGCTGTGCGATACGATCGGCGTTCTGCTCGCGGCCCGGCTTTATGGCGCCAAGATCCCCGAGCGCGTCGCCGGAGTCGAGTTGCTCGAGCCGCTCTGCGCGGCACTCGCCGCCCACAATCGATCGGTCTACCTGCTCGGCGCGAAAGGCGATACGGCGGCGCGCGCCGCGGCGGCGCTGCGCGCTCGCGTTCCCGCCTTGCGCGTGGCAGGCGCGCGCGACGGCTATTTTCCCGACACGGAAACGGGCGCGGTCGCGGGCGAGATCGCGTCGTGCGGCGCGGACGTATTATTCGTCGGGCTCGGCTCGCCGCGTCAGGAGTTCTTCATCGCCGAGCATCTAGCGCGCACGGGTTGTTCGGTCGGCATCGGTGTGGGCGGTTCGTTCGACGTGCTCGCGGGGACCGTCCGGCGCGCCCCGAAGCTGTGGCGCCGGCTCAACCTCGAATGGTTTCACCGCCTCGTCTCCGAGCCAAAACGCTGGCGGCGGCAACTCGCTCTTCCGCGATTCGTGTGGCTCGTGCTGCGCGACCGCGTCCCCTCTCTTTCCCGGAGGTACTCGTGAAAGCGATGATCCTCGCCGGCGGCATGAGCACGCGGCTCTATCCGCTGACGAAGCAAGTGCCGAAGCCGCTCGTACCGATTGCGGGCGTGCCGAACAGCGGCCACGTTATGCGATATCTCGCGTCGTTCGGGATTCAAGACGTCGCCATTAACGTTCACTACCTCGCCGATAAGATCGTCGCTGCATTCGGCGACGGGTCGGAGTACGGCGTCCGCTTGCAGTACCTCCACGAAGACGTGCTGCTCGGTAGCGCCGGCGCCGTCAAGCAGATGGAGGCATTCTTGCAAGGCGAGAGCTTCGTCGTCGTCGGTTGCGACGGGCTTACCGATCTGCGGCTCGACGAGCTCGTCGCTTTTCACCGTCAGCGGTCGGCGATCGCTTCGATCGCGCTCGTAGAAGAAGACGACGTGTCGCAATACGGCGTCGTCGTGTGCGACCCGAACGGGCGCATCGTCGAGTTCCAAGAGAAGCCGGCGAAGGGCACGGAGCGATCGAATCTCGTCAACACCGGCATCTACGTGTTCGAGCCGGAAATTCTGTCGCGCATTCCCGCCGGGACGTTTTACGATTTCGGGAAGAACGTCTTCCCCGAATTGCAGGCGGACGCGGCGGCGTTCTACGGGCTTCACATGCACGGGTATTGGGTCGATATCGGAACGCCGGGCGAATACCGTCAGGCGACGCGCGATGTGCTCGACGGCAAGGTTCGTCTGCTCGGGGAGGCGCGTGCGACTGGAGTGGCAAGCGATGCGGTCGTGGGGCGCGACGTCGTTATCGAAGGCGACGTGCACGTCGGCTCGCGAGCGATCATCGGCGACGGCGTACGGATCGTTGGGCCAAGCGTCGTGGGCGACGTGGTGACGATCGGCGCGGGGGCGTCGATCGAGAATTCGATCTTGTGGGACGGTGTGCGCGTTGGCGACGGGGCGCGGGTGCGTAATTGCGTCGTCGGCGTCGGATACGAGATTCCGCCGGGGGATTTGCTGGAGGCGGCGATTGTTGCTAATGAGGCGGCGGCGGGGTAGCTTCGGCGGTTCGGGCCTACTCGTTGGCCCTTCGGCGGGGACGGCGCGGGCTTACGCCGGGGACGCTCCCGACTTTCCATCGTGGGAAATTTCGGTTTCGGGCGGTGGGCGAAAACACGTTTTTGGGTGGGCGAAAACATGTCTTTCGGTGACGGCCTATGGGGCATACGGTTCGATCGAAGGCGCGTTTCCCGATTTCTCGCCGAGCGCTTTGGCGTGGTACGAGCGTGGCGGCGTCTACGCCAAAGCCATGATCCGTGGCGGCGGTGAATATGGCGAAGCGTGGCATCAGGCGGCCCGGCTCGCAACGAAAACAGTCTCGAGCGACGATCTGCTGCGTGCGCGGAGTGGCTTGCAGCGCACGGCTACGGAAACGCAAAGCACCTCGGTATCTCCGGCGCTAGCGCGGGCGGCTTTCTCATGGGCTTAGCGCTGACGCGTAACCCCTCGCTCTATCGCGCCGTCGTATCTCACGTCGGCATATCGGATCTTCTTCGCTTCGAGCTCACGCCGAACGGGAAGTACAATTAACCCGAATTTGGCACGGTGACCGATCCGCATCAGTTTCTATGGATGCTCAAACAGTCGCCATATCACAACGTCGTCAAGGGAACCGCTTAGCCCGCGATTCTCATGTCGACCGGTGAGAACACCCGCGCGTCGATCCCTACAATTCGCGCAAGATGATTGCCGAACTGCAAGCCGACTCGTCCTCACCCTACCCGATCCTGCTTTTGCAACGCTCCGGGCAAGGCCACAGGCTCGATAACTCGTTCGACCAGCATTTTCGCCGACCAGGTCGATACCTTCGCTTTCTTCGACAGCCAATTGCGAACGTAGAACCTCTTACTCTCTTGTCCCGAAATCAACCGTTTTCGGGACGCGATCAAAGCTTCGCGTCCCAACCGGAGGCCTCGAGTGATCGTGCGCCGGGGAACACGTTTGGGCAGTCGATCGAGAAGACTCATGTCGAAATTACACTCATCCGCGTGGCAGCTTTTGACCTCCGCTGCTGTCACGCGCAGCCGTTACGTTGCGCGGTTATAGGCGTCCGACGCTTCCGCGCACCGACTCAAAGAGCTTCTTCGAATCGTAGCCGACGCCGCCTTTGAAAACCGTCTCGACGTGCTCGATGTCGGAAATTCTTGCTGAGGGGTCGCCGGTCACAAGCGTAATGTCCGCCTCTTTTCCGACCGCGAGCGTGCCGACACGATTCTGGATACCGAGTGCGATCGCCCCGTTCTCAGTGGCAACATGGATCGCTTGGACGGGCGTGAAGCCGGCTCGCACGAGTAATTCGAGTTCACGCCAATCGCCGAGGCCGGCGATCGTGGCGCCGTAGCCGCTTGGATCAGGTCCCGCCGTCAACAACCCGCCCGCGCGGAAAAACTTTAGCTCGAACGCCATCTCTTTCTTGAGCAACGCACCAGCAGGCCACGGCTTGCCTTTGAGGTCAAGCCCGAACGGTTTGCCGTCGGCAATATTCTTGCGATCGGCCAACACGGCAACTTTTTGTTCAGGATCAAGCAGGTCGAGCGTTTTCGCGAGCTCACCATCGGGCGGCAGATTCTCGACGAAGCTCTCCATTACGGGCAACGTGGAAGAGATCGGCAGTTTGCGCCGCACGAGTTCCGCGATCAACCTATCGATCTTCGACGAAGCGACCGGCGTCTGGAGTTGCGCGGCGTCTTGTGCGTCTCGGGACGGGCAGATGTCAGGCCGCTTGTCATCGACGAACTCCGTGTCGGCATGAAACGGACCGTGCTCGAGTTCGTCGATGCCGAGGGCGGCGGCTTCCGTAAAAGTGACGGAGCACAGGTGGCCCATCACCTTCAGCCCACGTGCATGCGCTTCTTCAATCACCGCCGATAGTTCCGCACGCGTGATGTTCGTATAGACTTTGAAGGAATGCACGCCATGGTCGGCCCCAAAAGCGACCGTTTTACGGGCATCGTCCGCATCCCGCAAATCGTCCATTTCCAGATCGCGAACGACGGCGACGATCCGGCGACGTTCCTGACGCCCGCGGCGGTTTTGGCGAAATTCGCCAGCTCGAAGAAGGCGCCGCTGCGCCTTAAGAGCTGCACGCTCGAACGCTGGTATCAGAGCGCCATCGCTCGATACGGAGCCATCTATGTCATCGATGCTCGACGCATGGTGTACGAGATTGTCACGACGTTCGACCGCTACGAGGGGCACGGCGGCGCATGGGGTCCGGGAACGCGCACTTTCGTCGTGGACGCCGCGAAGGGAGACGGCATTGTCGCAAACACGAAGGGCGTCCGCCTGCGTTCGAATCGCCCGCACATCCGTGCCGGGCGGCCTCAGATCCGCTGACGGGCGTCTCTGCACCGTCCCATCGGTTTTCATCGACGACCCGATAAATGGCGTTCTGAGCGCTGCGGGGCAGGCAAATTCCGTTGATGCGGCCGGCAGAACTCGTGCGCGCGATCCAGGGTCAACGCGGCGCCTAGTATTGCGCCCGATATAGCGTCGCGACGCAGATCCCACGTTCCAACAAATTGGCGCTTGGTGAACTGCAGCTCGAAGTGTAAGCGTCGCAGCCCGTCCCATAACTGAGCTAGACGTGACAGGGCGGGCTGCATTACGTTCTGCGACGCCGAAGCGTAAGTTTAGGGACGAGCTCGCTGCCCTCGGCAAGCCACCGCTGCTAGCAAACGCCACTTTCCCATCAGCTGACATCAATAAGGACACCTTGAACTGTATCAATATCAAGTCCGCCTGGCTGCGACGGAGCATTCGCGAGCATCGCGTCGAGCGTACGCATAGTGGAACCGAAGTTCTCAATTAGCGCGGCGCCGTCGACGGGTCTTCCCCCGATTGTTATACCGCGAGGGCTCTAGAAATGACGGCGATGGGGTCTGCACCCGAGCCCGGCCATTATTCGAGCGTCGTAACGTAAGCGTGACAGGGGCACCGATTTGTCGATTCGAAGCGCGCGCCCCATGCGACTTCCGTCAGCGACCGTTGCGGGTCTCACTGTCCGGTTAGCCTTCGTCCTTCTTTTCGCAGCCGCTAATTTCGGCTCGGCCGCCGTCGCGGGGAACGGTCCACCCCCGGCTCCGCAAGTTCCCGTGGTCGACGACTACTTCGGAACGAAGGTGACCGATCCGTATCGCTGGATGGAAGACGGAAAAAACTCGCCTTCCTCAAGTGGCTTACAACCCAGTCACGCTATACGCAATCCGTGCTCGACGCGATTCCCAATCGCGACGCAATAAAAAAAGCGATCGTCGCGGACTCGGCGGCGAATCCAAACCGAGTCGTTAGCGCGATCGTACGCGGCCCATCGATCTTCACACTGCGGAAAATCGATGGCAAGAAGGCGCCGATCCTGTTCGTGCGTGCGGGCGCGGCTGCCGCCGATCGGCTCCTCGTCGACCCCTCCGCGACCGATGACGGGCACGCCCACGATATCGTGGAGTTTGCACCGTCCTGGGACGGCAAGCGCCTTGCGTATCGTATGGATACCGACGGAAACGAAACCGGCGCTATTCGCCTCATCGACGTCGAATCGCTCAAGCAAATCGGCGCCGATGTCTCGGCGCCGGCGGCTGACGATATTGCATGGCTTCCCGATAACCAGCACCTCACGTATCAGTACGTCACATCAGACGATGCGACCGGCGTGCATCGCGTTGCGTTGCATGACGTCGGCAGCGCGTTCGCAACCGATCGCGATATCCTCAGCGCGACTGCCGGGGGCCCGGCGGCCTTCGCCGGTCCCGAACGCGGCGAATTGACGTATGCTCCGGATAGCCCCTACGCCGTTCTCGGCATCGCGACGTCCGACGCCGGCCGTCGTCGCTTCTTCGTGAGCGAATGGAAGATGATTGCCGAGGGCACCCCGACGTGGCGTCCCCTTGCGGCGATCGGCGATGGCGTTACGAGCGCGATACCGCACGGAGATTACGTGTATCTCGTGAGTAACGCTGGAGCGCCCCGCTATCGCGTATTCCGGACGTCGGCCATCTCACCGGACATTTCGCACGCCGAAGTCGTCGTCGCGGAGAGTGATGCGGTTATTCAGGGCCCGGAAGGCCGCGCTGGATTCGCGCTCGCCGGATACAACGCCCTCTTTGCGGCGCGTGACGCGCTCTACGTGGCACTTCTCGATGGAGGCTCCAACGCGGTGCTGCGCGTTCCGTGGAAGAAGCCAGCGGTCGCCGAACGGCTGAGGATGCCCTATGCCGTCGGAATGACGGACTTCAGAGTCGATCCGATGGCGGATGGGTGCTGGTTCGGCGTCACGGGTTGGGTGCACGCCGGCGATCACTTACGCTACGATCCCACGTCGGGGCGCGTCGCGTCCAGTGGCCTTCAGCGCACGCCGATAGCGACAACCCGTCCGACCTCACGTCGGAAGAGGTGGTCGTCACGGCGCGGGACGGCGTGAAGGTTCCGCTTTCGCTCATCCACCGGACTGGGCTCGCGCTTAACGGCTCGAATCCCACGATTCTGTATGGCTACGGCGCGTACGGCGCGCCGATGACTCCGTTTCTCATACCGTCGCAGTTGATCTGGTACCGGCTCGGTGGAATCGTCGCAATCGTCCACGCCCGCGGCGGTGGCGATTTCGGCGAAGCGTGGCATATCGCGGGCAAGGGGGCGACGAAGCCGAACACGTGGCGTGATGCGATCGACAGCGCCGACTACCTCGTCGCGCAGAAGTACACCTCGCCGTCTCATCTCGGCGTCTTCGCGGGAAGCGCGGGCGGCATTCTCGCGGGCCGTGCGATCACCGAACGGCCGGACCTCTTTACGGCCGCGGTCCTCGACCATCCGTTCGTCGACACGTTGCGCTTTGAGGCCGGCGGTATGGGCAAAGGCAATCGCAACGAGTTTGGGTCCGTCGCCACGCTCGATGGTTTTCGTGGGCTCGACGAGATGAGCACGTATCGTCACGTCCGCTCCGGAGTACGCTACCCTGCGGTCTTGCTGATGGGCGGTCTTAACGATCGGCGAATCGCGGTCTGGGAGCCGGCAAAGGTGTATGCCGCGCTCCACGCGGCCTCCAAGAGTGGGAAGCCCGTTCTGCTCCGCATCGATGGCGGCGGCCACGGTCTCGCCCCCGGTGAAGATCAACTCGATCGCGATGTCGATTTGACGGCTTTTATGCTCTGGCAACTCGAAGCGCCGGAGTATCAGCCGGCTCGTAACGCGACTCGCTAAAAATGCGCCGGCTAATCTTCGCGCGTCGTAACGTCGCCGAGTGCAAGGCGCGCTTCTTGCGCCTTTAAAGCCGGCGCGTGATCTAGGGACCGGCGAGTCGTCTCGAAACCAACCCTTACGAGACTTCTAAGACGCAAATCCACGAACACTCGACGATCAAGCGAGCTTAGTTCGCGTCGCGCTCAGTAGTGGAGGGCTCCATGGCTCAAAACGTCTATCACCAGCCCATTAGGATCGCTGACGAAGAACCTGCGACCCCCACGGTTCATCCGTGAGAGGATGACGTATGTCCGCCTCGCGCCGCACCGTCAACATCTGATATGTTGTTGGGATGAACCGACGCCGTGGCATCGCGCTCCAAAATGCTTATCAGGGCCGTCGGGTTCATCGGCGAGACGAACGTTATAATCCAACCCATACCCATGGCAACTTCGAAGCCGAGTAAGTCCACGTAGAAATCGCGGCTTTCGTTCAACTTATCCGATTTTAATATCGGGTACGACTCGTCGAACGCTCATTCAGCAAGAAATCAAGCCGTTAGCTCGCGACCTCCGGCTTATACGTTCCGAACGTCCAGGGGTGGCCGTCGAGATCGGTTGCGCGAAAGTCGTGAGAGCCATACTCCGTGTCGTACGGAGGCTGTCTGATGGTCGCGCCAGCTGCCGCTGCGCGGGCGTGCAGAGCGTCGACGGCGGCGGCGTCGGGCAGCACGACGTAGATGCCCGCGGTGACACTATGCACCTGTTGTGGTGAGCGTACGGGGTTTACCGGGTCGTCGTCGCGTGTGTTGCCGAACATGAAGATGTTGTCGGCGATGATGAGTTCGGCGTGCGCGACGGTGCCATCCGGATGGTCGTACACGACATGAGGCTCGGCACCGAACGCACGTTGCAACCACGCGATGGCGGCGCGCGCATCGGTATACCGTAGCCCTGGAAAGATCGTTTGGCCTGTGGCCGCCTTAGTGGTAGTCATGAGGCGAGTCTACGCGAACTCGGCGACGTGTTCTTGGAAAAATGAACCGACGGGTTCGGCCTCGGTGTCGGCGTGGGCTAGATGGTTGCCGTTCGGGAAGCGGAACGCTTCGAGGTAGCTGCGCGGCGTGAGGCCTGCATGCTCGCGAAATTCAGCGTTCATGTGCGCCTGATCGTAGTAGCCAGCGGCTAAGGCAATCGCGGACAGCGGGTCCCCACCGTCACTTGCGCCAAGCAGTTCGAGCGCCCGATGAAAGCGGACGATCCTGGCGTAGCGTTTCGGCGCAAGTCCAACGTGCTCACGGAAGCGTTGCGCTAAACGCGAACGCGAGCGTCCGCCCAGCTCGTCGAGTTGCGCAATCGCTATGCGCCCGCCGTCACATTGGATCCGCTCAAACATCGCGGCGACGACTGGGTCCACGCCGCGCGCACGTGCGAGGCGGGCGCGAAACCAGCCCACGGCGGTCTGGACGCGCGCGGCACTTTGCCGCCGATCGTCGAGCTGCTCCGCGAGTTCCGCAGCCGGTTGCCCAATTACAGCGCGCAGGTCGACGCTACGATCCGTTAGTTCAGCTAGCGATGTGCCGAACACAGCGAAGGCCCCGAGCGGACGCAACGTGACACCAAGCACGCGGCAGCGGCCGCGCGGCCCCTCGATCGTCGCCGTCGCTGTGTGTAGACCGTCAAGGCAGATTGCCGGGAACGGTTCACCGCCAACGGGCCGGTGCGGTTCGTCGAGTTGGATGGCAAGTTCGAAGGTGCCGCTGGGAAAGAGCTGCTCGCGCCGGTAAACAAGCGCTCCATCAAAATCCCAGATGCGATCCACCACGCCGAACAGCGCATCGTCGGGCGCCGGCGCCCAATGACTCGAGGTCCAACTTCCAAGAGCGGAGTCACGGTGAAGCGTTTCAATCATCGGTAATTCATTCATAGGGGGCCATCTGCTACAACTTCGGCGTCACGAATCCGGAGTTCTGCGGACCATGACCTTGCTGCTGCCCGTCCGATAAAAGACCCCTTTAGCGACTCGTCAAGGACAACTAAACGCATGGCTCGGTTCAATTTTATCGAACTCCCGGCGAGTGACGTCGGAGCTACCAAGTCCTTTTACTCGTCGGTGTTCGGTTGGGAGCTGACCGATTTCGGTCCATCCTACTCATGCACGATGACAGGAGACGTTGACCTCGGGTCGGGCTTCAGGGCGATGCTTCCGAAGCGACGCGCGCTCCACTCGCCGTCATCGCTGTCGATGATCTCAACCAAGCGCTAGCGGCTGTCGAGCAGGGCGGCGGCACTATCACGAAACCAATTTTCGCGTTTCCGGGAGGCCGGCGTTTTCACTTCCGCGATCCAAGTGGGAACGAGCTGGCGGCCTTAAAAGCGGACTGAGGCTGCGACATCCCGGCCGCGCGCTGTGGGAGGGCTAGGCGGTCTCTAAATCGAGCCCTTAAGGGATGATTTCGAAACCGTTACGCGAACCGGCTTTTCATGGCCCGAAAGTCTGTGCCAGAACAATTTGCGAAAAAAGCGGCTCGTAGGAAGCCCGTGGAGCCCGTTTCCCCTCGCCCGCGGTACATCGATGTATCTCAAGCAACGGACACCCGCTTCGTCGGCTACGCGCGAGTCTCTACCGACGAACAAACGACCCGTCTCCAGCTGGACGCACTCAAGGCTGCCGGTTGCCATCGAATCTTCCAAGACAAGCTCGGTGGCGCTCTACCCTCGCGGCCGCAGTTGGATCGCGCACTCGGCGAACTGCGTGCCGGCGACACCCTCGTCGTGTGGAAACTCGATCGGCTTGGACGCTCGTTACGCAACCTGCTCGAAATTGCGGAGGTACTTCGCGAACGCAAAATCGCGCTGCGATCGCTGACCGAGCACCTCGATACGGCGACTGCCGCCGGCAGAATGCTCTATTCGGTTCTCGGCGCCGTCGCGCAGTTCGAGCGGGACGTCCTGCGCGAACGAACCGTCGCTGGGATACGCGCCGCTCAGGCACGAGGGGAGCACGTCGGGCGCCCTCGCG
>JAABUX010000226.1_pt1 | contig 97828 bp, 94 predicted proteins | sample 5561851 | NCBI WGS metagenome assembly JAABUX01 (sample SAMN10711883, study PRJNA513361) | rock metagenome | isolation source: Antarctica rocks | place: Antarctica: Victoria Land, Richard Nunatak red sandstone | collected 2016-01-03 | reverse complement strand
AATGTGGTACAGTTCATGGCGTAATGTTCCTTTGTTTGTGTTTTTTAGGTACAAAAAACATTACATCATCAGGCAGCTTCTGCAAAGCTAGGCTGCCTTTTTTCCTATCCGTAGTCTAAACACCAATAATTAAACATCGGTGGTAAGGCCTTGATAGGTCCACTTGAGGGAGGCCTTCACCCAACCACGACATCAGATCGTGTCGTTGCACTGGTTCGACCAACCTGTGGGACATCACATTTCGTGATTGAAGTAGTGACCTTGTTCGATATCCGCAATCAGTCCAGGCCCCTGCGGTCGCCATCCCAGGAGTTCCTGTGTCTGCTTGCTCGACGTCGGGTTGTCGGCCGACACGAAGGCGGAGAGGAAGCCGAAATGGGCACCCGCGTCCTCAGCGGCAATGCTGACAACCGGCAGCTTCAACTGCCGGCCGATAGCCTCCGCGATGTCCCTGAACGGCACACCCTCCTCGCCCGCTGGCTCTGTGCAGTCGCGGCGAACCAGCCGAGGCGGCTTCCGCGGCCAGCCTGAACAGGCGTGCCGCATCGAGCCGATGCACGGCGGGCCAGCGGTTCGAGCCGTCGCCAACGTAGGCTGGACATGCCCTTTGCGCGAGCGATGCCGATCAAGCTCGGTACGAAGCCGTGCTTGTCGCCTTCGCCATGCACGGACGGTGCAAGCCGCACGACCGATGATCGCACCCCGCGCTCAGCCAGCGTGATCTCCGCGTTCTCCGACGCGACCCGGGGCATTGCGGGGTCAGACACGTCCTCTTCCGTCCCAAGGCGTCCCAGCATGAGCATCGCGAGCAGGATCGTCCCCGAGGTAATCACGAATGGTTTGCCGGAACCTTCGAGCACTGCTCCGATCGCTTCGACGGCACGCAGGTCGGCCTGAGCCGAGGCCGCGAAGTCCGTGGTTTCGGAGATGTTGTTGAAAGCCGTGTGGATGATACCGTCCGATGCGACAGCTCCGCTCCGCAGGCTGTCGAGGTCGTCGATGGTGCCGCGGTGCATTGCGGTACCGGCGGCCTTCAATGCTGTGACGGCCGTGTCCGAGCGGGCGAGGCCGACGACCTGCTGCCCCGCCGCAAGCAGCTCGCGGACGATGGCGGAACTGAGGTTGACCCGCTTTTGGAGGGGACTCAAACGTGGAAGTTGAGTCAATGGAGATGTATCAAAAAGATGAAAAAAAGAAAATATATGATATAGTTACATAAATGCCGAGATATCTGGCGATTTGTGTTTTGCTTTTGCCACTGGTTTCAAAGAGCGTCGCTGCTTGTTGCTTGATTTCTCGTGTGTAGGTCGGTTGAGATTTGCTCATAGAACCCTCCTGTTTCTAGTGTATCAAATTTCTCTTCTCCAACCCCCAATAGCGGGTCAAGGTCAGTAGTGCAATGGAAAGTTTACCATTACGCTTTCGTAGAAAATAGTAAGAAATATGCTATACTTAGCGTATGCCAGTATCTTGATTTCAACGAGGAGGTCCTCAATGGAGTATAAGAAGCCACATGCTCGCTACGATGAATTTGCAAATCAATTTACGTCCGTGATGTTTGAACACTGGTCCGCTATCCTCCAAATTGTCAACCGTCAATCACCCCGTGTTGCAACACTTCTACGTGCTGCAACTCCTGTGGGCCTCAAACGTACAAATGGCACGTGGCATGTACGGGTCATCACCAAGCGGCTTGTACTCTACGAGAAGTTGCGTCAACCTCAAGATAATGAAATTGTGGGACAGGCAATACGACTATGGGCGCACTCGGTGGCCCAACTCAAGCTACCGCACATCGTCGTTGATTTTGAATGGTAATTGCTTGGCCCCTATTTGCATCTGCCTGCTAGAGAAGAGAGCAACATGCTGCCGCGTTGCGCTCTCTCTCTCTATTCAGCTATAAAGGAGCCTTATATGTCTACCGCACAACCAAAGGCACGGCGACAGTTCCCGGGCCTTAATCCTATTGTGCTTCAACATCCCTATGATCGAGTAGCTCTTTCCGCACTACAGAAGGTGCCTGGACTCGATATCGTTATCCGTAAATTTATCGAGTTTTTTCCAGAGCGTGTTGCCTATATCCAGAATGTCGCGCAAACGGTGCGTGTCTCTCCATTGCAATGTCCGCAACTCTACGCACAACTGCAAGAGGCATGTGCTATTCTCGATGTACGCGAGCCGGAACTGTATATCGCGCAATTTCCTGTGCCCAATGCCTACACAAGTGGTCATGATCATCCCTATATTGTGATCACGACTGGTCTGCTCGATTTGATGAATGAGGATGAGGTGCTGGCCGTCATTGCTCACGAATTGGGTCATATCAAGTCGGGCCACGTCCTTTATAAGACAATGGCGCGAGGTATTAGCTTCTTACTCACGATCATTGGTGATTTGACACTGGGTATCGGGCGTCTCATCGGGCACTCATTGGAAGCAGCACTCCTGGAATGGGACCGCAAGTCTGAGTTTACGGCGGACCGCTCTTCCTTAGTTGTGGTACAGGACCCACAGGTGATGTTATCGCTGATGATGAAATTCGCGGGTGGTACGCTGTTCCAGCGCAACCAGATGGATGCGAACGAGTTTCTCAAGCAAGCTAACCTTTATGAAGAGGTGGATGCGAGCATTCTCGACAGGTTGTATAAGGGCTTACTTGTGGCTGCTGTGAACCATCCATTGACGATAGTACGAGCAAAAGAGATTATGAACTGGTCGGAGAGTAAAGAGTACAAAAGTTTACTTGATGGACATTATCCTCGTGTTGCTGATGACGAAACGAAAAATTTCTCACAAAGAGGCACATCGGTCTCGATGGACTCGCAGCTAGTACGATGCCCAAACTGTGGACGTGAGCAGATGAATCGCCGCTTTTGTAGCCTGTGTGGTGGCGCAATTGAATAACAGAGCCAAATTCTTTGCCTTGACAAAGCGAGCTGTCTCATGGTTTCATGGATAGAGGTGGAATTTTCCAGCAATCGAAGGATAGGGTACCAGAGGCTGTTCGCATGCTTGAAATGCAATGGAGTACATACTTAGAAAGTAGGATTTTCATGGAAATACAGACTTTCACGACCCATGCGAATGGAATGGATTTTTATTGCGAAATGATGGGTCAAGGTCCAACCATTGTGCTTGTCCCCGATGGAACTAATGATTGTGGTCCTTATGAGAAGATGATGGAATACCTTTCAGATGAGTTCACAGTTTTGACCTTCGACCCTCGTGGTGGATCACGATCACCTGATCCCCAGCCACAGGTAGTTACCCCAGAATTATTTTCCGATGACATCGCAGCCATTGTCCAGGAAGTACACGTAGAACAGCCTGTTTCGGCGTTCGGTGTGAGTTCCGGGGGACAGGCCGTTCTCGCTTTGGCCAAGTTCCATCCAGATATTCTTAGAAATGGAGTTGTCCATGAAGCTGCATTGCAGGCTGATACACCAATTAGAAATGCTGGCTTTGAGTACTTCCAAACGATGGCTACTCTGTCTCCAAAAATCGCTCCCCCGGCGACGATTACAGCTATTACGTTTGTTGGATCATTAGAGGGGATCGAATCAATTGATGCTGCCACACGCACAAGAATGGCAAAAAATAATGCGTACTGGGCACAATACTATCTTGGGGCTGTTGATATGGGACGCTACTTTGAGGAAGATTTCGCACACATGGCCCCAGTTGACTTCACAATCGGGACGTGGACGCCTTCGTGATTAACGGCTGCCAATCAAGCGACAGCAATTCGCGGAAATCGTCCAGTCACGTGGGTAAATAGTGCCCATGCTCCTCAGGTAACTATGCCGAAAGAAATGGCAGAGATTGTTCGAGAGAAAGTGAAGCAGTATTTGAGCTAACTCTCAGTTACTCAACGTTTTCGGGTTTAGCATACTTTTTTTCTAAAACTAGTGGTAAATGACGTGAAGAGTGAGCAGGTTGTGCTGCTCACTCTTCACGTCATTAATTATATCCAGTATCTGTCTGCCTCTCTTGAGGCAGACAAAAGATTAACGAATAGACTTATGCTGGTAGTGTTGCCCCTGTTCACGCTCGCTGCGATAGTTTTCCTTGTGTGCTTCACACACAAGCGCACATATCTCTTCAGGATTGTCTGAGATATGCAACAAACTAATATCCTCTGCGGACACCTTCCCTTCTGACAACATGGTATCGGTAATCCAGTTGACGAGACCACGCCAATACGTTGAGCCATAGAGGATAATAGGAAAGTTGCTCACTTTCTTTGTTTGGATCAGCGTCAACGCCTCGAATAGTTCATCCATCGTGCCAAAGCCACCAGGGTAGATGACAAATGCATCGGAATATTTCATAAACATTGTTTTGCGTACAAAGAAGTAGCTGAAATCAAGCGAGATGTCCAGGTACTGGTTAGACGATTGCTCAAAGGGTAGTTCAATGTTACAGCCAATTGAGAGGTTTTCCCCTTCTTGAGCACCTTTATTTGCTGCCTCCATCACACCGGGACCGCCGCCTGTGATGATGGCAAAGCCAGCCTTTGCGAGTAAGCGGGCTGTCTCTACGGCTGATGCATATTCTGGATGATCGGGCTTTGTACGCGCGGAGCCGAAGATGGTTACGGCGGGTGGAATATGTGCGAGGGCATCAAAGCCATTGACAAACTCGCTGGTGATACGCATAACGCGCCAGGGATCAGTAAGCGTAAAATCGAAGTTCATGGCACGATCAAAAGCGTGTTCCTCTTGTTTCGCCTGCTCTTGTGATACAGGAGAGGTTGGACTCACAAGTGGCTGTGTAGGACGACTTAACAGTCGCTCATCCTCGGTGGCCGCGTGTTCCTTGCTTCTCTGTGACCGATAACGCTCATTTGCTCTTCTGTTATTATTGTTGAGCCCAAAAGATTTTCCGTTATTACGACTCATTACGACTCATTTCGTTATTATAATAGACTATACTTGTATGTGCGGACTATGCTTGTATGACATCTTTTGAAAGACGCCTTTTGAGAACCACCGTTGCAAGTGGGGGTAGCGTCAAGAGAACAGAATGCGGACATGACTGCCAGGAGATGGCGTCACTGTTCATTAACTGGCCGTTCAACAGCCCACTGCCACCAAAGCGTGAATCATCGCTATTCAGCATCTCATAATACTGACCTGCAAAGGGCACTCCTACACGATAGTTATGACGCGGCACCGGCGTAAAATTACAGATAAAGAGGAGCGTGTCTTCGTCCTGCCCACTGCGCCTCATGAAAGAGATTACACTGTTGTCCGAGTCGTGTGGGTCTATCCAGGAGAAGCCGCATTCGTCTGTGTCTAATATGCTCAATGCAGGTTCCTGTTGATACATACGATTGAGTTCTCGTACAAAATCGTTTAATTGGATGTGATGGAGGTCACTTGGTGGCGTGAGGAGATGCCAATCAAGGCTTTCAGCGAAGTTCCATTCGTGCCACTGCCCAAATTCTGCACCCATAAAGAGCAATTTTTTTCCAGGATGACCCCACATGTAGCCATAGAAGGAACGCAGATTCGCGAACTTCTGCCACAGGTCTCCTGGCATTTTATTAATCATCGAGCCTTTGATGTGGACTACTTCATCGTGTGAAAGTGGCAAGATAAAGCTTTCTGAATAGGCATACATCAGAGAGAAGGTAATGTTATTGTGGTGATAGCGTCGATGAATCGGATCGAGATGCATATATTCCAGCATGTCATGCATCCACCCCATATTCCATTTATAGCTAAAGCCGAGGCCACCTACATACGTTGGGCGAGAGACAAGCGGCCATGACGTAGACTCCTCTGCGACCGTGATTGCGCCCTGCTCCTCTGCATAGACCGCTTCATTCAACTGACGCAGAAAATCGACAGCCTCCAGATGTTCTCTGCCTCCGTATTGATTTGTTACCTGCTGCCCCTGCTCACGCATGTAATCCAGATACAGCATTGAGGCAACAGCATCCACACGTAGACCATCAATATGGTATTCATGTAACCAGAACAACGCGCTTGCTATCAGAAAATTTTTGACCTCGCTCCGTCCATAATCAAACACATATGTTCCCCACTCTTTATGCTCTCCCTTACGAGAATCGGCATATTCGTAGAGATGCGTACCATCGAAGTAACTCAGTGCATTGCTATCTTTCGGGAAGTGTGCTGGCACCCAATCGAGCAGAATGCCAATACCATGTTGATGCATATAATCGACGAAGTACTGAAAGTCTTCTGGCGATCCAAAGCGACTGGTTGGGGCATAATAACCCGTAACCTGATAGCCCCAGGAGCCATCGTAGGGGTATTCAGTAATTGGCATAAGTTCTATATGAGTAAAGCCCATGTGTTTGACGTACTCTGTGAGGGCTGGTGCCATCTCTCGATACGTCATAAAGCGGTCTTCTTCTGTCGCGCCTTCTTGATGTCGTTCCGGGATATGACGCCAGGAGCCTAAATGAACCTCATAAATTGAGATGGGGGCACTTGTGCGTTGTGCCTGCTCGCGTTGCGCCATCCATTCGCTATCCTGCCATGCGTGTTGATGAATATCAGTTACAATGCTTGCGGTATTTGGACGCAGTTCGGACGCGAAGCCATAGGGGTCGGTCTTATCGACTGAGTAGTTATTGTAACGCGAATAAACCGCATATTTGTAGTGTACACCGAGGGGAATGTTCGGCACAAAGCATTCCCATATACCAAGTGTCTCGTGACGTATATGCATAAGTGTTGTACTACGATGCCAATCGTTGAAGTCTCCTATGACCGAGATCGCACGCGCTGATGGTGCCCAAACTGCAAAGTTTATTCCTGTGACCCCGTTGACAACGCGCGGATGGGCACCCAATTTATCGTAGATGCGATAATTTTTACCTTGACCAAACAGATAGAGGTCGAAATCGCTAAACAGCGATGGTGTTTCCTGCTCTTTATCGGTATGTTGTGGAACATCTGGTGTTGTCATCTTTGTTTATCAATCCTTCAATTTCCTGTGGTTTTTGCCACTCTAAGAATAGCATACGAGGCAAGTTCTCTATTATAGAGTATACGCTTTTTCATGCAAAGAGTAGACACCTGTTTCAATCGTTGTGTACAATGGTTTTTTACACGGTTTTGTGATAGAATATCTATCAAACTCTTGATGCGTAGCCTCGCAAGCATTGACAATTCAAAGGGTTCCACAAGAAAGTACGATGTTAACGTATGAGCATATACGAAAGAGACGCGCAGGCTCTGGATGCCTACTCGAATGCCGTCATGACCGCTGCTGAGCGCGCAGGGCCAACAGTTGTACGTATTGATATAGAGCGCGAAGGCGGACGTTCTCGCCGTTCTTATGGACCCTCTCCCGAATTCAACGGCGGCCTCGGTTCTGGCTTCATTTTTGCCTCCGATGGACAAATTCTGACTAATGCCCATGTGGTCGAACACGCTAAACGCATTCAGGTCACACTTGCCGATGGTCGTAAGTTCGATGCTGGACTAGTGGGCAGCGATTCTAATGTCGATGTGGCTGTATTGCGTATTGGTGCCGACCATCTTCCTGTTGCGGAACTTGGGCGTACTCCATTGCGCGTAGGGCAACTAGTTATTGCGGTTGGCAACCCTTATGGCCTGAACTGGACGGTTACGGCTGGTGTGGTGAGTGCGCTGGACCGTACTCTTGAGGCTCCAGGTATACACAAAATGACGCATCTCATCCAAACTGACACACCTATCAACCCAGGAAATTCTGGTGGTCCACTGGTAGATAACGCAGGACGTGTTGTTGGAATTACTACCGCAATGATGCCTATGGCACAAGGACTGGGCTTCTCTGTTCCACTTGATACCGTCAAGGCAGTTATCGCACGTATCGCAAGCCAAAAGCGTGAGACACAAAATACAGGCATTTCACTCGGTGTTGGTGGCATGCGAGTGAAACTCGACGCGAACCTACAGCGTAGCCTGAATATAACTCAGCAATTTGGTATGGAGGTATTAGAGGTACGTTCAGGCGGGCCAGCAGACCTCGCGGAGCTAAAACGTCAAGATGTGCTTATTGCCGCCGACGAAGAGATTGTGACTGAGCCACGCGAGCTACAGCGTATAGTTCGCCAGCACAAAACAGGTGATAAAATGACGGTGAGCTTCTTGCGTAGTGGCAAGAAACGTAAAGTAACCGTTGTCTTGTAGCACAAAAGGTGCTTGTAGAGCTGCTTTGCATCTTTACAAGCACTCTATCCGTATAGTGATACAGATAACTCTGTTATAGCAATGCCTGTTATTTGATAATTGTCCGTGTCATACGTCCTCTATAACAGAGCGGCATTGTGCTGGCGAGGGCGACTGTGCCCTGTAGACAAAGGAACGATGTATCATGACTGCATTTATCATGATGGTGGCAATTATCGCAGGACTCATTGTCGTTGGGCTACTTGTAAATGTATATCTGTATTCGCAAGGCGTGTTCAAGAAGAGGCGTGCGCGACGCGTTGCACGACGAGAGCAAGCACAAGAGAAGCGTATAACAACGGCTGGGCTAGATGAACAGTTCTACACGAGTATAGGCATTGGTCCAACCGAGCCAGTAGAATAATATTGTTGCGTTTTGATTGCTTGCCCTGTTAGCAATGTGATACAACATTGCTAACAGGACAAATTATTTTTGGATATAGAAGGAGATATGTGTTGACCACACCACTGCCAGAAAAGATGCATACACGCTTTACAGAGCTTGTGAACGTTCGTTACCCCATTGTACAAGGTGGCCTCTCTCATCTCTCGTATGCTGAACTCGCCGCCGCTGTTTCTAATGCAGGAGGTCTGGGGCAGATCGGGTGTGCCTGCTTCGCCACCCCCGAAGAGTTACTGGCCGATATACAGAAGGCGAAACGTCTCACCAAACAGCCCTTTGGAGTCAACTTCCCTATCGGGCATATTCCCCTTGATGCGTTTGTCGATGCAGCACTTGCCGAAGAAGTTGCCATGATTAGTATTACGGGTGGCAATCCAGAGCCTTTGTTGCGACGCATTCAGCAGAGCGGTGTGCCTGTGCGGACGATGGTGCTGGTAGCAGGTGTGCGAGCCGCGAAAAAAGCCGAGTCGCTTGGTGCCGATGCTGTGATCGCGGTTGGCGTAGAAGGCGGCGGACACCTTGGACGAGACGACATTGGCTCGATGGTATTAGTACCACGCATCGTCGAATCAGTGAATATTCCAGTCCTGGCAAGTGGAGGTATCGCTGATGGTCGAGGGCTTGCCGCCGCCTTAGCATTGGGGGCTGAGGGTGTAGAACTGGGAACACGTTTTGTCGCGGTACGTGAAAGCAATGCACACCCTAATTATCAGCAGGCGTTAGTTGAGGCCAAAGAGACCGATACTGTGATCGTCGAACGCTCTATTGGACGACCTGCACGTGTGTTGAAGGGGCAAGCCGCCGACCAAATTTTGCAGGTAGAACAAGAATTAGAGCAAGAGCAGGCAGAGCCAGATGAACGACTGGACCGCATGCTGCCCTTTATTCTAGGTGCTGTTAACCATCGGGCTGCCCTTGATGGCAAACTCGATGAAGGCTTCGTATGGGCTGGTCAGGTGGTAGGTTTGATTCACGATGTGCCGACCTCGCAATTACTGATTGAGCGTATGGTGTGTGAGGCACAAGAGATTACGCAGAGAATACAGCGTGTGTTTTAATCCAATTCTCTTTTTAACTGTCTGATTGCTGACACTACTGCAGCAACGCTCTGTGCTTCGATGGACATGAAAGGACTCCCTACTCCGAGTGTTTCGCCAGGAATTGCCCTACTTCCACAAGGGCAGCCATTGCACGACAGGTAATTTCTACAGACTCGTAGTAGGGTACTCCCTCTTGCTGCAAGATGTGTAGTGCGGGTATATCATGACGCGCGTATACCGTTTGCACCAGCACAGGCTTTTTGTAGGTTCGCACCAGTTCCCCTAATTTGTGGGCCGCTGCCTCTTCGCGTGGACCAAAGTCTTCTGAGAGGAGCCAGCGATAGCCACCGAAGAGTCCGGTGACAATAACGCCATCAACTTCATCGTCTTTGAGGCATATTTCTGTCAAGTGCGCGAACGAGAGCGGGTCTTCGTCGGCGGCTCCTGCAACGTCGATAGGGTTGGTTGCCGTTGCACGTGCTGGCATCAATTCTCTGAGTGCTTGCTGTGTCTCTATTTTGAGAATAGGGACCTCTAAACCAGCACGAATAACTGCATCGCCGCTAGCAACGACGCTACCGCCACCATCGCCAACAATCGCGATTCGCCCTCTTCCCTGTGGTGTGGGTGGTTGTAAAGCGAGTGCTTGCGCCACTGGAAACAGCTCATCGGAACGCAGGACGCGCACGACACCACTGCCCAAGAGATTAGTATCATGGTCGGGACGTACTGTGGCGATTGAGCCAGTGTGTGCGAGTGCTGCTCGTACACCGACCTCAGTTGCGCCACTCAGTAAAATGACGGTAGGCTTATAATTGCCCTGTTCAAGCATATCTCGTGTCACCTGGCGCAAGGTCTCTGTTTGCACTGCTTCTACGTACCCTGCGATGACCTTTGTCTCCGGGTCACGAGCGAGATAGTGCATGCATTCGGGGAAGGTGACATCAGCGGCGTTACCAATGCTGATAAACGTGGTGAAGCCGAGTCCGTCGAGATGTGCCTGTGCATAGAAATACATCCCAAGATTGCCGCTTTGTGAAACGAGACCAATGGGACCAACAGGGAGCGGAAAGACCATGCCCAACGTATTGATATGCGAGCGTTTTACATATAACCCCATACAGTTGCTACCGATGATGCGAATACCATGTTCATGGCAACGTGCAACCATTTTTTGTTCTAAATCACGTCCCGTGGGTCCCGTTTCGCTGAAGCCTGCAGTGATGATCACAATCCCCTTGACACCCATAGCGATACAATCATCAATCCCTTTTTCAACATGAGCAAACGATGTCGCAATGATTGCTAGATCGACAGGGCCGGGTACATCACGTACACTGGGATATGTTGCTCGTCCCAATATTTCTGCAACAGAGGGATTGATAAGATATATTTCACCTGCAAAGCCACCCTCGATAAGCTGTTTCGCGGCAACATTGCCCCATTTTTGTGTAGCACGCGACGCGCCCAATATAGCAATTGAGCGCGGTTGAAAGACCTCTTCTAATGGATAGAGTGCTTGACTCATTCGTTCTCCTCGTCAGGTATATCGCCATCGTTATCTTCAAATAAATTCTGTGAACCGTTCTCGCGTTCCTTGCGTAATAACTCTTCAACGCCACGAATAAGCGAGTCTGCACTTGGTAGAGGGCCAGTGCCTATAATCACGTCGGGGTTTTCATCATCGTCCTCATCGTCCTCATCGTCGTCGTCACCGTGATCTGCAACCTGCTCTTCCAGGCGGCGCACATAGGCACTTGCCTCTGTGTCATGTGAGACAAGTGAGGTGATTTGCTCTTCAAAGCGCACAGCGTCTGACTGGATATCACTTAAATCCAGGCCGAATGAGAAGAACGTATTGATATAGGTAAGAAGGGCAGCCGTTACTTTTATGTTTGGTGCAGCCGCAAGATAATGTGGGGCCGCCGCCCAGAAACTTGCCGCTGGAATGTTTGCCTGACGACACACATCCTGAAGTACACCAAGCATCCCTGTAGGCCCTTCGTAACGCGAGTTACGAATAGCCATTTCGCGGAGCCGTTCCGTTACTTCGGTAGTTGTTGATGTTCCTGATACTGGTACTGCTGCTGAGTGTGGAACCTCTGCCAACAATGCTCCCAGGAAGACGGCCTCAGATACTTTGAACTGCTTGCACACGTCAAGAAAGGTCTGGCTGAATGTTTTCCATTTAAGCTGAGGCTCGACGCCAAGAAAGAGAATAATGTCTCGATTAAGCGTCGTCTCTGTATACGCGAAAAGCTGATTGGTAGGCCAGACAACGGTTCGTTGTACTTTATCGACCATCTTCACTGTTGGGCGAGCCTCTGTGAAGACAAAAAAATCTTCCGAATCAATCTCTGCGAACTTCGTCGGCTTCCACTTATCAACGAGAAATTTTATTGCGGTTGTCGCTGCTTCGGCGGCATCATTCCAGCCCGCCAGAGCAACAAGTACAATAGGGTCGCGCAACTCCGGTTGCGATTGGTATTGGATATACGACATATAACACCTCTTTGATTGCCGTTGGTGTATTCTTAGCATAAGTAGCTTGTACTATTTTATCATGTGTGAAAAGAGGTGTATTTCTTATAGCCATAGAATACAGTATCTGTTGACGAAAGCGACCGCAAACACCTATACTTATTTCATGAACGCTAGCGATATTACAATTATTCATCAAAGCCATCACCTCCTTGTGCTGAACAAACCAGCAGGCGTGGTCATCCACCCAACATACAAGAATGCCGACGGTGGTACACTCTGGGACGCCTTGCTTGTCTATCTCTCACAGCAGGAGGTGGAGCAGTGGCAACCACCTGAACTTCCTGACAAGCCTGCATGGGCCGGGGCACCTCTGCATATTCAAGAGATGTTGCGTGAGCAGCGACGCGAGCAGCTATGGAAAGAAGATGGTCCTTTACCACGCCCATGTCTGCTACATCGTTTAGATAAAGACACATCAGGTGTTGTTGCGCTTGCTCGTACCGAGCGTTCTCGCAGGCATATTATCAGGCAATTTCACAACCACACTATCGAGAAACGCTATCTTGCAGTTGTGAAGAAGGGCGCACCTGCCTGGACACTACCGCGTACAACGTTTATGGCGACACGATGCTCTCCAAATGGACCACGTTCTGCTGTAGATGCTACCATGTTCGATTTTGTAGCACTCGGCGACGACATGCTTGAATTGAATGGGCCGTTGCAGCGCGATCCAGATGAACGAAGGCGTTGTATTGTTGGCCCAGACGGGGATGAGTCCGTAACAACATGTAAGCTTCTCGCGGCTGAACATGGTTTTGCACTTCTCGATGTACGTCCCATTACGGGAAGAACACATCAAATTCGCGCTCATCTCGCTGCATTTGGTTATGCTATCGTTGGCGATAAAATGTATGCACCTCATGCAGAAGTGGGTACACCAGAAGCGATGTTGACACGACAGTTTCTTCACGCTTATAGTCTGCAACTGCGACGCTATCCTGACGACAAACTGTGTACGTTTGTTGCACCTTTGGCTGCTGATCTCGTTTCTTGGTTACAGCAGTATTTTCCTTCAGGCATAGGAGCATTCAATGCAAAAACAACTGTACCTGCCTAATAGTGGACCTCTTGCAAGCATAAGCGAGGAAGACAAGAAAAAGCGTCTCGACGCGATGGTGAAAATTTGGCAGACTGATACCGAGCGACGATTTACGCGTGAAGGTGGCCCGACTGTTTTACAGACGATGGGTCTGGACGAGTATCGTTATGCTGTCTCGCTGCGCTTTCCAGAATGGGAACGCTCTGCTGTCGTCGGTCAAGTGCTTGCAGTACAGAATCTGCAACAACCACCTACGCTTTTTAGCATCTGGCGTCGTGAGCCTTTGCTTAAAGGGATGCCTGATTGGAAGGATCATCTTCCACAAGAGAATGTGTTTAACATCACGATACGTATTACTCCCGGCGGGCTTGGCGAGGGCAGTAAATGGGCTGTGGTGATGCCAAAGGATATGATACCACGTTATAAACCCGGCTGGCCTACACAGCAACAATGGGTCGCCTGGACACGCTCATTTGATTGGCTTTCTGTAGGTATTGGATTTATTCGTGCCATGCTCGACTCACCACAATAGGAGAGCAAAAGATGTTGCCCTATTTTCCCTTTCCCGATGACACATATAAGCCAACAATGGGCGTACAAGCACTACTCGACAATAGCTTAATTGAGGTCGATAGCTCATCGTATCAGGAAGAGTTAGCACTCAAGAATACACTGCTTGCTGAAGAGTATCACCAGTATTTCCAGGCACTTCCAGGCACCGAACCTATGCAATGGGAAACAATCGCACTGCTTTTGCCATGCATAGCTCAACTCTATCCACAACACTTTACTTTGCATATTGCTGGAGATCACTGGACATGGCGTAATTCGCTACTGTGTAATGAAATAACGTTTATACTTGGCGACCCTGATAGCCTACCGTTGCCGCCGTTAGACTGGCTAGGGCGACAGGTGCAAGAAGACCTTTTACTGCTCGACGGCTCAGGAACAGCAGGGATACCGCTTATTGCTGGACATCTGTGCTTTCCCAATGCGTGGTGCCTGGACGATAAAATAGGCAAATCATTTCTCGGTATTCATCATCCTGTACCGCTTTTTGCACAATACCTGGGTCGCTCAACCAGTCTCCTACTGGAACGGTTAAAAGTTGGTCGCCCTGTATGGAGAGTAAATTGGTCTATTAAGGGAACAAATAGACTTAACCATATGCCACGTTTCTCCTATGAAGAAGAGCAGACGGCCCAAGACTTTACGATAGAGAACATTGGAGAACGCTGCTTTCTGCGTTTAGAAAGGCAAACATTGTCACGTCTACCTCTCACAAGTGGCATTCTCTTCACCATTCGTACCTATCAGGCTCCTATAGCTAGCATCGTCCACAATGCCGAACATATACGTCGTATCTCTGGTGTTGTGCGAACAATGCCAGAGGAACTACTGCACTACAAAAGTATTGCAACATACAAAGACACTCTGCTGAATTATTTTGAGTTGGCTTCGCAACAAGGCTGCAAGTGATGGTGCATGCGGATGGTACAATAGAGGAAGTTCTCACTTGGTCGCTCCATCACGAGGCTCGCGCCGAGGACTCCACAGTGGATACGCAATACCAGCCAAACGATTGATGACGATGGCTTGTATGGTAAGGAGTACGACCGCTATCATAAGCAAAACGAGTTGCCACGGTTGGCGCAAAATACCAAGCGAGATAATCAGTGTCGTTGCACCCGCAGGTGGATGTGGCGACCTGAGCAAGACCATGACACCTGCTGTCAGTCCGAGCGAGAGACCTGCAGCAATAGCTCTGGGCCATGTTACTCCAACGGTGAGTGCTGGTCCTGCTGTGGTCAAGCCCATAATGACGAGACTCAAGTAACCAGCTACTACACCGACAGCATGACCGATGATAGTGTTACGAGGAGAAGCGGCTGGTGCGGTCGGTGTATAGAAAAAGAGAAAGGCGGTGGGACCCAGAGAGGGAAAGATAAAGGGTGAGTGGGTGAGAATTGCTAATACCGACATGAGTGCAATACTAATACATCCGTTGACAAAGCTAAAGAGTGCAAGCACTGGAATTTGTGCATGATGCTGCAAGAGCCAGGGGAGGCGCACACGTTCTACGAGTCCCCGTAACACGTCGGACATTTCTCCTCCAAGTGGGTGTTTGGCATCACTGCGCCCAGGAACATGCCTTTCCAACGAGTGTTTAGGTTCATCGGGTGTCTGCGTTTTGGGATCCATACGTTTCCTCCTATATATATGCAAGCAATGGTACGCATTCATTTAGTGGCTGATTGGAAGCCGACGCGGTGTGGGAGGCCGACGACCCAGAGCACGAAGCATCAGCAAGCCCCCTAGAAAAACTAGGCCAGAAATAACCGCCATAAGCCAGAGAAGTTCACCTTTACCTGCAAGATAGAGATCGAGCGCAACCGTCAAGAGCCACAATTGTATACCCATCAACAGAATACCTATGATAAGAGCCATGAGCACAACCGCAACCTGACCTAAAGGCGGCTTGCGTTCAACATCGACTGTTGTCTCACTCAACATGGAGGGCGCATTATTCACTCGGTGCCTCCTCAGTCGCATACACCAGTGTCCCATCTTGATGTAAGGTAATTTTGGGTAAGGGGCGCTGGGGCGGTCCAGCAAGTGGCGAACCAGTTTGAGCATCGAACACACCCTCATGACATGGGCAGAGTAAATGGGTACTTTCCTGATCGTAATAGACCGCACACGAGAGGTGTGTACATTTTCCGCTATAGGCGACAAAACGTCCATCAGACAAGTGAAGCAAGATAGCAGGGTCTTCCGTGGTAGGGTACTGAAAATAGTAGACGCTACCAACCGGAACACGTGTCGCTTCAATGATCGCTTGCTGGCGTACCGTGCGTAATGGCTTGAGATAGTTGAGTACCGTCACGCCAGCCGTCGCAACAAACAGTGCTCCTGATGCCATGACTGCAAAGCGAAGCAATTCGCGGCGCGAGACCTGATCATCTGTATCCCAATGATAGGGAAATTCCGCCTGCCAGCGTGAGAGGTGTCTTCTAAGACGGCGAGACGTGCGCTCGGTTCCTTCCTCACGATGATTCATTGTCATAGTACCCACGCCTCCTTTTGCATCATATCTTTCTGATCGACCTGCCCTATTTGATTGCGAGCTTCTTCTAGCAAGCCAGCGATATCTAGGCGTGGTGTCTCTTGTGGAAGGACATGATACACTCTTGTACGAACGTCCTGTGTACCAAAGTTGGTGATATTCACGGGATGCCCCTTGCGCTGGTTCATAAATTCTTCATAGTCCCCGTACCACAGTGCCTGCGTTGGGCACGCCTGAGCACACCAGGGCTTGAGGTCTTGACTAGTACGGTCATAGCAAAGATTGCACTTTTTCATCAATCGTGCTTTGATATCGAACTTAGGTACGCCAAAGGGACATGCGTAGACACAATTGCGACACCCGATACAGCGTGAAGGGTCGGCCTGTTGCACGACGCCTTCAGGGGTTATAAGAATCGCCATCGCCGGGCAGACTTGAGCACAGGGAGCAAGTGGATCTTGACAGTGCATGCACACAGTTGGTTGTGTCGCGACACTCATTCCTCGGTCCACAAAGTCCACCATGACCATGCTCTCACCTTTATGTGAATCACATTCTCGACATGCGGCCTCACACGCGCGACAGCCGATGCACCGAGAGGGATCAACGAATAACGTCTTGACTGCCATGTCTCTTTTCATCCTTTCAGCGAAGCCCTTAATACGCTTTCGCATCTTTTTCTGACTGGTTCTTTGTTTCTCCGATGGTGTAAGGAAACATTTTCGGCGTGTCCTTAGGAGTGAAGTTCGTGGTAACACCATCCATTGCTGGTGTTACCGAAGGAACGGATAGTTTCTCCACGGTTGCCGCGCATACTTTATATTCAGGAATCTTTACCGTCGGGTCAACTGCTGGGTTTGTAAGCTGATTCACAGCCTGAGCATGTCCATAGTGATAGGGGATGAAGAGTGTGTCCGGTCGGATCGTTGGTACAACAAGTGCTTTGAGTTCCATCGCAAAGCGTGGTGTGCGTACACGGACCATTTCATCATTCACAATGCCCAGGCGAGCCGCAGCCTGCGGGTGAATCTCTACCCACGGTTCGGGTGCCTGTGAATTGAGAAAGCCCAATCTGCGCGTCTGGTTGCCAGAAAGGTAGTGATAGACGACGCGTCCTGTCGTGAGACGGAAGGAATAGGCTCCACCCGGTTCTTCTGCTGGCGGTTTGTACGCAATAGGAAACATCTTTGCCTTGCCGTCTGGATGCCCAAAATGCTCTGTAAAGAGGCGAGGCGTTCCAGGATGCTCTTCTGTTGGGCACGGCCAGAAGACGCCACCTTGCTCATCAATCTTCTCCCATGTGATGCCATAGTAATCGGAGACGCCACCTTGAGAGGCGAGGCGCAACTCATTCCAGATATCGAGTGCTGACTTAAAGGGGAAAAACTTGCCTCGCCCAAGCCGCTCGGCAAGCTCACATATGATTTGCCAGTCAGGTTTCGCTTCACCAGGAGGCTCAGCCGCCCGATTGATTTTGATGACACGCCCTTCGAGGTTGGTCGTGGTGCCCTCGTCCTCACACCATACAGTACCGGGGAGAACGACATCAGCGAGTTCGGCAGTTTCCGATTGGAAGAAGTCAATCACGATAAGTGGGTCTATATTTTGTAATGCTCGCTTGACTACCTGATTGTCGGGTAGCGAGACCATTAAGTTCGAGCAGACAACCATACAACTTTTGATCTCACCATCAGCCATCAAATGCACCATCTCGGTTGCTGCTGCCCCTTCCCACGGCAACTCCTCGACGGGAATGCCCCAGAAATTCGCCATATGCTGACGTTCCTCTGGCACATCAATGTGTCGATAGCCAGGAAGTTGATTGGCTTTCTGCCCAACCTCGCGTCCACCTTGGCCATTGCCTTGTCCCGTCACCATCATCGTGCCACCACCAAGTTTTCCCACTTGTCCACGAGCCAGAGCGAGATTGATGCATGCCAGACAGTTATCGACACCATGTGAACTATGCTCAATACCCCTTGCATGCATGATAAGCGAGGTCGCAGCTCGCCCATAGAGACGTGCGGCTGCCAGAATGCGTTCGGCAGGGACACCTGAAAGCTGTTGAGCATATTCTAAGGTAAACGGCTCAACACTGTCTCGTACCTGTTCCCATCCCTGTGTGCGTTCGCGCAGATACGCTTCGTCAATCAAACCATCAGCAATAATCTGACGTAACATCGCGTTGAGGACTGCCACATCAGTACCAGGACGAACAGGCAACCAGAGATCAGCGGTACGTGCAAGTGGCGTCTCGCGTGGATCAATGACAATCAAACTGGCTCCTTTGTCACGCGCACCCCACACCCATTGCATCATAATTGGGAAACACTCGGCAACATTGACCCCCACAGCTAGTATGCAGTTCGTGAAGGGAATATCGGTCATTGGCAACGGTGCTCGGTCAATGCCAAAAGCTTTCGCATAGGCCATAGCAGAGGAAGACATGCACAAGCGACCATTATAGTCGATGTGTCGCGTTCCCAATCCAACACGCGCGAATTTGCCCATAATATAGCATTTCTCGTTGGTCATTGAAGAACCGCTATAGATAGAAACTGCGTGCTTGCCATGTTCAGCCTGAATAGTCTTCCAACGGCTCACAATGTAATCAAGTGCCTCATCCCAACTAGCGCGTTCTAGTTGTCCGCCTTTTCCTCCACGTCGAAGCATGGGGTAGCGTAGGCGATCAGGATGCTCAACTTGCTGATAAGCAACGACACCCTTTGGACAAAGCGAACCACGATTATGTGGAAAGTTGCGTGGCTCAACGCCAATCACCTTGCTATTCGCAACTTTCAAATACATCCCACATTGTACGCCGCAGAATGCACAGTGCGTTGGCACAAGTGTTTCAGGAACACGCGTTGCGTCTTTCCATCCTGGGGCAGGTCGCCCGGCAGACTCAAAATCGTAGTTGAAGTCACGCTCTGGCTCAAAGAAATCTTTGTTCACACTCATTGTGTACGCCCTTTTCTTTTGTTATTAGAGGAATCGCTTGCCCATGAGTTGATAGTATGCTTCACCGCGTAGCACACGTTTACAGGTGGGACAGTATTCTTGCAGCACTCCCCTGTTTCCTCCAAGATTGTAGTTTTGACCCAGGTCCCCTAAAACGCCTTCGAGGTCATGAATAAACTGCTCTGAGGGGAGTTCGTGCTGACAACGCTTACAACGACCAGTTTGCGGTTGTGAACCATAATGCTCTATATCCTGGTTGACTGTTTGATAGAGCGTCACACCAATAGTCGCTGGACGCTCAATGATATGGAAAAATTTGCCAAATGGAATCGAGAGCAGCCATACCACGACGATGGCTTGATGCGTGAGTGAGATAAACCAGTAAAACCTTCCTCCCCACCAGGTCGATGAGGCAGTCAGTGCAAACCCTGTCACCGTAATTGCAAACAGCAGGACGAGTGGCATGAGGTCAAACCCGAATCTCTGAATGGAGAGGAGTCCGGCATCTGTGATACGCCGCCGAAGTGCAAGCACAAGCCCAATCATCAGGAGCGCACCTGTGATGTCAAGTCCATGATAAATGGAAAAACCGATGACTGAATTGATTGGAAAGACAAAGAGCGGCAGTCCGAAAAACCATATCTGGTAGTGGGCATGGGGCTGTAATGTGAAGTGAAGCCAGCCAAAGGTGAGCGGCAATGTAATTGCCAGCGAACCCACGACACCCCAGAAGATACACATGTGTGTCAGCCAGCGGAGGAGACCGCGTTTGAGAATGAATGTCTGGGCGAAAATATCGGTCCACCACGCTTTTGGGATGAGCAAGGTATAGTGCCGAAAGTTGCGCCATGAGAGAAAGTTGACCCAGCCAGCACGAAAGTACCGCCATGTTGGTGGTCTGCTGATCCAGAGGGTGTAGCGATAGGTAAGCGCAACAAGTGCAACAAGGACCGCGACAGCATAGCCAATCAAAGCCGAGTCAAAATCACGCATTCCTCGTGAGCCAACAAAAATAAGGAACATCAGTACTGCGGCAGAAAGTACGGCAATACATGTTGCAGTTCTCGTGGGATGGATCATCTTTGAAGGCAGTTCACGTTTCATGTTGCACTCCCTTTCTGGTTCAGTATTCTCCTATTGTATCAGAATAGACGTGTGCATGATAGCTTTTACCTGTTGTTGTGTTCTATGGTGTGTGAGTGGTTCTAAAGTACAACGTCAATTCCTCGACATATAGCCTTTTGACAGGTTACATATTTCTACCATTCATTGTAGCACATAAGCTTTTCTCTCATTTTCACGGCTTTTTCTGTTTTGCTGCCATTGGTAGAATGTGCTACGAGTGGGGCATTCTTCTTCCCTGCTACACACATAGCACCTCTCTGGAGTTATCACCAGCCGTTCATACCATCTCAAATAGCACCGGAATGGAAAGCGAGAGGAACGGGACACCCACTTCTCCCGCGATGGCGTGTGCAATGAGGAATGAAGCAATGCTGCTTGAGCTTATTGTGTGAAGAGGAGACCAATTCTTGATAGCCTTGAATCACAGACTCGGCAAATTCTTTTCTTCTATGAGTACCGTTCTTTTCAAGTTCTTCCTCATAGTTGTTTACTCCAATGCAGAGGAGTTCAAGTTTGCACGCTCGTCGTAAGATGACCAGCGTTGCCTCTGTGTTCGCCGTGGGTAGGCGAGATTCGTTCGAGTGTCAGTCGTGCGGGGGAGGTATGGTCACTGATAGGCAACGTCACCATCAGCACACCATTGCCATAGGTGACATTAGCACCCACAGCATTGACCGGGACGGAGAGCGTGAGTTCGCGGTGATAGGCACCCACGCTCCATTCATCAACCAGCAGTTCCTTGACCTCTTTTAGGAGAGCACGCTCGTCTCCGTGGAGAATGAGACGACCATCGTTGGTGACTTCAACCAGAATGTTTTCGGGTTCCAGTCCAGCCATCGGAGCTGCGATCATCACGCGATCATCTGTGCGGTAGACCTTGACTGGAATATGCTGTTGTTTTCCCTGTTCGTGCATCTGCTTTCTCTTTCGTTAGTTCAATGAAGAGGAGATTGGTGGCGTGACTAAGCCGCAACCACAGCGGCTTGAAGGCGATAAACTCATCTGTGTGGAGAACCAAACCCATATGAAATAGCAAATGCTTAGATTGTTCTAAGCATCAGGGTTAGTACGTTGATTATCACAAAAAAGTTTCAGACCAATGCCACCATTATGGTTCAGTATCAGCACTATTTCCCTCGGTATGTTTTTGAGATCAGTCTGCAGAGCCTGAACAGTTCGCAGCCACATATATCGAAAATCCCGTTATGCACTCGCAGCGGGTGGGGTTGCTGTGGGCATCGGACTTGTCACTGCAAGCGAACGTTTGCGCCAGCGTACAAGGAACCAGACCAGTATGACAACGGGAATGATATAGAAACTATACGCCAGGAGCCAGATCAGGAACGTGAGTAGGCCCTGAGCAAAGCCCAATGATGCAGCAAATGCATCGTGAAAGGTCTGTCCAAGGTTCCAACTTGTGGGCTGCAAGGTAGGCGATTGAACATTGGATAGTGGTTGCAGGTTGATGACGACTGTATAGTAGGACACCTGTCCATCGAGTTGTTTAAGGTGAGCTTCTATTGTTTCAATTTGTCCTTCGATGTCTGTGAGCTTATCTTGAATGGTGATGATATCGCCAAGTGCTTGCGCGTGGCTGAGCAACGTGAGCAATCGTGCCTGTTCGCCACGCAGATTGGTGAGGCGTGATTGTGTGTCGATATAATCGTTGGTCACATCCTGCACCGACTCATTGAGCGAAAGCAGTTGTCCGCCATTTTGTGAGGCATAGTCGCGCAGGTAGCGTTCGATCTGTGGATAGAGAGTTGATTGTACCGAGAAAGTCAGTGAGACGTTATAGAGATTATTGCCAATCTGGTTGTAGGTAATACCTGCTGAAGAGGCGTGGGTGTCAGTCGTCGTAATCCAGTTTTGCAACGTGTCGGCAGCTTTCGTAGTATCTTTAACGCCTATGCCAACATTGAGCGTCTTAATCAGGTACTGTGCTACTATGTCGTTGTTGTTTCCTTGCTGCTTGCCCTGTGAGGAACCTGTGTTGGAAGGGGCCGAACTAGAAGGCGCATTACTGGCAGTCGTTCCGCCATTTGATGATGATGATCCAGAACCGCCGCCACAGGCGGCGAGGAACACTGTGAAGAGTAGAAGTGTTGAAAACAACACATGTTTTTTTACATACGTAAATGCATGCTGAGTGAGTAACATAGATCAACTCCTTCGTTACAGGCATAGAATACAGAAAAGAGATGCCATATTTTATATATCCATGATGCATCTTTCAGATAGTGTCTTGTTGCGCTATCTCTGTTACTCATGGAGACGTGCAAAGGAAGGCAATAGTTCCCGTACCTAAGTTGTTCTATATCGAGTACTTAAACGGCGTCGATCATCTGTTGTAAGTCGTTGATATCAAATGGCTTGCTAATAAAACCTTTGACACCCATGCGATCCATCTGTTGCTTTGTGAATAGGTCGGCACTCATCACAATAATGGAAAAGTCAGTGTGGAGACCCCGACTGTGTAGCTCATTGAGCAGAGTGTAGCCACTCATTTGAGGCATCATCAAATCGAGCAGAATGATGTCCGGCTTAGGCTCACGCTGCAATTTGTCGAGGGCAATTTGTCCATTCTCGGCGGTGTCTATCTCGTAAGTTTCCGTTTCCAGCAGAGCCTCAATGACCGCCTGGATGTCTGCTTCATCGTCAACAACTAGTACACGTTTTCTCATCGGCTTATACCCTTTCTTACCCACTATCACGTCTCCTACAACTCAAAAGACTCAAAGACTGGAATATCGTTGCGTGTTAAGAGCGCGAAGGATGCTTCTATTATACGTGTTTGTAACACGTTGTTATTAGGCTCTCCTAGCGGAGAGCCAAGCGGAAACGGCGCAAACAAAGCACGCTGCGGTTGTATCTTTTCTGTAATCTCGCGCAATAGGGAAATCGAGACCGTCGTAATACCAGCGTATTCAATGGCACGTTGAATCAATCCCACGGACTGATTGCACATAGGTCAGACAGGAGTGAGCAACACGACATCGACGCCATCATTGACGAGGCGATGCGCGACTTCTGGTGCGGTTTCCTTTATAAGCTTAGACGGTCCCACTATTGACCCCATAAAGCTATAATGATGAAGTGCGATTGCTCCAATCTTGCCTCGTTCGCGCATCTCACGCAAACGATCTAGCGGCATCACAAGATTGCGGTCCCGTAGAATACCTGTTTGGTCAAACGACCAGCTCCGGTGATTCATCTCTAGTGCCTGTGGCGAGAGGTCGCCTGGGAACTCGCGAAACGAACTATCCCCTCGTTTGTTGGTCGTATTGAATGATGGCTGATCTGGCAAACTCAACCCTGCCGTCGTCACAATCGCAACAGTACAATCGGCGAGTGACTTACGTAGCGGTGTTACTGCCAATGATGCAGGCTTGTCTGGTCGGGGACTATACCTTTGAAAGGGATATCCCCTGAGAAAGAGACGCTCTACAAGCTCGATATCATCAAATTGTGCCACGAGTACCCTTCTCCACTTCCTCTTACTGGTGTCAAAGAGGGATATTTTCTATGCCTATAAAAAGTATAGCACTATTAGTTACGACAAACCATCTACATAGAAACTACAAGCTATGCTTGTAGTAAAATTCTTATAGCCATAGAATACAAAAACCTATGGAGAGATTCTCAACAAAAACAGCGTTTCTCTTAAAGAGATAAAAAGAAGATGTATTAAGACCCAAAAGGTCTAGAGCCGTTACTTCTGCTCTTCGCCTGACGTTTCCTGTTATAAGACTACACAAATCGCCGTTCTCACATGTGAGAACACGATTTTGCTATCGGAGCCTTTTTTATGCAAAATATACCATCACGCAATGTGATGTTTTTCTCACGTCGCTTCGTCCTCGTATGGTGCTGTGTACTGTTTTTTCTAGCTAGTTGTGCCGACGCTACAGGAACAACCACCTCTTCTGGAACAATAGCAAGGGATAGTGCTGTCAGTACTTCGCCTGCTCATCCCAAGTCAGACAGCAATGGCGTCAACACCGACGAGAAGTTGCGTACACAACTGACCAAAGTTGATCAGATACTGAAAGGTATGAGCCTTGATGAGAAACTAGGACAACTCATCATGGTAGAGTTCTTCGGCTCAGACTATGCGAACACTGAGCTTCCTTATATGGTTGGTCAGCAGCATGTCGGAGGTTATCTGTATCAGGATGTAAATGGTAATTTTTATGCTCCTACCAATACGATAGATGCGTCTAAGCAATTCACAATACAAGCAAATAATGATGCCAAAATTCCTTTGCTCATAGCCATAGATCAAGAGGGTGGTCAGGTAAACAAACTGGGTGATCCATTCTACGGACCTTCTCCTGCAGCGGCAGATATGGTTGCACAGGGTGACGCTAAATTTGCTTCTGCTCAGGGAATACAAACCGCAAAAGAGATGCAAAGTGTGGGTATCAATGTAGATCTTGCGCCTGTTGTCGATGTTGGACCTACGAGTAATTTACTAGAAAATCGACAGTTTAGCGATGATCCTAAAATTGTTGCGACATATGCAGGGGCATTCCTCGATGGTTTACAAAATAACGGCATCGCTGGATGTCTGAAACACTTCTCCGGTTTAGGCTCACTCGTCGGTGCCTCAACAGACCCTCATACTTCACTACCCACCGTTAGCAAGAGCATAACTGAGTTAGAAAGCAAGGATTTTGTCCCATATAGAACCTTGATTCAGCAAAATCACCCAGCGATGATAATGTCTACAGATGTAATCACAAGTGCTATTGATCCAAATGTACCTGCTGAATTCTCGTCAAAAGTCATTAACGGTGTGTTACGTAAAGAGTTAGGCTATAACGGTATAGTTATTACCGATGGGTTATATATGGGTGGTGTACAAAAGTATGTAGGAAGTGTGGGAGGAAAGGACTTTGCAAAACCATCTCTACTAGCTATTCTTGCTGGCAACGATATGGTGGAAGGTGCATTTACAGCCAGTCAAGTGGCAGGAACGATACAAAACTTCAAGGATGCTATCCAGCAAGGACAACTCACGGTGGACCGCGTGAATCAATCGGTGCAACGAATCTTGCTTATGAAGGTGCAGTACGGTATCATCAAGTAAGCTAGCTTATTGTAGTTTACTTAACGAGGGAGTACGTTTCACTATGAGTACGAATACGAACACAAATCTCAATGTACAAGAGGGTTTTGTTCCTGTCGAGGATGGCTATAGGGTATGGTATCGCAGCATTGGTGGAGGAGCAGCAAACGAGGCTACGCCTCTACTGTGTTTACATGGTGGTCCCGGTGTACCACATGATTACCTGGAAAACCTGGGTACACTCGCTTCTGAGGAGCGACGCGTTATTTTCTACGATCAGTTAGGCTGTGGTTTCTCCGATCTCCCTGAAGATACTGCACGTTGGCAGATACCACGCTTCGTCGAAGAGCTAGCAACGGTACGACGAGAGCTTGGACTTGAGCGTGTACATATCCTCGGTCAATCGTGGGGTGGTATGTTAGCAATAGAATATGCGTTAGCACAACCACAAGGGTTAGAGAGCCTCATCCTGGCAAATACAACGTCGAGTATTCCTATGTGGATCGCCGAGGCAAACCGTCTACGTGAGCAATTGCCACCAGAGGTGAATGCTGCGCTACTCAAACACGAGGCCAATGGTACAACTGACGATCCAGAATATCAAGAAGCTATGGGAGTATTCTACGAACGCCACGTCATTCGCATCAAGCCTATGCCTGAATTTGTGCAACGCGGCTTCGATAGGCTAAGTCAACCCGTCTACTACATGATGAATGGTCCCAGTGAATTTCACGTCGTTGGCACAATCAAGGACTGGAGTCGCACTGACCGTCTCGCAGAAATCCATGTACCAACATTGATTCTATCGGGTCGCTTTGACGAGTCAACACCAGTCATCAACGAAGTATTGCATAAAGGTATTGCTGGCTCAGAATGGGTAGTCTTTGAGCAAAGTTCGCATCTTGCACATGCTGAGGAGCCGGAACGCTATATGCAAACGGTACAGGCATTCCTGACCAGTGTCGAAAACAAAAAAGCGTAATTGACGAAGACCAACTTGGAGGAACACCATGCCACGCGCCATCGACTTTCACGTTCACTTGCCAACAACAGAGTTTATGCAGGTTACGCTCGGCCCATATGCAAAAGCTGCCGAACGCTTCTTCCGCACCGAGGTCAAGCTAAAGGATATCGAGCAGATTGCCGCCGACTATGCTGAACTCGATATGGTTGGTGTCTTGCTCGCGTGGGACGCAGAAACCGCGACTGGTCTACCCCCCCTAGGAAATGACTATATCGCAGAAATTGTCAAACGCTACCCACAACAATTCGTTGGCTTTGCGAGTGTCGATCCACACAAGGGAAAAGCGGCGGTCAAAGAGATTGAGCGTGCTGTAAAAGACTTAGGACTAGCGGGCGCGAAGTTTCATCCAGGCGTCCAGGCGTTCTACCCAAACGATATTACCTATTACCCGTTGATGGAGAAGATTCAGGAACTACAGATACCTGCGCTTTTTCACACGGGCACAAATGGTCTGGGTGCAGGTACTCCTGGTGGTATGGGCATTAAGCTCGATCACACACGTCCTATCTACCTGGATGCACTGGCCGCCGACTTTCCCGACCTTACCATTATCGGCGCACATCCCTCCTGGCCCTGGCATGAAGAGATGCTCGCCAGCATGCAGCATAAGACAAACGTGTATAACGACCTATCTGGCTGGTCACCAAAGCGTATTCCCGAAACATTGCTTCGTGAAGCCGCGACACGCATGCAGGACCGCTTTCTCTTTGGCTCCGACTATCCCTTTATCACACCGCAACGCTGGCTCAAAGACTTTGAACCACTTACCTACTTTACGGCAGAAGTGAAGGAAAAGCTCATGTGGCGTAACGCACAGAAGTTGTTAGCTCATACCAGCGTCGCGCAAATGAATTTCACCTCATAATGAGACCACTGAGATGAGAGAGACGTATAATAGTAACAAAATACTCGAAAGGGACATGACGATGACTATAGATACACAGAAAATGAAAACACGATTAGAGACGAAACAAAAAGAGCTGCAAGGTAATATTGCAACTTTGACGGAGGCACATCCAACACCTGTGGACCCAATAGAGGCGGGTGAAGGTTCTCAAGATTTTGAAGAGATCGCGGTAGATTTCGACGAGACGCAGAAGGAGCAATCTATCGAGGTCAACGAAAATGCGCTTTTGACCGAGGTAAAGGCAGCACTGAAACGCATCGAAGATGGCACATACGGGAAAAGCGTGGTATCTGGCAAACCTATTCCAGAAAGGCGGCTCGAAGTTATTCCTTGGGCGGATCGCCTTATCGAGGAAGAGGAACAACGAGAACAGCGTAACCTCAGCCGCGAAGAGCTGTACAATACCGACACGAATGTATCTTAGAAAAACAAGGAAATCTCTTCTTTTTTACCTCCTTCAGGAGAAATCGACGCGGAAGGGACGCTGGACGAGTTGCTAGCGACCAATGAAGAGATGGGTAGGTTGTGGCGAGGTGATAATGGAAATGAGTATGAATAAATATTACATGCACAACCTCTCCTGCCTACCGGACAATTGTGCAATATCCGAGAAGTTTTCCGAAGCCTGATTGGGGTATACTGAGTCCGATTGGGGATACTTAACCCAGTCGGTACACTTATAAACCGCTACTGACGATCAACAGAAAGGATAGAGGAAACATGTTCACGAAAATTGGTACCATCACTATAGGCGTCAGTGATCAGGACAAAGCCCTCGATTTTTACAGTAACAAGCTCGGCTTTGAAAAGGTAGACGATCAGCCCATGAGCGAAACTGAGCGCTGGCTTGAAATTGCTCTTCCCGGCACACAGACCCATATCATGCTCGGTCTGCGCGACCAGAGTGGCGGCAACAAAACGGGCATGACTGGCTTCGTCCTGCATACTGATAATATAGAAGAAACCTGTGCAACTCTCAAAGCTCGTGGGGTTACTCTTACCCAGGAACTCATCACTGAACCCTGGGGCAAATGGGCCCAGTTCACCGACCTCGATAACAACGAATTTGGTATCTGGGCACCCGCCTGGTAGATTTCCTCTCTCTAAAAACCAACCTCCCATGCTAGAAGATTGGTTTTTAGAGATTTTCTCCATCAGCATCCCCCGTGTGCTGCGTTTACATTGAGATGCTATTCCGTACTATTATGAGGTAGGTCGAACTTACATGCCAGTATAACGTACCCGAGAGCTTTGTTCTATATGATAGACAAAAAAGTGAAAAGGGTGTACCATACACGGGAAGAATACCGATTTGCTGTGGAGAGACGGAGAAGAAACAATTGTGACCGCAAGAGTAGCTAAAAACGCTCGTCTATACGATGCCCTCACCTTACTCGTAACTATTGTCGTTATCACCCTTGACCTATGGACAAAAGCACTGGTTGTGGCACGTTTGAGTCCTGCCAATAGTGGCAACACCGTCTCACTGGTTGGTCCATACCTTGTGCTGTACTATATTCAAAACAGTGGGGCCGCCTTCAGCATGCTCCAAAACACCTTTGTACTAGCGATACTCATCGCAGTTGCTATGATTGTGGTCGGATATATTTATATTCGTATCTTGAATACTGGCCCTTTATACTACAAAGTGGTTTTTGGCCTTATTATTGGTGGCGCACTGGGAAACATCATTGATAGAATACACAATGGGGGCTATGTGGTTGACTTTATTTTTTTTCGTATCCCCCAGATAAACTTTTACTTTGATATCTTCAATATTGCCGATGCGAGCATTACGGTTGGCGTAATCTTACTGTTTGTCTTGATTTTCTTCTCGCGCCGTCCTCAAAACGTGGAGCGTACAGAAAACGCCACGAACGAAACGGCTAGCAACAAATAGCCGACTACATGAAAGAGTGATATTCTTTGGACGAATTACAACCATCGTATTCCGTACAGGACGAACAGATTGGGCAACGACTGGATCGCTTTCTCGCCCCTATTCTCGACAAACTTTCACGCAACGCCATTCAGCAACTTATTGCGAGCGAGGCTATTCTTGTTAATGACAAAACGAGTAAGCCCGGCTATGCACTACGGAAAGGCGATACTATTACTATCACGCGCTCGACGCCTATAATCGCTCCTCTTTCTGCAACACCACAGCAGCTTCCACTCGATATACTTTATGAAGATAACGACCTGTTTGTGCTGAACAAAGCACCGGGGATGGTTGTACATCCTGCACCTGGACATTTTGACGATACGCTTGTCAACGCATTATTAGCGCGTTACCCGGAGTTGCAAGATGTAGGCGAAGAAGGACGACCCGGTATTGTGCATCGCCTTGACAAGGACACATCGGGGTTGATTATTATTGCCAGGAATAGCCAGACGCTCACCGCTCTCATGGAGCAAATGCAACGCCACGAGATCGTCAAACGCTATTTAGCATTGGTCGAAGGCAACGTTGCTCACGATCAGGGCAGCATCGACGCTCCTATCGGACGCGACACTCGTAACCGCCAGCAAATGACCGTGACGAATCGCGATAGTCGCGAGGCCCGGACGCATTTTCGCGTCTTGCAACGCTTTGATCGTCATACGCTACTACTTCTTCAGTTAGAGACTGGGCGCACACATCAGATACGCGTACATCTTAAAGCGATAGGGCATCCTGTTGTTGGCGATCCGGTCTATGGCTCTGGCAACGCGCCGCGTGGCTTTATGCTTCATCGCCAGTTTCTCCACGCATACCAACTGCAATTTAACCATCCAATCACCGGACAACTGCTGGAGATCGAGGCACCTCTTCCCAAAGACCTCCAAAATATTTTGGCACGGGAATCTGTCTTATAGACACCTAGACCCTTTCGGGTGTCTATGTTATACTTTGCTCAGACAAGTAAACGTAAATATCTCCGCCGATACTAAATTTTGAGCCAGACGCGATGTAGACACACATATTCATAACACTACCATACCACCCATTTAGGCTAATTTTCGTGCGTTCTTTTGCATAATCTCGCCCTTCTCTGTACAATACCCCTACTACCACTCTGTTATGTTTAATACAGTATGTATATAAATTAGGAATAAAAATGTAGTTGAAGATGGGATACCTCCGACTGTAAGACGTTATTTCTTCACATTTTGAGGAAACACTTGTTTTTCGTCCACGAGGAGAGGAGAACTCACAATGGCAGTAGTAGAAAAGCAGATATTAGAAGCGTCAGATGAAAAAATAACACCTAAAAGCGTATTGCGACACAGACCAATAGGCAATGGCAATAGTACATTATCGACAAACAAGCATTCTATTAGCACAACAGCAACAACAACACCAACGGTGCAGCGTGCATCGCGTCCACCTCTAACAGAGAAACAGCATGAGCAAGAGGACATCCGTGAGTGGCAGAGAGTGGACCAGAGCGAAACAACAGGCAAAGATACAAAAGACACGCAAGCATCTCAGCCGACAAAGAAAACAGCCGAGGTAAAGCGTCCTGCACCAATAGCTCGGTCAACGCCCATAACTCCACGACCCGTGCCCGTGACCCCTCGTCCGAAAGTGATATTACGCAAATACAAAGGCGTGCAGCAGGCACACCCACTTTTATATCTAGGTATTGGCATGCTTGCGATGCTCTTTCTCTGGACCGTGTTAAGTGGCGTGTTTGGCTGGTTTGCCACAACTCTCGACGACATGCGCTATGGACGCCCACGCACATATCAAACGGATCAATGGGTGGGACACAATGAGCAGAGTGGCACACCAAGCCACTTCATCGCTATTAATCTCAATCGGCGCATCGAGATAATCGAGTTTCCTGGTGGTGATGCTACACACGCAAAAGTCTATCTCGGTCCACAGTTATATGGCGCAAATGACGATCTCACGCCTGTAACCCTGAACTTTGCAGACGTTCTCAACAACCACAAACTCGACATGATTGTGAATTTCCAGGGGTCTCATATCGTGTTTATCAACGATCAGGGGAGTTTTCGTCCACTGCTTCCTGCCGAACAACATCAGGCGGAACAGTTTCTGAAGCACGCGAACCTGTGACGTTCGCAATAAAGGCCAGTACCAGACGATAGACATCCTCTCGTTCTGGCCCAGTTGTAATAACGTGATCAGACGTTTCTAACCAGTGCAAGGATTTCGCAGGGGCAGAGGTTGCCAGACGATACAATTCCTCGGCGCACTGAGCTTGAACGGTCTGGTCACGTTTACTTTGGATGATGAGCAACGGAATACGTAGCTTGCCAAGCTGTCGTCGCGTGTGATTTGTCAGTGCAATCAATTCCGCTATAGCTGGTATAGGGATACGCACAAGTGTTTTTATGGAGTTAACAACTTGAGGATCAGCGAAGTCAATAGTGGTAACGGTAGCATCACGTAGCTGCGCTTGTTTGAGAATTTCGGATTGCACTTTAAGGTTATTAAAATTGAGCATTTTAAGTGGATAAAACCATTTGATAAAATAACGTGCCAACGGCACCAGGCGTACCTGTATGCTGCTATTGAGCCGCGTCGGTGTAGACATGGTAACCACCCCCGCAATCTGCTCAGGATGATGAATCGCTAACGTCAGGGCCAGCACTCCGCCCATTGAGAGTCCCACCACAAAAACCGTCTTGTAGGCTGCCAGTTGTGCTAACCCTGCCTCTACGGAAGCAATCCACGTCTTACGACCAGAAAGTAGCAATTCCTCTGGATCACCACTATGCCCCGCTACAAGTACACCATAGACGCGTCTACCCTGTGCAGCTAATGCATCACCAAGACTTCGCATTTCCGTTGGCGTCCCACTGAAGCCATGAATGAGCAGACATGCACATTCGGCGTCTTCTGGTCCAATCAGAAAAGGGACATTGAGTTGTTGTGCCACAAATTCTCTCCTGCTTCCGCATTCTACTGTTATAACCATAGCATGCTTTGGAGGAAGGTAGCAAGCAACTTAATAATGTCCCTTTCGTCTCTCAGAGAGACACAACCACAAAAACGGAGGGCGCAATTACCAGACTAGTGCTTGCCGCCTAGAGGGATGCGGTCCCAGGGGTTCTCATTAACAGTGACCTGGTATCCATCGGGATCGGCAAAGACGAAGGTACGTCCAAAGGGGCTGTCGTGGGGACGTTCTATGATAGGGGATCCCACCGCTTCCAACTTGGCATGCAATTCATCGATATGATCGCAGTCTATCCAGAGTGCTACCCCCCATCCTGGACGAGGTGCTTCATCCAGGTTTACTTTTGCTTCGCTAAGAGCAAAAGGGATCGTACTAGAGTCGAAGACGACCACATTAGGAGTACTGAAGCGAGAATCTACTGTCAAGCCCAATATCTCCACATAAAAGGCAGATGAGACGGAAAGGTTTCGCACCTGTAAGTTAACAAAATCGGGTCCCAGAAGCTTTGCCATAAATGTTCCTTCCTTTCAAAACTGAGCAGTCACACCAACGACGGTGCTAACTTTCTCTCATACCAACAGTCTACCATGTGCTACTGACATACCATTGTCAGTAGCACTACGACTTTTTGGCCTCACCACCATGCTCACTACAAACTACCAATTTGTAGTGAGCATGGCTTGAAGCACTGAACGATCTTCACTAAACGTACAATGGTTAAAAAGCTTATGTAGCTCTATCTCCACTTGTTCCCTGTGCGTGGAAAATTGCAGGTTCCACCTTCGGCTTAAAGAAAGTGCGGACTCTTGGAAACAAAATGCCCTCTCGTATTGTTTTACTCTATGAAAGGATGGTACATTCATGAGCGATCTAAAAGACAAACCAGAATCTTATTGGAAAGAAAGACTGACCCCGGAGCAATTTAGAATTGTTCGTAAAAAGGGAACCGAGCGAGCCTTTACAGGGGCACTCTACAATAACCATGATGAGGGCATGTACGAGTGCGTGGCATGTGGACAACCTCTATTCTCTTCTGATACAAAGTTTGAATCGGGGACAGGTTGGCCTAGCTTCGATAGCCCAGTGGATTCACAGAACATTGAACTGCATGAGGACCGTTCGTTTTTTATGCGCCGAACAGAGGTCACTTGTGAGAACTGTGGAGCGCACCTGGGGCATCTTTTTGAAGATGGACCGAGAGATACAACTGGCATGCGTTATTGCATCAACTCGGCCTCATTGGATTTTCACCCAGAGCAAAACAGCAACTAGAAGTTGCAAGGAAGTCATTCATAATATAAACTCTGTATAGCAAGCACGTAAAAAAGCGGCACTCATAATTTAGATATCCCACCACTGCTGATGCCATGATCTCGCATTTGCAAGAGCTTCGAGTGTATCTTGTGAAAGAATGGTTTGGCATCGGTCCTGCTCGGAGGATGCATCGTAGAGATCTACAACACCGAGATCGACACCGACGAGTGGTTCAATGGCTCCAATCGTGCAATAAGGCACATATGCAGTGCTATAGCCACCGGCTTGTAGCATCACAAGGCGTCCATTGCACACGCTGTCGGCAAGATCGAGCATGAGTTGTGACATCTGGCGGAAGCCATCCATCGTGACCATCATTTGGGCAAGTGGGTCAAGCCAGTTCGCGTCTTGTCCAGCGGTGATGATAATAAGTTGTGGGCAAAATTGCAGACCAATTGGTACAACAAGCTGCTCGAATGCTGCACGATACCCTCTATTGCCCGTCCCAGGTGGTAGAGGTATATTGACCGTATAGCCTGCACCCACACCAGTACCAGCTTGTTCTAGCTCACCCCAAAGTTTAGGAAACCAGTTTTGCTGATGCAATGATACAAAAAGCACACCGTTATCTTGATAAAAGGCATCCTGTGTACCATTGCCGTGATGCACGTCCCAATCAACAATCATGATACGTTCAAGGCCATACTTGTTACGTGCATGATGAGCAGCAATAGCCGTATTGTTAAAGATACAAAAGCCCATTGCGGAATTGCTCATCGCATGATGACACGGTGGGCGCAACAACGCATATGCATTTCGTACTGTGCCATCCATGACCGCATCGACTGCGTTCATCGCACCTCCCGCGGCATAGAGCGCGGCTTCAAATGAGCCAGGGCTAAGCACCGTCTCGACATCTATATTCCCCCATGAACCAGACGATGGACCATCAGAGGCATAGGCACGTATGCCTTCGATATATTCTTTCGTATGATAGACCATAAGCTCGTCTTCCGTCGCAGGTCGTGCAGGAATTGGCTGCATCCGTTTGGTTAAGCCTGAGCCATCGAGAAACTCTTTGATACGGCGAATAATTGTGACCGACGAGGGATGCGGCTCTGGTGAAAGCTCAAACGAGCCAGTGCGTGTTGTAACATGCGTTTCGGTTCCTGTATCATGAATAAGAAAATGCTCGTCATAGACGAGACCAGTGCGAAGAGCAGGCATGTCAATACAATCCTTTATTGAGAATATATTCTTGTTGTTAAAAGAGGGACCTTTGTTTCGTCCTATTATATGACAGAGATATTTCTGATTGCACCACAACAGAGGTCACGGTGAGATAGGCATGGATTCACATAGCAACAAAAGCAGTATAGACGAGATAGATCAACGCATCATCGAAGCGTTACAACAAGATGGTCGGCGTCCCTTTACGAAAATCGCGGCGGATATTGGCATTTCAGAGGCAAGTGTGCGCCAACGTGTAGCACATCTTATCAACACGCAGGTTATGCAGATCGTCGCGGTGACAAACCCAATCAAACTTGGCTATGCGATGGCAAGTATGATCGGTATCCGTGTTTCAGGAGAGCGGCTCTTAGAAGTCGCGCAAGAAATCTCGGCCTTTGAAGAGGTGATATATCTTATTTTATGCACGGGCAGTTTCGATATGCTGGCAGAGGTAGTCTGCCAGGATAATGATCATTTTTTGCATTTCCTTACAGAAAAGCTCTATAAGATACAAGGAGTGCAACAGGCAGAAACTTATATGTATCTACGTGTCTACAAACAGAATGATTGGGCTTTCCTTTCTCAGGCTCAAGTTGTGCCATCATTAGCACAACCGCGAACAATCCGCCATGAATCTAACACATAGCTGTTTGGCACGATTTCCATGTACAGAACGCCTCAGAGCGTGCTATAATGCACATGTGAAAGGCCAACAATGCCCGTAAACTCGATAGATAAAATTGCAGATATCCCTCCTACTCTACTCGCATATCTGCTTATGTATCCAACCGACGCACATAATGAGACATTGACCAAAGGAGATATTGGATGATAGAGACAGTTCCGTCGGGTACGGTACTTAATGGCCGCTATCGAATTGAACGGGTATTAGGCAGTGGTGGCTTTGGACATGTCTATCTCGTAATCGACCTTTCGACAAAGCAGCAGTATGCGCTCAAAGAGTATTTACTTTCTGGTCCAGGCGGACAAGAGCAACTCATGCACGAAGCCAATGTGCTGAGTCAACTGCATCATCCTAGTCTTCCCGCTTTTCACGATGCCTTCAATGAACGTGGACATTATTATGTTATCCTCAATTACATAGAAGGCGAGGATCTGACCGATATCATACGATTGGCACATCGCCGGAACGATGTTATTCCTACCGCACAGATTATGGCATGGATGTTGACGACAAGCGATGCAGTTCTCTTCTTACATAACCAGAACCCACCGGTTATTCATCGCGATATCAAACCAGATAATATTCGTATCATGCCCAACGGAAATGCTATTCTGGTAGACCTGGGCAATGCTAAAGCGTATGCCGATGGTTCACGAACACTTATTTTCATTCGCCATCAAGGTACTCCTGGTTATGCGCCACCAGAGCAATATCCTGGCGGTAGTGGCACTGACGCGCGTTCCGATGTCTACGCGCTGGGAGCGACGCTCTATTTTGCCATCGTCGCCCATGAGCCACCAAGTGTTTCCACGCGCAATCAGGCATTGCAACAAGGACGCCCTGACTTACCTTCTTTGCAAGAACTTTTAGCTAACAACCCACCTGAGAATAGCTCTGAAGCGAATGAAGCAAAACAGTTCCGTCTGGGTGTCTCAAAACCAGCAAAGCCAGCACCACATCACTCGCGCCATCTCGCGCAACTAGGGAAACTCTCGCCGCTGGTTCTCAGCCAGCTTAACATCATTATCCAGCGTTCCATGGCAATACGACCGAAAGACCGCTATCAACATGTCGCAGATTTTGCCAATGATCTCAAGCGTATCGCGGCATCACTACCGACTCCTGTACAGCAGGATTCGCCTGCTGTACCACATGCGCCCAATCCTTATGGCACACAACCTGACCTACCAATGTTATACGAAGCTATACAGAATACAAATGCAGTAAGCCAAAATATACAGAAGGATGTACAGAATACTTTTCATTGTCCACGCTGTAAAGCCACCGTCATGCAGAATGCGCCATTTTGTCCCAATTGCGAATTACCACTCACACACACAACCAGTAGTAGTTCCACTATACGTTCAGCAGGCAACACCCCTCCTTTGACGGGCAAAAACTCGCCTTCACCGGAGCAGAGAGACTTTACAGATCAGACGATTATAGCAGCATCACAAAATCAACAGGCTTCCAGAGCCTATGTCCCTGCATCTACTCCACAGCCTGCATCTAATGTAGGAACAAATCCGGTGGATGTTTCTGCGTGGAATACGGTGCGAGTTACACCCCAGAAGCCTATACGCACCTCTTCGCCAGCACCCACACAGGCTACGCAGCAGAAAAAGCAGGCTTCCGGTTTCGCTATTGGTCCTGGCCTTGTTCTCGTTGTACTTATTGTTCTCATTATTCTCATCATTATCATGGTGGTGTTGCTCATTAGCCACGCAACTATGCATGCAACAGGGCTACTTCCCACTGTCGCCTTTGATTACATGGTGAGTTTGAGGTAGGACAAAGAAGTGCTTTGTGTCCTAACTTCTATAGAGGAGGGGATAAGTAAAATAATGGAGAGGCGATACAGCAGAACATATTCTGCTGTATCGCCTCTCCATGCTATTCCTTCGCATTCTGCCACTTACTGGGCTTCCGCTTACTCCCTCGGCTCAAAAATATTGCATCTCAAAAGCTCTATACATAGGTGTAGAACGGCAGTTGTCCCACCCCGTCGAAGGGAACGGACGACGTGACGTTAGGAGAGGGTCGTAAGGCACGCTGATGACTCACGCGTGGAGAGAGTTTGTGTGCGGACTTGGGAAGCGATGTGGGAGGGCGATGGGGTGGAAGTGGTTTCTTCTTTGCGACAACGAGACTGGCTGCTGCATGTGTTTGAGGGACGAGTAAGCTGTAACTACTGATGACAAAGGTCAGGGTCATGAGGGCGACCAATGCACCTCGCCAAACAAAGTGCCGACAAGGTGAGATGGAACCGTCCACCAGAAGAACGAGTGTGAAATATGAAGGAGCTTCCTTTCGCAACGAGAGAGGACAGAGGTGAAAGGCTTACAAGAAGGGACATAAATCTTTCCTATAGTACATTTTACGTATTTGACCTTATCCATCTGAGGAGACACATGTTCTTGTCTCAACACTAGCAGCTAGAAGAAGGTCTGTGGGGAGGTGATGTCTACGGCGAATTGTGACAGTTGCTTGTGTTTGTCATCATCCTTCGTTCTCGCGCAATCAAGTCTGCATCGTCGCATAGGTACGTACTCCACCATATTATGGAAGCAAGCCGCTCGAAGCTTTCTCATGGATGAAAGAGATCAAGAGTGTAACACTCTCTTCACATAGATATTGTAGTCTACTTCCCAAGAATCCGTCGCCTCCGCCAGAGAGGATGGTAAAGCCTTGCTTTTGCACGCTACTTCTGCTATACTTCTGAAAAGAGCATCTTCAAGATAAGTGTAGTTATCTTGAAGTCGAGGGAGAGAAAGAGATGACACGCGAACTGACTCTTATCCCCGAGGGGACGACCGAAGAGAAACTCATCGAGCTGTGGATCCGCTTGAAGAAGAGCCAGCACACGCAGCGGGCATACCGTAGGGACATCCAGGTGTTCCGCGACGTCGTCGAAAAGCCGCTGATTGCCGTCACGCTGGAAGACGCCCTCGATTTCCACGACCTCCTCGACGAACTGGAAGCCAAGACCAGAGGCGGCGAGGTCAAGGCGTTGGAGGACAACAGCAAACGCAGGATCCTCAACTCCGTCAAGTCGTTTTATAGCTTCGCCCACACGACCGGACTCTTTCCGACAAACGTCATGGCAAGCATCAAGCCCCCTTCGGCCAAGAGTGCCATCTCCCAGCGTATCCTCTCAGAGGCGGACGTCCTCAGGATGATTCTCCTAGAGCAGAACCCACGCAACTCTGCCATCCTGCACACGCTGTACGCCGGCGGCTTGCGCGTCTCCGAACTGTGCAAGCTTCAATGGCGCCACGTGATCCGTCGCCAGAAAGGGGTGCAGATCGATATTATGAGTGGCAAAGGGGACAAGCAACGCCACGTGCTCTTGCCTGAAAGCTCCTGGAAGGTCCTCTCACCCTTACGTGAGGAGGCATTAGCAGACGATTTCGTCTTTCAGTCCAGGCAGGAAGTCTCGCGAGAGGGCTATTATAAAGGGACACGTCTGGATACGACGACTGTGTTCCGCATTGTGCGCGAGGCGGCCAGGCGGGCAGGTATTGAGAACTGGTCCGAAGTCTCACCGCACTGGCTCCGACACTGCCACGGATCTCACGCCATTGATCGGCAAGCACCTCTCACCGTCGTTCGTGATACCTTGGGCCACAGCAATATCTCGGTGACCAATGAGTATGTCAAGGCACGTCCAGAGCAGAGTTCTTCCACCTTTCTTCCCCTCTAGAGAGGTTCAAGTTTTCTTTTTGTATTGTACTATAAGAAATACGCTGGCTGTTTGGCTGTGAGAAGATCAGTATTACCACGTTACGTGTTGCCACATGGGGTAGTGCTACGTAAGCTGTCATCAGGGGCAGAGGTACCTTGTTTGGAACGAACAGAAATCGGGAGCGTCAATCAGGCTTACGGAAGTGTACCACACCACAAGGTGCAGTCAAGGCATCCCCTGCGGGTTGCTTCGCAAGCCTTGACAGCACCTTGCTTACGTGGTCTGAAAAAGGCACGCCCGATTGAAAGCAAAAAAACAGAAGGTGTTTTTGCTGGAAGGACGACCACTGGACCCGAAAACGAAGAGAGATCAAGCGGGTTGAAGGTGTTTGTGCGTATGAAGTGGGTCAAAATCCTCCTGGTGTTTCACCACAGCAAAAGCCAGATGAAGCAGTTTGCGTGCTGCAGCACAACGAGCAACCTTCATCGGCTTGCCAGCAGTCCGTAAGCGATCGTAGAAGTTCTTGATCACTGGATTATGTTGGGCTGCCGAGAGCGTTGCAAGATACAATGCCGTTCGCAGCGAGGCATTGCCAGTATGTCCAATACTCGCTCGTCCATGCACACTCGTCCCCGACTGATACGCATGGGGAGCGAGGCCAGCATAGGCAGTGAGTTCCTCAACGGTCTGACAGAGCGTGAAATTGAGTGTCGTGACGAGAAGCCAGGCGGCGGTAAGAGGTCCAATACCGCTGATGGTTTGAAGCCGTTGCGCGGAGGCTGCCCACGCCACATCAAACGCAAGAGCCTCCTCAATTTCTGCGTCCACTTGTTCAATTTGCGTCGTCAGGGTCTCAAGTAAGCTCTCCATGCGAGTGCGAATGGGGGCAATGATGGTGGGATTGTACGTAAGAGCATGGAGCTGGTTACGCAGTTGTTGTCGCATCTCCAACAGGCTCTCTCGCTCCGCTAACCGTTGAGAAAGTTCCGCATACACCTGAGGAGGGGGACTCCACACAGGAGGCTGAAGCGAAGAAGCAAGTTGTGCAAGCGTTTGAGCATCAATGGCATCGGTCTTGGCCCGTTTGAGCAATGCCTTGGCAAAGTAATGTGCTTGAGCGGGATTGATAACGCTGACGGCAAATCCTGCTTGCGTCAGGTGAGTAGCGAGGGTGATCCAGTAGGAGCCAGTTGCCTCCATGACCACCAGTGTGCTTGCTGCAGAGTGGCCTGTTGAAAGCAATCGCTGGTGCAGGATACTGAAGCCTTGTGGAGACTGATCAATGCTCAGAGCACGCGTGAGCTTGTTGCCTGGTGAAATCCAGGCGACAGAAGCCGTTGTCGCAGCAATGTCAATACCAACGAAGAGAGAGTAGGTCACTTCAGAGGTGGAGGAAGTCATGAATACAGCTCCTTTTCTCAGTAAAATGAATGAGACACTTCAGCCGGATCGGAGGGCAAGGTCTGGCTTGAGCTCGTGATACGTGGTCACAGCCACTCGATACGGTTCAAACTTGGACCAGCCCGAGATGATGGGGAACATTCTTACGTCCGCGGTCGAGCCGCTGCTGTCACCTCGTTCTCACCATCATCTCTGAACCGGATGCTCTGATTATACGAGCTGTCATCAGGGGCAGAGTAGCGGTTAGAAGATGCATAAAAGGAGAGAGCGTTATTGCCTTGCAGTTGTAGAGTCTCATGACCTGTTTGAGGGCTTCCCTCTCTCAGATATTTGCTTGAGCAGACGAACCTCTTTCTGGGAATACCCAATCTTGGTAAATTACATAAGCATATCTCACTATATTGATAATAGTAAGCAAGTGAGTTATACTCATGTAATGGAAAAGGAGGAAGCTGAGATGAGTAGTGATCGTGAAGTGCTTCTCGGAGAAGCGCACCGCTTGCACAAGTTGGTCACATGGGCGAACTTTAAGGAAGTGATCTTGCCTTCCTGGCTGGAACTCCAAATTAGTATGGCCCAATTAAAGGGCGTGCTTGTCCTTGCCTCCCTGAGCCAGTCGACGATTCGCGACTTCGCCGAGATGCTCCATATTAGCCCTTCGGCGGGGAGCCTGCTAGTCGATCGCCTGGTCCAGGATGGACTCGTTGAACGAGCAGAGGCGCAACTCCAGCAAGAAGGGCTGATCAAGCATCTCGGCCTGAGCACCGTGAACGCCGAGCAGATCGCCGAGGCACAATCCATTGCGCCGATTGTGTGCGTGCAGAACTTCTACAACCTCGCCCACCGGGACGATGACGACCTGATTAACTCCCTTGCTGCACAGGGCATCGCCTACGTTCCCTACTTCCCGATTGGTGGCTTCTCTCCTCTTCAGTCCGACAAGCTGAGAGCCGTCGCTACCCGTCTGGGTGCTTCATCGCTGGTTGTTGCGTTGGCGTGGCTGCTCCAGCGCTCACCGAACATCCTGCTCATCCCAGGGACCTCATCCATCTCGCATCTGCGCGACAACGTTGCTGGGGGGTTGCTGACCCTTTCTGAGGACGATCTGACCGAGTTGAACAGCGTGGCCTCATGAGCAATGAGCCTGTTCTCTACTGAATTTGGCTACCAACTCTTCATCACAGCAAGCCGACATGGACCATCCCACCACAGCTCGCGAATACAAATCCAGGATCACCGCAAGGTACAGCCATCCTTGTGCAGTCGGGATATACGTGATGTCTGTCGCCCATTTTTTGTTCGTTTCTGTTGCCGTAAAAGCTCGATGTAAGACATTAGGGGCCACAGGATGGGAAGCGTCTCTGCGGGTGGTCACCACCCGGAGTTTTACACATATCCTGGGCTTATCTCTTTTTGCGACGTCCAGAAAAAAGTACCATGTTTTCTCCATTCCATTAGAACCAACATCGTTCAAGGTATCTTCAAAAGTCACAGAAGGTTCCCTACCATAAACATCGCATCTGACGTGCTTTTCGTGACAGCGTATGCATAAGTATTGGTACCATTGGGTGAGCGTTATGTGATCTTTACCGATTTTAATCCCCACCGGACGAATTACACTGGAGAGGGTATACCGGAGGGGGTTCCACCAGAGGATTCCCACTGACAGTATCACACCACAGCCGCGCCTGCGGTGTGACCCCTCCTGGGTCTCTGGACAAAAAGAACAACAATTGGTAAGCTGTTAGTACGAGAATGGCTGGCATGTTGCTGGCGATATGAGAGGGAATATCCATGAGTATGGCTCAGGAATATATTGAGATTCGGGGCGCGCGCGAGAACAATTTGAAGGATGTCTCGCTGCGCTTGCCCAAGCGCAAAATCACCATTTTTAGCGGCGTGTCTGGTTCGGGGAAGTCATCGGTGGTCTTTGATACCATAGCAAACGAAGCACAACGGCTCCTGTTCGAGAATTTTAGCATGTTCATTCGCAACTTCCTGCCACGCTATCCTCAACCAGACGCCGATGCGATTGAGAACCTGAGCATGGCGGTGATTGTTGATCAGAAACGCCTGGGTGGGGGATCACAATCGACGGTGGGCACGCTTACTGACATCGCGTCAGTGCTGCGCCTGCTCTTTTCGCGCATCGGCAAACCGTATGTAGGTTTTGCCAACGCCTTTTCCTTCAACGATCCACAGGGCATGTGCCTGGAATGCAATGGCCTGGGCCGTAAGATCGGCATTACCCTGGAAGTGCTGATTGATAAAACAAAATCGTTGAACGAGGGAGCTGTCATCGCCCCAGGACTGGCCGGCTGGGAAAGCGATCTTTATATGCGTTCTGGCTTCTTCGACAACGACAAGAAGATCGCCGATTATACAACAGAGGAACTGGACCTGCTTCTCTACAGCGAACCGCGCAAATATAAGGGTCTGGCGTACAACACCTATGAGGGTCTAGTGTACAAGTTCAATCGCAAGTTCGTTGCGCGGGACATCCAGACGCTCTCGTCTCGCATACGGCAAAAGGTCGAGCCTTTTTTGAAGCTCGGCCCCTGTCCGCTCTGCAAGGGTGCCCGGCTCAACCAGGCCGCCTTAAGCTGTAAGGTCAAGGGGTACAATATTGCCGACATGGCAGCGATGGAGGTTGATGAGCTTTTAGAGGTAGTCAGGGGTATCACAGAACCGACGGTGGCACCAATCGTTCGCACGTTGACCGAACGGCTGCAACATCTGGTGGAGATTGGCTTGGAGTATCTCAGCCTGGATCGACCCATCGATACACTGTCTGGAGGTGAATCGCAGCGGGTCAAAATGGTCAAGCATCTTAACGGCAGCCTGGTAGATGTCATGTACATCTTTGACGAACCGAGCGTCGGACTTCACCCGCGCGATGTCCATCGTCTGAACGAACTCCTGGAAAAATTGCGCGACAAAGGGAACACGGTCATTGTAGTAGAGCACGATCCTGATGTGATTAAGAGGGCCGATTACATCGTCGATATGGGACCATATGCCGGGAGCGAAGGAGGTAAGATTGTCTATGAAGGCGATTTCACCGGTCTGCTCCAAGCCGATACGCTGACCGGCAACCACTTGCTGCGTAAGAGGCCGCTTAAGGAGAGCTTTCGCCAGGCGACCGGGGCTTTGCCAATCGTCCACGCTACGGTGAATAATTTGCAGGATGTCAGCGTGAATATTCCCACTGGCGTGCTGACGGTCATCACTGGCGTGGCTGGTTCAGGCAAAAGCTCGTTAATCAATGAAGCCTTTCTCGGTCAGCACCAGGAAGCAGTGGTGATTGATCAATCATCCCTGAGCACTTCCAGTCGCTCCAATCCTGCGACCTATACCGGCATCATGGATGACGTGCGCAAGGCTTTTGCAGCAGCCAACAATGCCGATGCGGGCCTGTTTAGTTTTAACTCAAAAGGTGCCTGTCCTAACTGTCAGGGGCTTGGCGTGATCTACACTGACCTCGGCTTCCTTGAGGGGGTCAAGCTTCCTTGCGAAGTGTGCGGCGGGAAACGCTTTAAGGACGAGGTATTGGCCTACACCTTGAACGGGAAATCAATTGCTGATGTCCTGGGCATGACCATCCACCAGGCACTGGCGTTTTTGAAGATCAAAGAAGTGCAGCCAAAGCTTCAGGCTTTGAGCGACGTAGGTCTGGACTACCTGCCCCTCGGCCAGCCCTTGAGTACCCTCTCTGGCGGAGAATGCCAGCGGATTAAACTGGCCAGCGAACTTCACAAGCAGGGCAGTATCTATGTCATGGATGAGCCGACAACTGGCCTGCACCTGTCGGATATTGGTCGCCTGCTCACCATCATGAACCGGCTGGTAGATGGCGGGAACACAGTGATTGTGATTGAGCACCATCTAGATGTGATTCGCAACGCAGACTGGATCATTGATATGGGACCCGAAGGCGGCCACAAGGGCGGCACCGTCATCTTCGAAGGCACCCCCCACGACCTGCTCAACGCCAAACAGTCCCTGACCAGCCGGTATCTGTAGCAGGTCTGGCTAGCCAATAATGCGTTCCTGGCGGCAGAGCGAGCGGATGTCGCAGCTTTTGCAGACGGTCTGGGAGGGCGGCTCTAGGACGGCGAATTGCTGCTGCTGAATGCGGGTGATGGTTTCGTGGAGGCTCTGTTCCAGCTGGTGGAGATCGTCCGCGCGATAGGGTATCTCTACCAGTGCCTCCGTCAGCTGTTCCTCGGAGGTCCAGTAGAGCGAGAGGCGTGGGGGAGCGCCCAGGTGCTGTCTCCTGGTCCTTCCTCTTTTTCGCTCTACGAACTACCAGTGCATATGCTCAGATGTTATGATGTTGTAACCTGTATGCTAACTCTAATGCACATACTGCCTGAAAATAGACTTCAGATTTTTCAAGAAATGAACCGCGTACTAAAACCGGGGGGAAAACTTATTCTTAGTGTGAAAAACGCGTTGTTTGAAAGGCTGTCCAAAACGGATCGGTTCGCTTCGTCTGATATCACAGATTCTGATCAGAAACGCTTGATTTTTACGAACACGCGGTCTGGTGAGCATATCACAGCACCCTGGTACAGTTTTTCTCCCCAAGACATAGAGACATTATGCGTATACGTGCGAATGAGTGTTACTCATTTGCGAGGAAACACACCTTTTTCAGCGTGGATTGCTGACAGTTTGTTGAAAGACCCAAAGGTATATGCAGCTATCTCTCAGATTGAAGATATAGTGGGCGATGTACCTCCATTTAATTACTTTGGGTACTATCTTTTAGTCGAAGCTATTAAGCCACTACTATAATGAAGTCATGACATTTTTACCTTGCAGAGTCCCTTTCACATGGCTCAAGAAAGAGGGCATTGATGATGCGCTGATCCAACCGTATTCTGGTCATGCGACGCACCAGTCTCTGAAGGTGTACTCCAAGCTTTCTTGGGCGGATGCCCAACCTTCCTACAATCAGGCAATGGAGAGGTATTCCGATTCAGTAAACAGCTACCTCTGTTGCTGATCTGTATTCTTGTCGTCTGAGAATAAAGCACCGAGAAAGCTACTTTGCTGTCCATCCACAGTCAATCACCTGCGCGCTCCCTGTAATGCCACTGGCAGCATCAGCACAGAGATAAGTGACAAGCTGCGCTACCTCTTCAGGCTCTAACAGACGGTGAATAGCACCTTCAGTGACCATAATTTTCTCTACCACCTCAGACTCAGGAATGCCGTGAACACGAGCCTGATCCGCTATTTGTTTCTCGACAAGTGGAGTTCGCACATAAGAGGGACAGATAGCGTTACAAGTAACACCGTGTTCTGCTCCCTCTAATGCAGTAACACGCGTCAATCCCAGGAGACCGTGTTTAGCAGACACATAGGCAGCCTTAAATGCAGATGCCCGTAAAGCATGAACCGATGCAATGTTGATGACACGTCCCCATTTATGATCGTACATGGTGGGGAGGACAGCCTTCGTCAGTAGAAAAGGAGCAGTAAGCATAATTTCAATAATCTGCCGCCACTTCGCCTCGGGAAATTCCGTAATGGGCGATACATACTGAATACCCGCGTTGTTCACCAGAATATCTATCCGTCCCTCTGCTACAAGAGTTTCAGCGACCAAGCGTTGCAATGCCTCTCCATTTGACATGTCAGCCTCCTGGAAACGCGCGTTCGACAAGGCAGCGGCAGCGGCATGTCCTTTTTCGACATCGATATCAGAGAGCGTCACGCGCATTCCGTGCTGTACAAAGTCACGAGCAATAGCTAAGCCAATGCCGGAAGCCGCCCCCGTTACGATAGCCACCTTACCTTCTAAGTTTTGCATATCCCTCTCTCCTATTAGAAATTACTTATCTGAACTCGCTTCGGCTTCCTGCATATATTTGATAATTGCCTCACCTGTCAGCACAACAACACCATCTTGATTGATGCAATCGGTACGCAGTGTTACCAAACGTTTCTCTTCACGCAATGCTATTACCTCAGCTTTTGCTGTCACCGTATCTCCAATATGAACTGGCGCGAGAAATTTTAGTGTCTGTCCCACATAGATAGAGCCGGGGCCGGGAAGGTCCATGCCTAATACTGCGGAAATGTATGCGCCCGCCAGAAAGCCGTGTGCAATACGTTGACCAAATGGTGAGCGTGCTGCATACTGTGCATCTAAATGCACAGGATTGCGGTCTCCACTCAAATCAGCAAATTGTACAATATCAGCTTCAGTAACGGTATGAACGCGTGTTGCTTGCGCTCCTATAACTGGAAGTGGTGCTAAGTTTTTCATCGAACTGCTTTTGCTCCTTGTTACCCACGTTTCACTTTAAAAAAGTCTGCAAGAATATGACGCACCTTTGTTTGAGACTCGATATGTTGCCTATCGCTTTTTTGCAAAGCATGAGTCATAAAAAAGTTGTACAATGCTACGCTAGCGTTCGGTCCCCGTGCATCGGTGAATGTTCCGGCTGGACTACCGCCTGACCATGCATGACCCAATCCACCAATTTTCCAATATGCTTGTACTTCACTCCCATCAACAGCATTCCACGAAGCTACAACATATGAGTATCCTCCTGGCACCTTGCCCGAAACAACATTTGTAGGCTGCTTAAAGTCAGCAGGATAGGTGTCAGTGGATGCAAGGTAATCGGTCTCCATCCATTGTTGCAATGTCTGGTCGCCATTCACGGAAGCGACAGTGGTATCGTTTGTGCCATGAAAAACAATGGTAGGGACAATGCATGCAAGATTGCCCATAGCAGTATATGCCACGCGTCCTTGCTGTTGTGGGTTAGGTCCACCACGTCGCATTGCCCTCAAACCGTCGTTCAGATTAGTAGCGGCTTGATACTCTAGCCCTGAATGCACACCAATAGCAGCGAACACATCAGGATAGGTAACTCCGAGAATAACAGACATCGCTGCTCCTGCAGAAAGGCCAGCTACATAGATGCGTGTAGCGTCTATCGTCCAAAGCGTACTATTCTGTTGTATTGCCTGGACAATGCCAACAATACTCGCAGGTTCACCACGATTTCGCGCCTGGTTTGCAGGAAGAAACCAGTTCCAGCAGAGATTCTGATTGTAGGTACTGGTCTGCTGAGGATATACGACAATGAAACCGTACTGCTCCGCGAGTAGGTTCATGGCTGTGCCAGTAGCGAAATCTACCGATGTTTGAGAACAGCCATGCAACATAACGAATAAAGGGACGGCTGTTCCAACTTGATAATTTTGAGGAGTATACACAAAATACGGGTGCTTACCAACAGGATCGTTATACAAGTACTGCTGCCACATAGTGCTCCTAGCCAGAGGTAGAGAATAAGCATCTTCACACCAACAAGGTACAAAGTAAGTGCCTTGTTGGTGTGAAGATGTGCGTTTTATGCTTTTGAACGTTGCTCTAGCCAATCGCGCAACTTAGGCCAGAGTCTCTTCTTTGCTTCTCCGCCAGTCAGAAGTCCTATATGTCCGGCATCAAGTACCAGAAACTCTTTATCTTGACTGCCGATGAGGTTCATAGTAGCTTCTGCTTGTGGTAACGAGCAGATGTGATCTTTGGTACCCGCGATATTGAGTACCGGGCAGGTGATATTCGAGAGGTCCACATGGCGTCCTCGCAACTTGATTTCACCTTTCACAAGCTTATTCTGTTGATAGAACTCACGTATCCACTGTCTGAATGTGTCGCCTGCGAATGGCACACCATCATTGACCCATTTATTCATAGCGAGCCACGTCTCCATAGGCTTGTCATGCATAATGCGGTCCCACATTGTTACATACGTACCAACATAGTTTGTGACAGGTTTGACCAAACGGTTGCCTGTGTCAACCATCTCGCCGGGAATGTTGCCCAAAGCATCAACGAGCAGATCAGGATTAAAGTATTGTTCGCTCGTCATAGTTCCGTAGAGACCCATCGTCTCTGGTGTGAAGTCTGTGGGAGCGGTGAGCAGAATCAGGTTCTTGAGCGGCTTTCCAGGAAAGAGCGAAGCGTACATAGCACTCATAGTTCCGCCCATGCAAAAGCCTAGAATAGTTAACTCTTCCGCATGGGAATTTTTTAGCACCTTTTTTATCGCTCGCGGAATATAATCTAAGACATAGTTCTCGAATGTAAGATGCTTATCCTCTTCACCAGGAGTACCCCAGTCGAGCATGTACACATCGAAGCCCTGTTGCGTCAGGTATTCAACAATGCTGTTTCCTGGCATGAGGTCCATGACATAAGGACGATTGATAAGGGCATAAATCAGCAGAATAGGAATTGGGAAACGCTTTTCAAGGGAAGGCTCATAGTGATACAATTTTGCTTTATTCTTAGTCCAGATTACGTCTTTCGGCGTGCTTCCTGTCTCGCTCTTTGCCCCCTCTAAGAGAATTCGCATGCCTGTTGCATATTTTCTATAGGTATTTTCAATATCTGTTATAGAGGGTTCGCTATGAATTGTTGCCATGTGGCTCTCCTATTGAGTCTGTACATCACACACTGATGACTACTTCACGACATTTACATTGACCTGGCATCTATACTATTGTTGAATTTCCGGTTGACCTGTGCTTTTCTTTTGAGCTTTGCGCGTCGTCCCTTCGCTGGCTGGAGCGGGTTCAGCAGTCCTTTTCTCTTCAAGCTTCTCTAATGCTGTCAGGACCTTTTCAAGCTTGCTCTCTATCTGGTTTAACCGTTGTTCCAGGCCAGCCGTTGTCTCGGTTGTCGCCAACTTGTCCAACCTCTGTTCCAAACCTGTTACCACTTCAGTAGTTGCCACTTGATTTAGCCGTTGTGCTAAACCTGTTACCATCTCGTTTGTCGCCACCTGGTTTAGTCTTTGTCCCAGGGATGCTAGCATTTCAGTAGTAGCTACCTTGTCTAGTCGCTGCCCCAGATTTGTCACCGCTTCAGTAGTTGCGATATTTGCATAAGTGTCCTCGAAGTTCTCCAACGAGTCTTCTATCTTATCAATTTTCTCTTCCAGATTAATGACAAGCGTTGCGACATTGGCGAGGTCTGAAATTGTTGGAATCTGAAGTCGTTTGAGATACTCCTCATTCGCGCGTCGGAAAGCTAAGGAAATGCTGGCAGAACTCTCTAATAAAGGGCGTGTGGACTCTAAAAACTGCTTCGAGCCAAGGGTTTCCTCAACCACTTTTGACCACTGTTCGCTTGTAACATCATACCATTGCTTGAATAGAGTGAAAGGGTCTGTTTGCAAAGGATTACCAGCAAGAAGCTTGCTCTGTGCCTCTTCCATCATCTTGAGCCACTGCCTTGTTAGTCCAAGAGGGTCTCCGCCCGTCTCAGCCGCTTTTCGCCACGTTTCCATTGTAGCATCAAACCACGTTTTCCAGGCATCTGTTGGCTTCATCATCTGGAACGGATTGAAGGGTATTTGCTCCTGTGTCTTACTTGCACTGTCTCCGATGCTCTGCATCCAGGCTTGATAGAGACTACTGGAGTTTGTTGTTGCTTCCGCGCCATTTTGTACCGCGCTCAACCAGACCTTTGAGGTTGTCTCGTTCCAACGCTTCCATAGCTCTATCGGGTCCACTGAGCCTGTGGTACCTGGGGAACTTGCTTTATCTAACACTATATCACTCCTTACAGGTTATGCGTACTTAAAGCTGTTGTTGGCTTCGTAGAAGTCATGAACAACAGTACTCGCAGCGGAAAGTTCCGTTTCCACTGTAGGAGTCTTACTCGCTACATCCCTGAAGCACAATACAGGCTAAACAAGAATGGAGAGAATAAAACTCCTACAATAGGGAATCTACTGATTCTCTTGCTGAGTAGCGGATTGCGCGGCATTCATTCCCTGTTTGGCAAAATGCTGTGCTGTTTCCATTCCCTGCTGCGCTGAATGCTGTGCCACTTCCATAGCGTGCTTCGTAAGTGCTTGCGCGGTCTCTACTGCCTGCTTATAGCTGGCAAGAGGCGCACGAAACATATTCATGTAGGCATCGACATAGGGAAGAGTCAAGAGTTGTTCCTGCTGTTCGCGTGTCTTCTCTATCACATCCTGCATCAATGAACGTGTGGCTTCTACGTGACTCTTGAAGACCTCTGTTCCACCCTCTACAACGTTCTGAGCAAACGCAGCGTTACGCCTTTGAGCCTCCGCAGTGCTTTCCGCGATTGTCTGCAGCGAACCCTGGGGATTCTGTGTCTGCCCGGCCAATGTCTGCATCAATGCCTGTGTAGCCGCAGCGTGGTTCTTGAGTACTTCAATTCCGCTATCGAAGATACTCTGCGCGTATCTCATATTTCGCTCTTGTGCCTCCACAGCATTGCGAGCGATTGTTTGGTTTGTCTCATACACTGACTGACTCAAATTTTTAGCTATTTCGTTTATGTTCGTATCGGTCATTACCTTGTTCCTTTTACTATCCGTTCTCATTCTTCCGTGTCGATTGACCCGTGTAGAGATCAAAGAACGTATTCATCATCTTTTGGTATTGGTTCAGCGACTCCGTCCAGAGCTTCAGATATGCTTCACCTGCTTCTGTAATTGAGTACACGCGTCGGGCTGGTCCCGCCTCAGACGTGTCCCAACTGGAGCAAACAACTCCATCTTTCTCCATTTGCCGCAGCGTTCGGTAAAACGTTCCTGGATTCATCGCATGCAAACCGAACGTGGACATTTTCTCCATTAACTCGTAGCCGTAGGAGTTCCATCCTCGCAGCATCAAGAGAATGATAGGAACGTGCCAATTTTTGGACCAAGCCTCTGTACCCAGACTATTTTGTCCATTGTTCCCATTCTCTTCTGTCATAGTGCCTCAACCTACCTGGATGCAATTCATCAACATGTTGTTTTAACATCTATATGCATTTTACATCTAGGTGCATAGCTTTGTCAAGGGTTGAGGATAGAACATTGAAACATTTTGCCAACAAATTTTGAACTATAGGTAAGTTGTACCCCTTGACAAAATGTGTACCTTCCATATATCATCTATATAGATGGTAAGGAGATGATGAAATGGCCGAAATTGAGAAAACAGAGAAAATCACGATAAATATGGGACCTGTGGATTTAGGACAAATTGATTTGTTGGTACAGGAAGGCTTCTATTCTAACCGCACCGATTTTATCCGTACTGCGGTTCGTACTCAGCTTGCCACCCATGCAGAGGTTGTCAAGCGCACAGTAACACGCAAGACGATGGTGCTTGGCGTACAGCACTATACACGTATGGACCTGGAAGCTGTACATGCCGCTGGCGAAACGCTGCACATCAATGTACTCGGCTTAGTGAGTATCGCTGAGGATGTTTCGCCAGAACTTGCTCTGGCGACCATAAATGTGATTGAGGTGCTTGGAGCCTTTAGAGCCAGTGTAGCAGTGAAAGCAGCTTTAGCAGGACGTATCAGGTGAACTATACAACTCATTCAGGATAAGGCACCATTCAGGTGCAGATACTATACAGAAGGAAGGAACGTGTTCGGATGAATAAACACATGCAGGATACTATGGCCGAAGCTACGCGCCTCACGCGTGCTGGCCGACTTACGGAGGCAACTGCGCTGCTTCAGCGCACTCTTACGAGTCCGACAGCTACTACTAATGTAGTGGAGACTGAATCTGGCCGTGCTGATGCAGCAATCGAGGCAGTATTCCGTGTTCTTGATGACTCCTCACATTCGGTAGAGACACCGAGGGAGGGCATGGCCCACGCTCACAGAACAGGAAAATCTGTACCCGTGCGTCCTACTACACCACTAAAAACGACACTGCGAGTACCCAACGGCATGCCCAAGACCAGAGAAACCATACCTCCGGTCAAGTCCAGTATGCTGTCTTCATCTAACCGCACAGGCGGACAATTTGTGGAGAAGACCTATACCAACACGGCTGGGACACGCTCTTACAAACTCTACATCCCAGGTGGCTATACAGGGCAAGCGGTGCCCCTGCTGGTAATGCTCCATGGCTGTACTCAGACATCGGTGAACTTTGCCACTGGCACGCGTATGAACATGCTCGCAGACAACGAGACGTTCCTCGTCGCCTATCCTGAGCAAGGGTCCTCGGCTAATAACTCGAAATGTTGGAATTGGTTCCAGGAGAGCGATCAGCACCGCGATGCAGGCGAACCATCCCTTATTGCTGGAATTACACAACAGGTTATGAGTACATATCACGTCGATGCGGGGCGAGTGTACATAGCCGGTCTATCTTCTGGTGGAGCTATGGCTGCGATCATGGCTGCGACGTATCCTGACCTCTATGCAGCAGTGGGCGTGCATTCTGGCCTAGCCTATGGTGCTGCATACGATCTTCCTTCTGCGTTCGCGGCAATGAAACAGGGAAAACGCCAACGTACACGGCAACTGACAGAGGTCATCCCACTGATCGCATTTCATGGAGATTGTGATACAACTGTCGCTTCAGCCAATGTGGATCGTCTGGTTGAGCAATGGTTGCAAGGGGTCAGTAATGGGCAAGACAGGAAAGTGGAACGTGGGCAGGTCGTTAACGGGCATGCTTATACGCGTTTCATCTATCATGATATTAAAGGTCAGGCCATTATAGAAAAATGGATAATCCATCAGGCGAGTCATGCCTGGTCAGGAGGAAGTCCCAATGGCTCATATACCAATCCAAAGGGACCTGATGCCTCCACTGAAATGGTGCGCTTTTTCAAAGAACATCCCAGAAGGGGTTAAGCTACTGTATCCTGTCCTTCTGGCTGAGCAGCATTGCTTTTTCTGCCCATAGAATTGTTAAGCTGGCTCAAGAGTGCGGCATGTACTGTCTTCACACTTGGGTCGGCATCCAGTTCCAACAGCTTCTGTTGCTGTTTATAATAATCAAGTACATGGGTCGTTTCCTGGAAAAAGATGTCCAGTCTTCTCTCTATCGCTTCTCCTGTGTCATCGGAGCGTTGATAGAGTTCACTGCCATCCTGATCACAAATACCAGGCACCTTTGGAGGACGAAACTTGATGTGGTAAAGATGTTGATGATCGCGGCAAATATATCTTCCAGCAAGTCTACTCATCAATTCTTCATGCGTGACATTCAAATATATTACAGCGTCGATGTGCCTATGAATGCGCTGAAGTTCATTATCTAGTGCTTGTGCCTGAGCAAGAGTACGCGGAAAGCCGTCTAATACAATACCCTGTGTACTCTCTGGCTCTTCAATCGCGGAAAGCACCATTGCTACGGTAATCTCATCCGGTACTAATTCTCCGCGTTCAATGTAGTCTTTGGCTTGTAGACCAAAGGCCGTTTTCGCCTCAAGAGCATTACGGAACAGATCACCGGTGGCAATGTGGCGTATACCAAAATCCTGAGTAAGTAATGCTGCCTGTGTCCCCTTCCCTGATCCTTGCGTGCCAATCAGGATAATGTTCATGTTCTTCCTCCATCGCAGATGTAGGGATGCTTCGTTGTATCCTTGTACAAAAGGCTTGACGCGCAGCCAAGCGTACTCTTATTGTAGTATACTTCATAGAATTGGCAAGCGCAAAATAGGTATGTTATAAATCTCTATAAAATATGGTATACTCTTTTCTGTGGACTTCGGAAAACAGGAAAAGATACTCTATATGTAGAGTGTATGTAAGTGTTTTTTGTAGCTATATGCGGTTTGTATTTACTAATAAGGAGAGGAGTAAGTTCCGTTTATCTTGACCTCGATGCTAGCAGCAGAACATTGATGTTTATAAGCAGCGTGTATTTGAAGGAGTATAGATAAGATGCATAAGCGACTAGACGGACAGACAGCTATTGTTACTGGAGCAGGGCGTGGCATTGGTCATGCCATTGCTTACGATCTTGCTGAAACAGGCGCGAACATTGTCGTAAACTACGTAACAAGTGCAGACGCAGCGCATGAATTAGCCGAAGAGATTGAGAAACTTGGCCCCAAGGCATTGGTCGTACAGGCCGATGTCACAGACTATGAGCAAGTAAGCGAGATGATCAAGCAAACAATCCAAACATTTGGACAAATTGACATTCTTGTCAACAACGCTGGCATTACGCGCGACAAAACCCTCAAGAACATGACCAGAGATCACTGGGACGATGTCATACACGTCAACCTCGGTAGCGTTTTCAATTGCACCAAGCAGGTACTTCCCTTTATGCTTGAGCGCAAAAGCGGCAAAATCGTGAACATCAGTTCGTTTGTCGCGCAAGGCGGCAACGTTGGTCAATCAAACTATGCTGCCACCAAAGCCGGCATTATCGGCTTCACAAAGTCAATCGCACTCGAAGTATCGCACTACGGCATTACCGTGAATGCTGTCTGTCCAGGTTTCACCGAAACAGATATGCTTACGGCGGTGCCAGAGAATATTCGCGAACGGATTCTTGCGAAAATTCCTATGGGTCGCTTTGGTAAGCCCGAAGAGATTGCCTCTTGTGTCCGTTACATCGTCACAGAGGGAGACTACATGACAGCTCAAGCAATCAGCATTAATGGTGGAGTATACATCTAACACTCTGTACAGCTCATCTCGACCTCTGCTGGTCGATCTTTCAACGTCAACGATGCTTTGTAAGGAGAATAATTCAGCATGAGTTCCAGCCTCAACTTTGAGAACACGCATAGCTTCTTAGTAGAAGACCGTACCTTCTCACCATCCAGCGATGTCGTCAATAACGCCAACGTTACTGCCTACATGAAGTCCAAAGGCTTCAACGATAACGACTACGAAGCATTTTACGAGTGGTCATTGAAGAATCGCTTCGAGTTTTGGGACGACCTTGCGAAGGAATTACACTGGTTTGAACCCTGGCAGACCACCTTTGAATGGACAAACAAACCGTTCTTCAAATGGTTTTCGGGTGGCAAGTTCAATATCGTCTACAATTGCCTTGATCGGTATATGGATACTCCCACGCGCACGAAGGTCGCATATCATTGGGAAGGTGATGATGGCTCCACGCGCACTATCACCTATGAAGACCTCTACGTTATGACGAACCGTTTCGCCAAAGTCTTGCAGCAATTGGGTGTCAAGAAAGGGGATCGTGTCGCCATTTCCTTGCCAATGATTCCCGAACTCGCTGCGGCAGTATTAGCATGTGCCCGACTAGGAGCGGTGCATATGGTCGTGTTCGGAGGTTTTGCAGCAACCGCGTTACGCGAACGTATCGTTAACTGCGAAGCAAAGATTGTCATTGCTGCGGATGGTGGCTATCGTGGTGGCAAAGTACTCGAACTCAAGAAAATTGCGGATGAAGCAGTTGCCCAAGCTCCTACCGTCGAGAAGATGATCGTTGTTCGTCGCACAGGGCAAGATGTGCCAATGAAAGAGGGTCGTGACGTTTATCTGGATGAACTGCTCAAAGACATTCCTGAAGATACTGTTGTGCCATGCGAGCAGATGGATAGCGAGGATATGCTGTATATCCTGTATACCAGTGGTAGTACAGGCAAGCCAAAGGGTATCGTTCATGTTCAGGGCGGCTATGCAGTGGGTGTGTATGCAACCACTAAGTTTGTGTTTGATATCAAACCAGACGACGTGTTCTGGTGTACCGCAGATATAGGCTGGGTTACAGGACATAGCTATAGCATTTACGGGCCACTTATGAACGGTGTAACGAGCGTACTCTTCGAGGGTATTCCAACCTACCCGGAGGCTGACCGTTGGTGGAGTGTTATTGAGAAATATAAGGTCAATATCCTCTATACCGCACCGACCGCTATTCGCAGTCTGATGCGCTTTGGCGAGAGTGTACCTGCAAAACATGATCTCTCAAGTCTTCGTCTGCTTGGGACTGTGGGTGAGCCAATCAATCCCGAAGCGTGGATGTGGTATCGCAAGAATATTGGGCGCGATGAACTGCCTATTATGGATACGTGGTGGCAAACTGAAACAGGGTCCATCATGATCTGTTCTATGCTCATGTTACCGTTGAAGCCAGGAAGTGCGGGCCGTCCATTTCCTACTATTGAGGCGACAGTGGTAAATAACGTTGGAGAACCCGTTGAGCTGGGCAAGGGAGGATTTCTGGTTGTGCGACATCCTTGGCCTGCCCAGATGCGAACGGTCTTCAATGACCCTGCCCGCTACGAAACCTATTGGAACACTATTCCAGATGTATACTTCGCTGGTGATGCTGCAACAGTTGATAAAGACCGCTACTTCCGTGTTCAGGGACGTGTAGACGATGTAATCAAGGTCAGTGGACATCGCCTCGGTTCAATGGAGATTGAATCAAGTCTGGTCAGTCATCCATCCGTTGCGGAAGCTGCCGCTATTGGCAAGCCGGATGAAGTAAAGGGCGAACGAGTCAAAGTGTTTATCATCCTCAAACACGGAATTGAGCCATCGGACGCCCTGGCAAAGGATTTGAAAACACACGTTCGTACTATTGTTGGTCCACTTGCCACACCTGACGAATTGGAATTTGTGAAGAGCCTCCCCAAGACGCGCTCTGGCAAAATTATGCGGCGCGTCGTGCGAGCGCAAGAATTAGGTGAACCTGTAGGCGATACAAGTACGCTGGATGTCTAGTAGGGTGTGCTAAATCATGCCCATTGTGGAGGCATGATTTAGCGCATTTGTCATAAGGACACATTGCAAAAGTAAAGAAGTAATCCAAAAGGAGCAAGCATATGGCACTGCCAGAAGTTGTTGTTTTGAGTGGAGTCCGTACCGCCGTTGGTACCTATGGTGGCAGCTTAAAAGACGTGCCACCTACTGAACTCGCAGCCGATGTTGTTCGTGAGGCTGTTAAACGGGCGTCGATACAACCAGATGAGGTAGGACATGTCGTCTTCGGAAACGTGATTCATACCGATGTTCATGACATGTACCTTGCACGTGTTGCAGCGGTCAATGGTGGCTTGCCCGTCGAAACACCTGCATTCACGCTCAATCGCCTGTGTGGAAGTGGTTTGCAGGCAATTGTTTCGGCAGCTCAAGCCATTTATATGGGCGATGTGAAAGCTGCTGTGGCAGGTGGTGCTGAGGTGATGAGCCGGGGGCAGTTTTGGGCGCAAGGAGCGCGATGGGGATTGCGTATGGGCGACGGGAAGTTGATTGATGCGATGGTGGGTGGACTTACCGATCCTTTTGAAGATTGTCATATGGGTATAACTGCTGAAAATGTGGCTGCAAAGTGGGGTGTTACACGGCAGCAGCAGGATGAGTTAGCACTACAAAGTAACCAGCGAGCGAGCGCAGCAATCAAGGCTGGCTACTTCAAAGACCAAATTTTCCCTATTGAACGCAAGGTGAAAGGCAACACGGTCGTCTTTGATACTGACGAACACGTCAAGCCAGATACATCGCTGGAAAAACTTGCCAAGTTGCGTCCAGCCTTCAAAGGCGATGGCACTGTTACGGCAGGCAACGCAGCAGGTGTCAATGATGCAGCGGCGGCAGTGGTGTTGATGGAGGCAGGTGAGGCAAAGCAACGAGGATTGAAACCTCTTGGTCGCTTGGTCGGCTACGCTCATGCTGGCGTAGAACCAAAGTACATGGGCATCGGACCTATTCCAGCGGTGCGAAAGGTCCTTGACCGTACAGGACTGAGCGTGAAAGACCTGGATGTGATCGAGCTTAACGAAGCCTTTGCCGCTCAAGCACTAGCGGTGATTCGGGAGCTTGATCTACCCCTGGATCGCACAAATCCAAATGGTAGTGGCATTTCCCTTGGGCATCCAATCGGAGCTACAGGTTGTATACTGACGGTAAAGGCACTATACGAACTTCGTCGTACTGGCGGGAAGTATGCCCTTGTCACAATGTGTATTGGTGGAGGCCAGGGCATAGCTGCTATCTATGAAGCTATGTAAAGGTGCCTGTAGGGACCAATGAATGCATTGCGTCCCCAGCCGATGACTCTTCATGGAAATTGGTTTGAGGACACAATGCATTGTGCCTTGCATATCGAACACTGTATGTTAAGCAGTTCCCACAAAGGGCACCCTCTTGTGGGTGCCTGTTCGCTACTAGAGTAATTGGGAGGAAAAGCATGGATATTCTCTTGATTGGCGCACCAGGGGCTGGCAAAGGAACTCAAGCAATGATGCTAGCTCAGGCACTTGCAGTACGCCATATTTCGAGTGGCGATCTGTTTAGAAAGGCGTTTGATGACAAGACAACGCTGGGACTGCAAACACAAAAGTATATTGACCTGGGCGAACTTGTTCCTGATGCATTAACAGCCTCAATGGTACTTCGTTGTATCGAAGAGCCAGAGAGTGAGCACGGTGTCCTGCTAGACGGCTTCCCTCGTACACTTCCTCAGATTCAAGCACTGGATGGAGAGTTGCAAACGCTTGGTCGCGATATTGGCCTCGCCCTTTATCTACAGGTTCCCCAGGAAGAACTACTTGAACGATTGAACGGACGTCTGTTCTGTCATGCACATCAGCATGTGTATCATACCAAGTTTCATCCTCCCATGAAAACTGGCATCTGTGACCTGGACGGAAGCGAACTTTATCAGCGTGCCGATGATAAAGGTGAGCCAGTGCGCCGACGCCTGGTCATCTTTTTTACTGAAACTATTCAACTGCTCGACCACTACAAAGCACAGAATAAGCTAAGAGAGATAGATGGTAATCAAAGTATCGAGCAGGTACAGCAAGCAATTTTGCACGAAATCCATGCGTCTAAAGAAAGAACACAGGCATAAAGGACAGAGATTTATGGTAAATACATCATCGACAGGACAAAATCCCTTCGAGTCTTGGAATAAGCTTCTTGAAGATACGATGAAGGCGAATCCAGCTATACAGATGACCGCCGAGCAAGCAAAGAAGAGCGGCCCAGATCCATGGACCGCTCTCATTGAGCAACTCTGGAAGGCAAATCCCTATAGCAACATTATTCCTCTTGACCCTGTAGAAACAACGCGTGCCTTTCAACAAATGTGGATTGACGCACTGAGCAATCCAACCCGTATGTGGTCAAACTATAACAATTTTGTGCAACAATATATGCAGTTGATGACCTCGACAACGCTTCGACTCTGGGGATATGGTCAGGATACTGAGCCAATTGCCACACCGGAGAAAGGCGATAAGCGTTTCAATGCCCCTGACTGGCAACAAAATCCTCTCTTTGATGCCATTAAACAAAGCTACCTGCTCACGGCCACAACACTGCTCAAGGCAAATTCACAAATAGAGGGTCTGGATAAGAAACAGCAGCATAGAGTAACCTTCTACCTACGCCAGTTCCTGGATGCAATCAGCCCGACCAATACGCTTTTCACCAATCCACAAGTGATTCACGAAGCCATTCAGAGTGGGGGTCAAAATCTGGTGAAAGGCATGGAGCATCTCATACGTGACATCAAAGATGGACAAATCAAGATGACCGATACCGACGCCTTCGAGCCTGGGCGCAATCTTGCACTCACACCTGGACAAGTAATCTACCGGAATACACTCATCGAACTCATTCAATATAAGCCAACAACTGAGAACGTCTATGCAACTCCCCTACTTTTCATTCCACCATGGATTAACAAATTCTATATTCTGGATATGCAGCCGCAGAACAGCCTCATCAAATTCATGGTAGACAATGGCTTTACCGTCTTTGTCATTAGCTGGAAGAATCCCGATGCCTCGATGGAAGAGATTAGCTTCGATGACTATCTTACACTGGGGCCACTCAACGCGCTTGATGTTATCAAAGAGATTACCGACTCGCCAAAGGTCAACCCGATTGGCTATTGTGTGGGTGGAACACTTCTCTCGGCAGCAATACCATATCTTGTAGCTAAAGGGGACGACACCATCAACGCCGCTACGTTCTTCGTTGCACTACAAGATTTCAGCGAAGTTGGCGATACCTCTGTCTTTATTGATGAGCCACAGTTAACCAACATGGAAGGTAAGATGGCTGAGCGTGGCTATCTGGACAGCCGCTCAATGGCGTCAATGTTTAACATGCTGCGTGCCAATGATCTGATTTGGAGCAACGTGGTAAACAACTACTTGTTAGGAAAAGAGCCGCCAGCATTTGATCTTCTATACTGGAACGCGGATGGAACGAGAATGACGCGTGCAGCACACTCTTTCTACTTGCGTAATACCTATCTGGAAAATAATATAGTCCAGCCTAATAAGGTTGTACTCAAGGGTGTTCCTATCGACCTCAAACAGATTCGTCAGGATGTGTACGCAGTTGGTGCAGAGCAGGATCACATTGTTCCCTGGAAGTCCGCCTGGCGTATCTCGCAACTTGCCAATGGTTCGGTGCGTTTTATTCTCGGAGGTAGTGGTCATATAGCAGGAGTCATCAATCCGCCCACGAAGGGACGTGGCTATTGGACAAACGACAAACCAGTGAAAAATGCTGAACAGTGGCTTGAAAGTGCCGAAAAGCATGAGGGTAGCTGGTGGACCGACTGGTTAGAGTGGTTGAAGACGCGTTCTGGTGAGCAGATAGCACCACCATCGCTTGGCAACGAAGCCCATTCACAGATCACGCCTGCACCAGGTACCTATGTACTAGAGAAATAATAGTAACAACGAATGTTGGAGATATCAATGCAGATACCAAGCTATGTTCGTAATCCAAGGCTGTGTGTTTGGGTCGAAGAGATGGTGGCGTTGTGTCAGCCCGATGCTGTCTACTGGTGCGACGGCTCACAGGAGGAGTACGACCGCCTCTGTGAGCAGATGGTCGAGTCAGGCACCTTCCTTAGGCTCAACTCTGAAAAACGCCCGAACAGCTTCCTCGCTCGTTCCGATCCGAGCGATGTCGCTCGCGTCGAAGACCGTACCTTTATCTGCTCTCTCAGCAAGAGCGAGGCAGGTCCCACCAACAACTGGGTTCACCCCAAAGAGATGAAGGAAACACTCAACAATTTATTCGATGGCTGCATGCGAGGCCGAACAATGTATGTTGTCCCTTTCAGCATGGGACCACTGGGTTCGCCGATTGCCCACATTGGCATCGAGCTGACCGACTCGCCCTATGTCGTGGTGAGTATGCGTATTATGACTCGCATGGGTCGGGCAGTGTATGACGTACTCCGGGAAGCTGGAGAGTTTGTTCCTTGTATGCATTCCGTCGGTATGCCTCTTGAGCCAGGGCAGCAAGACGTTCCCTGGCCCTGCAACACCACCAAATATATTGTGCATTTCCCCGAAGAGCGAGCCATCTGGTCTTATGGTTCAGGTTATGGCGGGAATGCACTCCTGGGCAAAAAGTGCTTCGCGCTCCGTATTGCTTCAGTCATCGCACGCGACGATGGCTGGCTGGCAGAACACATGCTCATTCTAGGCGTCGAGGATCCACAGGGGGAGAAGACCTATGTGGCGGCCGCCTTTCCCAGCGCATGTGGCAAGACCAACTTCGCGATGCTCATTCCACCCGAAGCGTTTCAGCAAGAGGGCTGGAAGGTAACAACTGTTGGAGATGATATCGCCTGGATCAAGGTTGGGCAAGACGGCAAACTCAATGCTATCAATCCCGAAGCAGGCTTCTTTGGTGTCGCACCCGGTACCAGCGAGCAGTCCAATCCCAACGCAATGGCGTCGATACATGCCAACAGCATCTTTACAAATGTCGCTCTCACCGATGACAGCGACGTATGGTGGGAAGGTATGACCAAGACACCGCCAGCGCATCTGATTGACTGGACGGGTCAAGACTGGACCCCTGACAGCAAGCGCAAGGCCGCTCATCCCAACGCACGTTTCACCGCACCGATTAGCCAGTGCCCCTCCATTGATTCTGCTGCTGATGATCCACAGGGCGTTCCCATCTCCGCCTTCATTTTCGGAGGTCGGCGTTCGGATGGAGTACCGCTGGTCTACCAATCATTCAACTGGCTCTATGGCGTGTATGCCGCAGCCACGATGGGGTCGGAGATGACCGCTGCGGCAGCGGGAAAATTAGGTCAGGTACGCCGTGACCCCTTCGCGATGCTACCATTCGTAGGCTACCACATGGCGGACTACTTCAGTCATTGGCTCAATTTTGGGCGGCACCTACCCAATCCGCCCAGGATATTTAGTGTGAACTGGTTTAGACGAGACGCAGAAGGCAATTTCCTGTGGCCTGGCTTCGGCGAGAATATGCGTATCCTGAAATGGATTGTCGAGCGTGCCCATGGTCGCGCTGTGAGCATCGAAAGTCCTATTGGGTGGATGCCACGTTACGAAGACTTAGATTGGCGCGGCATGGAGAACTTCACACGCGAGCAGTTTCACGAACTGATGTCCGTTGATCGCGAATCGTGGCAACGAGAACTACTTTCGCATGAAGAGCTGTTTGTGAAGCTGTATGACCGACTGCCCAAGGAATTACTTTTCATTCGCGAACTGATTCTCTCAAGTCTCTGGCGTTCCCCTCAACGCTGGGGCTTGTCCTCAGAATCGAGCCTTTGAAGAACATCTGGAAAAGTAGAGTCCTCAGAAAGTATAGGTTGCCTACGCTCTGCCTCTGTGAGCGTAGGCAACCTATACTAATTTCGCGCTTTATCCAGATTAGGAGGGACGCAGTTGGGTACACCAGGAACGTTCCCCCGAAATTGGACCTGCCTGCTACTGCATCTCCCCGGGACTCAGCTTCGTTATCCATGCTGAAGATTGGAGAACTTCAGCCTGCCGTGGAAAGACTTTGGACAGCAGGACGCGCTGGACTTCTTCATCGCCATCAACACAACAATCGGCTAAGACGGTCAACTGATAATCCTTATCAGCAGCTTCCCGTAGTGTGGATAAGACGACCCCACTGGTCGCGATGCCGCAGAGTACTAGATGCGAAATGTCCTGTGCCCTCAACACCACTTCTAAATCGCTCCCACTAAACGCACTGACCCGACGTTTCGTGACGACAATATCTGTTGACTGCGGAGCAATGGCAGGATGAATCTCCATGCCTGACTGTGGAGATTGCCGCTGTGTAAAGGTTGAGAAGGACTTATTCCTTGTACTTATTTCAGGATAGCCCGGACGAAAGTCCACGATCACATAGATCACTGGGATAGTTGTAGTATGTGCAGCAGTGATAGCTGCGCGTATCGGCGTGAGAACATCAGCAATAGATGCGACGCGAGAGACAATTCCTTCCTGCACATCCATTACTAAAAGGGCCATTTTTGAATTCGCAGTAGACATTAATTTTCACTTTCTGTTCCTTTTGAACATTTGAACATAGGTAGCATACAATGAGTACATGAACACGTACCAGAAAATCCTCTGGTGACTCCGCTCTGGTTAATAGGCTCCTGTTCCACGCTGGTGAGCAGTCACACTTGCTACCTACTCAATCCTCATAATTGTTGCTGACTCTGCGAGGCTTTTCTCTGCCGGTTTACGCAGAAGCCAACCAATAATCGCTGCGATGAAGCACAGACTCCCCCCGATCAAGAAGGCGATTGGTGCGCCGAAGAGCGTCGTCAGACCCCCCGCGAGGAGGTTCCCCAGTGGTAAGCTGCCTGCGTACACCAGCAGATACACACTTATCACCCTGCCGCGCAGATAATTGGGCGTGACCGTTTGGATGGTGGTGTTGGCGGTGGTAGACATCACGATCTGCGCGAATCCCACACCAGCAAGCAAGGGGAACGAGAGAATGTAGACATGGGAGAGCGCAAACGCGATCTCAAGCACGCTGAACGCGAACGCCGCAACCAGAAGAGAGCGAATGCTTGGTGTGTGATTCCCCCAGGCGACCCACAGTGCTGAGAACAGAGCACCAAGCCCATAGGCCGCAGAGATGAAGCCGTAACCCACCGGCCCTGCATGGAAGACATCGGTGGCGAACAGAGGTAGCATCACATTAAAATTGACCCCGAACAACACGATCACACCAATGACTCCTATGACTAGGAGGACGGTTGGCATGTGCCAGACGTAGGACAGGCCCTCGCGCAAGCTCTGGAAGGTGCCAAGTTTTTTCTCATCCGTTCGTCTATTGGGTAAGGCGTGCAATGTTCGTTGATCGATCATGACTAGGCCGATGATGACGGCGATAAAACTGATGGTGTTCAGCAGAAAGAGCGGCGCAACGCCGAGCAAGGCAATGAGTACGCCACCGAGACCAGGCCCCAGTACACGAGCTATATTGACGAGCGACGAGTTGAGCGCGATCCCATTCGGCAAATCTTCACGGCCCACCATCTCACCTACAAATGCCTGTCGTGTGGGTGTATCAAGTGCATTCGTGATGCCCAGCAGTGCCGCCAGGAGCATAATATGCCAGATTTGTACTGTTCCCGTCACCACCAGTATCCATAGGATGGCTGCTTGAACAAGCGCAACAGACTGTGTCACGAGCAATAGGGTGCGTTTGGGCACCCGATCAGCCAGCACACCGCCAAAGAGTGAGAACACCATCACGGGCAAGTATTGCAGCACGACCACTAGTCCAAGCAGCAATGCGCTGTGGGTCAGTTCCAGTACCAGCCATGCCTGCGCGGTTGTCTGCATCCAGGTCCCAATTTGTGAAATCATTTGCCCAAAAAAGAACAATCGATAGTTACGGTGTCGCAAAGCACTAAACGTGCGCCGCATCCCTCTGGCTTGTACACGAGCGTACTGTTCCTGTCCGATGAGAACTTCAGGCATTACCTGTTCTTGGCTGCTAGAATCAATTGGTTGCATATGAGTTCACTCCAAAGACGACCACGATCACAATGAGTATTTCTTAGCTATAGGAACATCTCATCCCCTGCGTCCATGGTGAATGGTTCATCAAAAATGATCATGGTTCTAATTCGCTCAGATGGCGAAGGATAGGAAGGGCCACGCGTAACTGCGTCAGTTCTTCCCTACCGAGCTGGACGAGAAGACGTTGAAAGTTCGCACGCCAGAACTCCTCATAGAGCAAGACCGCGCGTTGCCCACGTTGAGTAGGCAACACCTGCACCACCCGCCAGTCCTGTTCGTCTCGAACACGTTCGACAAATCCCTGAGCGAGCAGTCGTTTGACCATGGCTGTGACGGTTGGTGGCGCAACATCCAGTTGCTCGGCTAATTCTTGCATCGTGCAACGTTGACGTGTCATTAGAACATGCAACAACTTGAGTTGCCCCTTCGTAGCACGGAGTTCTAAGACATCACGCCATTCCGGTGCAATATCATCAGTGTCGCGAGGAATGTCTGCGCGAATTCGGCCCAGCAAGCGGGGAATGATATCCAGCAACTCATCGGCAATATCCAATGTGTCGTGCGAAGAAGGCTCATACATACAGCCACTTTCTGTCTTTTCGTTAGTTCAGCTAGTATTTAGCTTAGTTATTATTTAGAGTATCTAAGTATAATATAGATTGCTGTTGCTCTTCTTGTCAAGCCTGTCAAAGTACTTCGTAGAGTTAGCGGAAGCTCTCAGTTCTAATCAATAGTTCCGTTTGGGAGCAAAGATAACGTACCCATCAAAGACAAACCTCTGATATATATGGCTGAACTGACTATCCCTGCTCATCCTAATGTCGAGAGTTGTCACTTGCTGAAATCCCTGTGGAAACACGTAGGTAGGGTGGTTAGAATTTTTGACGATATCCGTATAGGGTGTATAGCGATCAAAGCCAGGGTGAAGCTTTTCGTCAAGCGAACTACAGATAATCTTCTCTTCACTCTGAAAGGTCAAGCGATTACAGGTCCAATACTCCGAATAAATGCGCGTAGCATTAAGAGCGAGCAGACGTTGCACTAACTGATCTTGCTGTGCGTAAGCATTTTGCGCCTGTGGTATCTGCATAAACGTCAGGAATGTGCCCATGATAAACAGTATCAAAAGCAGAGACAAAATAGTGCCTTTCGCTCCCAGAAGCAATGTTGTTTGCCATGAAGATAAAGTTCTTGCTAACCATCTTTCATTCCACAGAGGCCATAGCACGGCTGGGGTGGCAACAAGCACACAGAGCAGATAGCGTGCTGTCGGCTCTGGAAATACAGCCGCCGCCGGACTAATTGCATACAGAAGAATAGTGCCGCCCGCACTTAACAACAGCATCAGCCGACAACATTGCCGTTTGATGCTTTGTCGTTCGATGCCCATGTTATCAGATTGTGATAGTGTTCTAGCTCTCCATCCTCGCCAGATGCCATATGCGGTGGAAAATGTCACGCATATCCATAAAATCATGTACCCTAATCCCCAACCACCCTGTAAAACAACACAGGGCATGCTTATTACATTACTAAAATAAGGGAAGGCATTGGCATGGCATAGAGGAGTAAAGCCGGTAGCATTGGGCAAACTAATCATAAAGGTGCCAACCAATTGTTGTAGGAAAGGCAAATGCTGTGTAGAACCAGAATGCTGAATCGAGAATAGGACAGCCAGGGAATTTTCGCTCAAAGGAGCCTTTAGATTGTAATAGATAAGTGGAAAGGCACCGATGAGTATACCTACAAGGAGACTGAGACCAGCCCATGATAACAATTCGCGACGCGAGAAAAGGAGCAGAAGAATAGCTGAAGTGCCTAGCACAGGCAGAATCAAGAAATCAACCCAGAGCGCGCAGCCTATGACCAAACCTAGTACTCCATATACAACGATGCGGCGTGCAGTTGTTCGCGCTCGTCCTATAACTTCATAGGGCGAAAGGACCAACCAGGCAATAACAAGACAGATGAAAGCCGCAAAGAAAAGCGTTTCTGGATACTCACCGACAGCTCGTAACTGGCGTCTAAGAATTTCTTCGGAACCAAAGCAAAGCAAGAGGATCGTGAAAACGGCTAATCTCGAAGTATAGAGTAGTCGCGTCAGATAGTACATACAAAGCAGGAAAAGCACAAAAAAGGGTAGAAGGGCAAGTCTGAGTGTGAACGTTGAGGTACCCAATAAGTGAAACAGTGGTGCCGCAATATAACCCTCAAGCGGACCTAAATACGGCAAGCCATAGAAGAAAATAGGCCATTCTCCATTAAAGGCAATGTGACGCGCTAGAATGCCCATATTGCCTTCATCGCTATTCGTTATCGGCCAGTAGGAGGTGAGCAGGATGATACGTAGTATTATGGCTATAAGAATTATAATTAAAACATGGTATGCTCCTCGCGTAGGAAACAGGTCTTTTTTACGTAGGTGGTGTAGCACAGGCTCTACACCCACATATCCGACAATGAACGACGCACACGAACAAGCCATGCGGGAAGCGAAGAAGCCCATGCGAGACGATCTAGCATTTCCTCGATAAGCGTTGAGTCTGGTTCTTCTTGCTCGTAAAAAAGCGTTTCAAGAGGACCATTGATGATCGCAATTGGAGCGACAAGCATCAGTGCATCGACGAGGAGAGTGGCCTCGCCAGGGACAGGTGGACATACTTCTGCATACGCCTGTAGGAAACGTCGCGCACGTTCTGGCTCAAGGCCCCGTTTGACCAAAGGACGTGTCTCACCACTTCCTGCAAGCCAAGATAATGCACTGAAATGGAAGAGTCCATTGGCAACTTCAAAGATACGCTTCTCCCAACGTGACGCCTCAAGACCGATAACTGATGTCACGCCAAACGAGCCAAAGCGCAAATTGAGCGCGTGATAATCGCCATGTATGTGAAATTCCGGTAGCCCTTTGCCAGTACCAATCGACATCATCGCGCCAGGCAACACGGCTTCCCATTGATCAACCCAGTTTGCGAGAGCCATCGCAATCGCCTGTATCTCGCTCTGGTCGGCTCTTGCACGGGCGAGGTTGAGACAACTTTGTACGAGGCTGCCAATATGTACCTCAGCGGGCCAACGATGAATCGGTCCGTTATACTCTGACGACGCGCGGTGAATACGACCAAGCATTGTGCCTGCAAAGCCAACCCAATCAAGAGAACGTGGGTCGGCGGTGCTGAACCACTCGCCACTTGTCCAATGCTGCAATTCAAAGGCATCATCTCCGATTGTTACCACAGGCTCACCCTGTGGGGTTAGGATAAACGGCGGAATGGGTATACCCACATGTTGCAGATAGCTCTGGAAAGCATAACGATGGCTCAAGTCTTCTTCGGCCAAACCCTCCGGTCGCTCACGGAGTAGGCAGCGTTGCCCCTCTATCTCGACGATCAAGCTCAAACCAGCTGTATTTGCAGCATCCGAGGGACCGAGATTCTTCCACTCATTAATACCAAATGCATGCATGACCCTGTTCAGGTCAAGAAGGTCCTCTTGCTCATTGAATTGCTGATTAGCGTCATGCATCATGGATTATTACAACTCGACTGGTAAATCGTGACGCTTGCCCCACTCGTTCCATGAACCATCATAGTTCGTCAGGTGAGGATAGCCCAGCATCGCCAGCGTGAACAGCACTGTTGTCGCGGCAACGCCACCATTGCAATACGCGACGACATGCTCTTGCGGTAAGATACCCGCTTCGTTGTACATCTTCGTCAGTTCTTCGTTACTACGAAAAGTGCCTGTCGTGGGATCAATAACCTCTTCACGTGGAAAACTGCGTGCGCCAGGAATATGTCCAGCGCGGCTATGTCCTCGCACAACCTCTCCCGTATATTGTCCTCGGTCACGCGCGTCAACGAGGGTGGTATCCTGTTGTTCCAAGAAGGTGAGCATTTCTTCTGCGGTGGCGCGTAATTGAGGTTGTACCTCTGGTGTAAATGGTGCGGGAGGATAAGCTGGAACGAGCGTATCAAGCGGCAGGTTCTCACGTTGCCACTTTGTCAAACCACCATTGAGTACAACCACTTCTTTGTGCCCATAATAATTGAGTGCCCACCAGAAGCGCGTCGCAAATTGCGAAGTTGGGTGTGCATCGTAGGCAACAACTAGATGCTGATCGCCTATCCCCAGTTGCTCCATTATCTCTGCAAAACGTTGTGCTGGTGCAACCTGCGCCTCTACTGCGTTGTTGGGATCGACAATATCGCTGCTCCAATCTATATAGAGCGCACCGGGAATATGCCCTTGCAGATACTCATTGCGTGCCCCTACATAGAGGGCATCTGACACACCGTCTTTGACGACATTGCGTACATACCCTCTCATATCGACAACGCGCAGATGAGGATCATTCAGATGCTCCGCTAACCATGTTGTTTCTACAAGAAAGCTGTTGCGGTTCTGCTCCATTATCTCTTCCTTTATGTACGTGTAGACTATGAGAATAACCCTGCCGCATCAGGGTTATCGGTATGCACAAAGTGTGCGGGTGTACCAAGTAGCGTCATTTTCGATACCTTGACGACGCGCATTGAAGCATTCGGCGTTTGTGTTGTAATGTAGCGTTGCACCGTCAGACCCAGTGGTCGAGCCAAGACAATCGCCGCCGTAGAAGCTGTGATGACATTATTCGCGTTCCCATACGGACGGCGCAAGCGAGCAACAGCCATTGCCGACAGACCCGTCAATACACCTGCAACAGCGAGATTTGTACCACAACGTGGATTGATGGCAAGCTCAGGATTGGTAGTACGTAACACATTCAGTGCTTCTTGCGCCATCGGCAAAATCTCCTCGGTTGTGACCTCGCCAAAGATGAAGAAACCAACTGCAGAAGAGACACCAGATAACCGTACATCTAGCTTCTTTTCAAGCATTACAATCGTTGCATGTTCAAGCGCGTGATTTTGTTTGACTGCGCCACCGAGCAGCATTTGCTGTGCCGCCGCGACCACAGGATTGATAGAACTCATAAAATTGCCCTTCCTTAAATCATCAGTAACATGGTCATCTCTAGTATAAAATGGTCAGGCTACCGAGTATATTTTGTTTTCTCTGGTTTTGTTGTTAAGTATCGTAGATTACATTGAATACGACTACTTCATTACCAAAGTTGATTACATCGCCATCATTCAATAGCGTTGCTTGTAGGATACGTTTTCCATTAATCAGGGTACCATGCTTGCTTTCGAGGTCTTGCAGGAACCAACGTCCCGTATCAAACCATAGTCGCGCATGTTTCCGTGAGACGGTGTGATCCGATATAATCAAGTCATTTCCATTCATCCGGCCAATCGTCGTACCGACCTGATGAAAGCGGTATGAACGGCCATTCATCGGCCCATTTTGTATAGACAGACGAGCGAGCATAAAGCGTCCATTTGGACCACGAAAGCGATCTGCACTTACCAGTTTATTTGACAATTCATAGCCACACGCCGTGCAATAGACCTGTGAACTGTCGCTCAATGCGCCACAACGGAAGCATACCAACTGCACCTTTGCAGGTGCGTTCCCTGGCGGCACAAGATTACTAGGATTACTTGCTCTGCCATTTGCATTTGGTAAACGTGCCGATGGATTGCTTTTTGGCTCTGCAAATGGGCCAGAAGGTCCAAGTCCGAAACGCATGCGTGGCAGTGCCAGATTTGAGGCATCCAATGCTTGTGTCAGCGCGTCAATCACCTCTTCGGCAGATTGATAACGCTCCTTTGCATCTTTTGCTGTCATCTGTAATACGACTTGTATGATAGGATTGGGTACACTCTCGGCGACCATGCGCTCCGCAGGCAAGGGATCGTGCAGGTGCTTGATGGTGATTGACAATGGACTATCGGCGGTAAATGGCACCCGACCTGTCAAGCAATGAAAAAACACAATGCCGAGCGAATAGATGTCGCTTTGTCGATTCACGGCCTGCCCTGTCCCCTGTTCAGGTGACATGTATTGAGGAGTACCGATGCCCGTACCAACTCTAGTAAGATTGGTGGTGCCTTCAAGAATTTTCGCAATTCCAAAGTCAGAGAGGAGGAGGTGCCTATCTCTACGCAGCAGCATATTAGCAGGTTTCACGTCACGATGAATGATGCCATTCCTATGAGCGCAGTCAAGTCCCTCTGCCGCCTGAATGATGTAGCCTGCCGCTTCAGGGACTGGTAGCGCACGCTTGAGTTGTTCTTTCAGCGTCCCGCCATCGACGTACTCCATGACAATATAGGTGAGATTGCCTTCCTCCTCCGAACTAAAATCGTGAATTTGTACGATATTGGGGTGCGTCAATCTTGCAACGGAACGAGCCTCCTGAACGAAGCGTTTGACAAATACCTGATCGCGAGCGTGATGTGGCGGCAACACTTTGATAGCGACATAGCGGTCGAGTGTCGGTTGATATGCCTTGAAGACGGTCGCCATGCCTCCTGCACCAATACGCTCAACAACACGGAACTGACCTAACGACCTGCCAACGAGCGAACTCATATCATCATCTTTACTCGCTTGACGTGAATATACATTCTCCGGTTGCATCACCTTGACGACCCCCATCTTGTTGTATTCTCTGCATTTCCCTTAGATTATAGCAGGTGCGTAAAGATTACGCACAGAGTCATATGCACCATTGTCCTCTAACGCTATAGACGTAGAGACATATCCACACGTCAAATGCTATGCAGGGAGACCTTAGAAAAGTTTCCCTGCATAGCATAGCATTGTCATACTGTCACTTGTGATTTTGCAAAGGCTTTTCTCTGCCGAGCGCGTCAGTGATCTCATAAAAGCTTTGCCCTACGCTGAGACATGAGTGCCCATACACCTTGAGAAGAGTCATCAGGAGCCTGAGAGGTTCCATGTTTATAAGTCCATATTCTGACTGTCGGTGAAATATTGGGTACCAATCCATACACGACTTGTTTTGCCTTTCTTACACAGCTATCAGCTCGTGTTGGATCAAGCAGGTTGAAGGCATAGCGTATTCCATGTGCAGGGGGAACATTTACCACAATGTAACTTGGTGCCTCTTCATCTTTGCCTGGATATTCACTCACTAATTGCCTTACTCCAGAGGTTCCAAGAATTCTTCTTCCATCTTCTAAATCGAGGAAAAACTTTTCGTACCAGTGGATGTGTTCTGGATCAAACATCCCTCCTAAGCTGAGTTTCTTGCCTATCTTTTTCCCTAATCGGCGGATTCCAGTATCAAGTCGATGGTAGAGAAACAGACTTGCAAGGACAAGTGCCGTTCTGTGATCAGGGAGGAGGTTCAGAAGACTCGCACTTCCTCCAATGATGGATACAAGGTAACTGAGATAGAAGTTCCATGAGTAATTCGTATTATGGGCAATATCAACAACGGCTATAGGTTTTCGATGGGTCGCACAAGCTCTTTCAAGTGCTTTGGCATAGCGTATACGGTCACTGTCCTGGTAATACCTCCTATTCCACAGCCATTGAGCAACACTTCCTAAAAGAGGGACTTTTCTAGCGTTTACCTGTAGCTCCGGGTTAAAGTATTCAAGAACAACGACTTTGGTTTGCTTTGATCCAAGCAAAGCTTTGTGAACTGGGTGTAACTCACCTGCAAAACCATGCCAATCCTGGTTGACGAAAAGAACGCAGCTATTTCCACATCTCAGGCAATCTATGGTTTGCAACACAAATTCAACACAGTCTTGGGTCTCTCTCGGATCCCTTGCTCTGGCGAACGTATAAGCTTGTTCAGGGAATTCTGCCAAGGCTCTCTGGACTATTGCCAGCTTTTGGTCATCTGGTACTCTAGAAAATCCACGCTGAGTTTTTGTGGCGATTGTTTCCTCTATGTCTTGTGTCTGTAGAGATGTATCCCAGTGCGCTACCATGTACCAACTCGCATGCTTAGGTGTAATGAACCCCCAGCCGATCTGCCAGCCTTTGGCCTGTGAGTGTAAATGTGATAATTGGGTGGCTCATGACCCTGGTGTATACTTTTCATGTGTGCCCCAGGAACGTTTGTGGTGCTCTTTTGGAGCAGAGAGAATGGAGCCACATGTGAGAACAAAAAGGTGCCAATCTGGTCTCCGCTTGAGAGCAAAGTCATCCCTGCTTCATTGCAAAGACTCTTTTGCTCTCCTGCAAAGTCGTTGTTGCTCCACTGCAAAGTCACAAGTGACATCATGCGATAAACATTTTGTAGTTTTTTAACCCTCAAGCAACAAGGTCTCCGGGTCCTCGACCAGTTCCTTGATTCGCACCAGGAATCGCACCGCCTCGCTTCCGTCAACAATACGATGATCGTAGGAGAGGGCGAGATACATCATGGGGCGAATAACCACCTGTCCGTTCAGAGCAATAGGACGTTGCTCGATCTTATGCATGCCAAGAATGGCGACCTGCGGTGCATTCAAAATCGGTGTCGAGAGCAACGAACCAAACACACCACCGTTTGTAATAGTGAACGTTCCGCCTTGCAATTCTGGCAGTGAAAGCGTATTCGCGCGTGCCTTCTTTGCAAGCTCGCCAATTTCACGCTCGATCTGGGCAAAGCTTTTGCTGTCAGCGTCGCCCAACACTGGCACGACAAGTCCCTCTTCAGCACCAACTGCGATACCAATGTCGTAGTAGTGCTTCAAGACAAACTCATTGCCCTGTATCTCTGCATTCAGACGTGGGAATGCTTTAAGGGCACCAACCGCCGCCTTTGTGAAAAACGACATGAAGCCGAGTGAAACACCGTTACGCTCCTTAAATGCGTCCTTACGGCGGCTGCGTACCTCCATGATGGCGGTCATATCGACTTCGTTGAAGGTAGTGAGCATCGCCGCTGTATGTTGCGCCTCAACGAGACGTTGCCCAATCGTTTGCCTACGCCGTGAGATGCGTATACGCTCTTCACGTCCTCGTGGGGCTGCGAGGGTTTGCGCGTTGGCAGTACCGTTGCCATTGCTCGTACTGCGCGGTGCCTGTACGGGTGCTATCACTGGCGCACTTGCTTGTACTGCGGCTGGTTCTTGTGCAGCGGCTGGCTTAGTTGTCGTCTGTGTAGCATTCTGCTCCAGGTAGTTCACAACATCGTCGCGCGTGATACGTCCATGTGGGCTAGTGCCTTGTACTTGCGCGATATCTACATTGTGTTCTGCCGCGATACGGCGAGCAAGCGGAGACGGTGGACGCTGTGCCTCCTGTGCTGTCTGTTGCTGCGCTACGGGCTGTTGCACAGCCGTCTCCTGTACTGGCTGCCGCGTCGGTTGTTGGGTAGTCGCCTGTACGGGTGCCACCGGGATATTAGACTCCGCAGGTGCCGTTTGTGGTGGCGAAGTAAGAGAGTTTGTCGAAGTCGCTGGCTCTTTCGTTCCATTCGCAGTAGAGGATGCGCCACTCTCCGCGATGAGGCCCAGGACCTCGCCAACGGCAACAGTGTCGCCTGCTTGTTTGACAACCTTCTGTAGCACACCATCCTGTTCGGCGTTGACCTCTACATTGACCTTATCGGTTTCCAGTTCCACCAGGGCCTCACCCTGATGGACGGTATCGCCTTCTTGCTTGAGCCACGACGCAATCGTAGCATCAACTATCGACTCTCCCAACGTTGGGACACGAATTTCAGTGGACATAGTTTCCTCCGCGCTGGCTTAGTGGTAAATGGGATGCCTCTGTAGTAATCTTTTCCTGCTCTGCCATATACCAATCCCAAAAGCCGGTAGCTGGACTCGAACGATCAGGGCGCGAGATGACCCCAACCTTGATTGATGTAGCGGTGAGAGCGGTAAGATAGGGTGCGACAAACGTCCATGCCCCCATGTTACGCGGCTCTTCTTGTACCCAGACAACCTCACGGACGTTTGGATACTGTGCAAGCACTTTTTTCAAAGCTTGCTCTGGAAACGGATAGAGCAATTCGATACGCACAATTGCGATATCTTCGACGCTTGTTTTGCTCTCATGCGACAGCAAATCAATAGCGATCTTTCCTGTGCAAAGCACAACACGTCGCACCTGTTCTGCATGAGTGCATGCCTTTGTATCATCGAGTACGGGCAGGAACGTGCTTTCCGTCAAATCCTCAAGACGTGATGAGGAAAGTGGATGTCGTAACAGACTTTTAGGTGTCATGACAATCAGCGGTCGTGGATGATATTTGAGATTATGTGCCTGTCGGCGCAAGAGATGAAAGTATTGTGCCGAGGTCGAGCAGTTCGCCACCTGTATGTTATCTTCGGCGGCCAATTGCAGGTAACGTTCGAGACGCGCGCTGGAATGTTCTGGCCCTTGCCCTTCATAGCCATGCGGTAAGAGCAGTATCAGAGACGACTCTTGCTTCCACTTTGCACGACCCGAAACGAGGAACTGATCTATAATCACTTGCGCGACATTCGCGAAATCGCCAAATTGTGCCTCCCACAGCACAAGGGCATCGGGGGCATGCACACTATAGCCATACTCGAAACCCATCGCCGCAGACTCGCTCAAAGGACTGTTGTAGATAGAGAACGATGCTTTAGCCTCCGCCAGGTGTTGTAGTGGGATGAATAGCCTGTCATCCTCCTGGTTATGTAAAACAGCATGACGATGACTAAACGTGCCGCGCTCCGAATCCTGTCCCGTAAGACGAATGGGGGTGCCATCTGCCAGAATTGACGCGAATGCAAGTGCTTCGGCCTGTCCCCAGTCGATACCACCCTCTGGACCGAGGGCATTGGCGCGACGTTGTAATGTGCGTGTAAGCTTCGCATTGGGCGTAAAGTCTTCAGGCCACCTCAGCAATTCTTCGTTGAAGGTTTTCAGAACGTGTGCTGAGACAGAGGGTGCCGTATGCGTCTCCTCACTCTTGCCATTTGAATTGTTTTTACCTACCGGGTCGGTCTGGTGGACACCGCCATCAGCCTCTCGTTTAGCCTGCTCTAAAACTGCGAATGCCTCGCTCACCATAGCATCCGCCTCTTCATGCTGTATCAACCCCTCTTGCTCTAAGCGTTGGGCGTAAAGCGCACACACGGTTGGATGCGAACGGATAGCATCGTACATCTCAGGTTGCGTAAATGCTGGCTCATCCCCTTCATTGTGGCCCCAGCGTCGATAGCCAACAAGATCGACAAGCACATCTTTATGAAAACGGTCACGGAAAGCGTGAGCGATGCGTACCGCCGTCAAACAGGCATAGGGGTCGTCGGCATTCGCATGGATGATAGGCATGGCAAAGCCTTTTGCTAGGTCACTTGCAAAATTCGTCGAGCGGCTATCGTCAGGATTGGTGGTAAAGCCAAGCTGGTTGTTTGCGATAATGTGAATTGTGCCACCAACCCAATAGCCGCGCAGGTGCCACAAATTCAACGTCTCAGCAACAATACCCTCGCCTGGGAATGCGGCATCACCATGAATCACTATTGGCAACGAGCGGTCCACATCCAGTTTGGGAGAGCCAGCCGCAGCACGATTCTCCTGTGTGGCGCGTGCCATGCCCTCAATCACAGGATTCACAAACTCTAAATGACTGGGATTAGGGGCAAGCACAATATTGAGCGAGACGTGGGAAGCGTCCTCGCCCAGTACGTGTTCCGCGCCAAGATGATATTTCACATCGCCCGTCCAGCCAAAGCCAAAAGTATCAGTCAGGGGCACGCCTTCCTCACGCTTCGCATGGCTGAACTCGGTCAGGATTGCACCATAGGGTTTATCGAGAATATGCGCGAGTACGTTGAGGCGACCACGATGTGCCATACCGACGATCACTTCACGCGTTTCTGAGTCAATGGCACCGTGAATGATCTCATCGAGCATGGGAATAAGCGTATCTGTTCCCTCTATCGAAAATCGCTTCTGGCCTGTAAAGGTTTGGTGGAGGTAGCGTTCAAACACCTCGACCTGTGTGAGTCGTTTGAGCAGTTTGCGTGCTTCTACTGGGCCAGGAGTAGAGTGATAGAGACGCAAACCTACAGCATCGCGTAGCCAACGACGCTCTTCCGCGCTCTTCACCTGATCAAATTCATAACTGATCGTCCCTGAATACATCAAGCGTAGTGCATTCACAGCTTCTAACGCATTAGAAGCGTTCTCAGCAGCATGGCCGCTAACGACATTTGGTGGCAATTGAGCGAGGTCTTCGTCGCTCAGACCATAGGTTTCTGGTAAAAGAGCGGGGTCGCCCACCGGTTCTTTGCCGAGAGGATCAAGCTGAGCACCCAGATGCCCACGCTCACGAATAGCATGTGCCAGCGCGGAAGCTGCGACAATATGTGAAACCAGAGGCAGCACAGCCTTACCGTTCGTAACATCATAGTTCGCCAGTTGTGCAGCATCCGGCGGCAGACTCTCTTGCTGGTTCTCCGAATTTTCTGGAGACCATGAGTCAAAAAACGTCCGTGTATCTGCATCAACCGTTGCGGGGTCTTGCATATATCGTTCATAGAGATCAAGAACATAGCCCGCATTTGGTCCGTAAAAGGTTTCAAGATCGTTCATGAAACAAACATTCCTTTTTGTATTTGACAGTCCCAATCCACGTTTAACCCATCTTGCAAAACATTTGTAATGTGTGGATTGCTTACCCCCCTATTATAATACGCTTTGCAGTCCTGTGAATAGTATCATGACTATAGAATAAATGTCAGTGATATAATTGATCCGCCTCTAGCAAGCCCTATCCTATTTGGTGAAACCCTGGTAAAGTTCATCAATCTGGGCAAACGAGCATGCAAGCTCCTAATAATACTATTTGGAATCTTAGAGGAGAAAATAGAGATGCATCGTATTCACATTCTTGGAGGAGCGGGAGCTGGCAAGACGACCCTTGCTCGGAAAATAAGTACACATCTGGGCATCCCATTTTACGAGCTTGATTTGGTAGGCTATGAAGGTGGGTTTGGCGCAAAGCGTCCACTTGATGTGCGCCTTGCAGACCTCCAACGAATTACTGCCCAATCTACATGGGTATCAGAAGGCGGTTCTATTCTCTGGACCGACACGTTGTTACGTACAGCAGAGACTCTTGTCTGGCTTGATCTACCCTGGCATGTTCGTCGTTGGCGTATTCTCACACGCCACCTCAAGGCTGACCTTGCACATACCAACCGTCACCAAGGCTATCTGAATCTCTACCGCTTCTATAAAACCGCAAGGAACTATGATCGTGACCCAACAATTTTCATCCCTCAATGGCCTGATGGTGACGGCTATGAAAATCGCACCACCGTTGAACACTACCTCGCGCCATACCGAGCAAAGGTTGTCCATTGCCGTACCATTGGAGATGAAGTAGCATTTGAAAAAACTCTTCTTTCTGGTTAGATGAAGATACTACGAGCAGTTAGGAATCAGCCCTTCTATATGATTGACACAACATACAAAGTCCAGTACAATAGAAGCATATCTTGCATAGCACATCGCATTAACTATAAAGACCATACACGCAATGACGGAGAAAGTACGCACACAACCGCTTGTCAGAGAGAGTTCGGGTCTGGTGTAACCGAACACAAGCTGTGAGCAGAATATCACTCCAGAGCAGCCAGCCGAACATAAGAGTAAGCGTGGCCGGAACCTTTCCGTTATCATAAAGGTGCGTAGAACTTTCCTGCTAGATGTTTCACGTTCTTCTTATCAAAGAGTACACTAGCTGGCATAGAGTACGTAGAACCAAGTGAGCATGTACACGTTTCTCTTCCTCTGATGAATGAAATGCGTACAGCTAATGAGGGTGGTACCACGGGAGATTCCTCTCGTCCCTGTTGTTGGACGAGGGGGTTTTTATTGCTGTTTTGAAATTTTGCCAGGAGATACCTGAAAACATACAGACAGTGAGGGAGTCACGCCAATGAAGACTAAACTACTCTATCACCAGAACAGTTTTACCTATGAATGCACAGCAAAAGTGGTGGCCGTTGAAGGTGATGAGATCGCACTCGATGCAACGGTATTCTACCCCGGTGGTGGCGGCCAAATGGCGGACCGTGGCATTATTGCATGGGAAGGCCAACAAGCGAATGTTGTTGTTATGAACAAACGCGACGATGTTGTGTGGCATACCCTTGATGCGCTTCCACCATCAGTTGGCACAGAAGTTGTGGGCACGATTGACTGGGATTTCCGCTATCAGATGATGCGAACGCATACCGCTCTGCATATTCTGTGCGGCATTATCTGGAAAGAGTTTGGAGTGCAGGTGACAGGGGGGCAAATGTATCCCGACCGCGCACGCATGGATTTCTCGATGGAAAACCTAGACAAAGAACGCATCGCAATTATCGAGCAGAAGATTAACGAGGCGGTCGAAGCAGACTATCCAATCCGTGTCTACAGCTTGCCACGCGAAAAGGCGTTCGCAATTCCTGATCTTGTACGTACCAAGATCAATCTGCTACCCACCAACATCGAAGAGGTACGTATTGTAGAGATTGTCGGGCTGGACTTGCGAGCAGATGGCGGTACTCATGTGAGTCATACAAAAGCCGTTGGACCAATTAAAATCACCAAAACAGAGAACAAGGGCAGGATTAACAAACGCCTGGAAATCATGCTCACGGAATAATAAATTGTTTTCATACGTAGATATTCTTATTCATTATTCACCACCTGTATTCCTCTTAACATAGGAATATCGGAAACAGAGGAGGATGTTGTGTCGGTTACATCAAATGTATTCCAGCCAGTCATAGCGGCAGACCGCGTGGACTATCCAAAGCTGGAACAAAACATCCAGCAGATGTGGGATGATAACAAGGTATTGCAGTTATACCTGCATCGCAATGAGCAGAGTGATAAACGCTATTCATTCCTGGATGGTCCAATCACCGCGAATAATCCAATGGGCGTCCATCACGCATGGGGACGCACCTATAAAGACCTGTATCAGCGTTTTAAGACGATGCAGGGCTATAAACAACGCTACCAGAACGGCTTCGACTGCCAGGGGCTATGGGTCGAGGTCGAGGTGGAAAAAGAACTTGGCCTCAAATCGAAACGTGACATCGAAGAGTTGGGTATCGCCACCTTCGTCGAGCGTTGTAAGGCGCGCGTCTTCACCTTTGCCAGACGCCAGATAGAGCAATCTATCCGCTTGGGCTATTGGATGGATTGGGGCAACGATTACTACACGCTCTCGGACGAGAACAACTATACCATCTGGTCATTCCTGAAAAAGTGTAACGAACGCGGCTTGATCTACAAAGGGCGCGATGTCATGCCCTGGTGTCCACGCTGTGCGACGGGGCTTTCAAACATGGAGATAGAGTCGGAGGGCTATCACGAAATCACGCACCTGAGCCTCTATGTTCGTTTCCCGTTACTAGAGCGTCCAAACGAATACCTGCTTCTCTGGACAACGACGCCGTGGACATTGCCCGCGAACGTCGCTGCCGAGGTACACCCTGACCTATCCTATGCCAAGGTGCAGCAAGACGGCGAGTATTACTATCTCGCGGAACAGTTGCTGCCTGTACTCAAGCAACTCAAAGGGCGCGATAAGGGTGACTATCATGTTGTCGAGACGCTCAAAGGCAGTGAGATGGTCGGCTGGACCTATCGTGGTCCCTTCGATGAGCTACCAGCGGAGCAGGGAATCGTCCACAGGGTGATAACAGGGAAAGATGTTACCTCTACCGAGGGCACAGGCATTGTTCACATCGCTCCTGGTTGTGGACATGAAGACTTCACTCTCTCAAAAGAGTACAACCTACCTGCGATAGCACCCGTTGACGAAGTGGGTGTCTATGTCGATGGCTTCGACTGGCTCACGGGGAAAGCGGCTGCAGAGGTAGGCCCACTTGTGGCGGAAAACCTCACGCAGAAGGGATTATTATATCGTCCACAAAACTACAAGCACCGTTATCCAACCTGCTGGCGTTGTAAAACCGAACTCATATTCCGCCTCGTCGATGAATGGTTTCTCTCGATGGATACGCTACGCTACGAGATCATGGACGTGGTAAAACAGATTCAGTGGATACCAGAATTCGGCTTTGATCGCGAGATGGACTGGTTGCGTAACATGGATGATTGGATGATCTCCAAGAAACGCTACTGGGGGCTTGCGTTACCAATCTATGACTGTCCAAGTTGTGGCACATACGAGGTTATCGGCAGTAAAGAGGAACTCAAAGAACGAGTCGTCTCCGGTTGGAAAGAGTTCGAGGGCCACACCCCCCATCGTCCATGGATTGATGAGGTCAAGGTGCGGTGTTCAAAGTGCAACGATATAGTTTCGCGCATCAAAGATGTGGGCAATCCCTGGCTCGATGCTGGTATCGTACCATTCTCAACGCTGCACTACCGCACTGATCATGCCTACTGGGAAAAGTGGTTCCCAGCGGATTTTGTCACGGAGTCATTCCCCGGACAGTTCCGCAACTGGTTCTATTCGATGCTGGTAATGAGTACGGTACTGGAGAATACGGCACCGTTCAAGACGCTATTCGGCTTTGCAACGCTTATGGGCGACGATGGTACGCCAATGCACAAATCAAAAGGCAACCTTGTTGTCTTCGATGATGCAGCAGAGCGTGTTGGCTCTGATACTATGCGCTGGCTCTACACCAATCATGTGCCTGAGCAAAACCTGAGTTTTCCACGTATCCCTTCTACCGAGGATATGGAGAAGTCCGAGCAGACCGGTCTTCCTGTGCGCCTGAGCGAAAGATGGATGCTGGTGCGGAAGACGCTGGACAAAATCTGGAACGTGTACTGGTTCTTTACGACATACGCCAATATCGACCAGTTCAATCCAACTCAGCATTCGGTACCCATCGAGCAACGAAGTGAACTTGACCGTTGGATACTCTCCGAACTACAACTCACAGTACGCACAGTGACGCAGGGATTGGAGCAGTATGATACAGTCAAGCCCTCGGAGGCGATGCAGAATTTCCTGGACGACCTCTCGAACTGGTATCTGCGGCGCAGTCGTGAACGCATATGGACAAAGGGTCTTGAGACAGATAAGAAAGCGGCCTACCTGACACTTTACGAGTGTCTGACAACGCTCATCACACTTATGGCACCGTTTACGCCATTTATCACCGAAGAGTTGTACCAGAATCTGGTGCGAAGTGTCGATCAGCAGGCACCGATGAGTGTTCATCTACAAGACTGGCCTGTTGTGCAAGAAGAGTTGATCGACGAAAAATTGACCAGTGAGACGCATTTAGTGATGCGGGTCGTCGGTCTGGGCCGTGCTGCACGTGAGAAGGCACAGATTAAGGTTCGTCAACCGCTTAATGCCCTGTATGTGCGTGTGCCTTCTGTAACAGAGGAAGAGGCACTTACGCGCTTGAGTACACAGGTTCTTGAAGAATTGAACATCAAAGATTTGGAATTGATGAGCAATGAAAGCGACATGCTAGCGTATACTCTGAAACCGCAGGTCAAGGTGCTGGGACCGAAATACGGCCCATTGGTACAGAAAATACTTGCGGTCCTCAAGGGGCTTGACGCGCATAGTACACAGCTTGCGGCACGTCAACTCGAACAGACTGGCTCATTCTTCCTCGCGGTCGAGGGCCAAGAGCTTGAGTTGACAAAGGACGAGGTGAACTCGGCCTCGACCGCACGTCCCGGTTTTGTCACTGCCGAAGAGCGTGGCTACATCGTGGCACTCGAAACCACGATCACACCAGAGTTGCGGAACGAGGGTCTCATCCGCGACCTGACGCACTACGTACAGGACATGCGTAAGAAAGCGGGCTTGAACATCGAAGACCACATCGGTCTAGCTCTTTATACAGAAGATATCGAGTTGGCACGCACGCTTGTTGACTACCAGCAAGAGATCGCACAGGAGACACTGGCTGCCAACCTGCTCGTCTCAATCAGCCAGCGCGATTACCCGTCGTTTGAAGAGTCGTACCGTGAGAAAATCTCGCCGACCTCGACCAAGAAGTTGGAGAGCTACACCATCGAAGTTGTGTTAGGAAAATATAAGTAGGAACAAAACGTGGGTGGTTCTCGTCGAGAACCACCCACGTTTTGTTCCTACCGAAGGATATATTATGAACACAGCCGAGATTCTTCACGCAGTTAGTCACAGAGCATACCCCCTCTCGACAGGTCCCTGGGTCATGAGTCAGTTGTGGCTCGAACTGCTTTTCGCTCATTGGCCGATCAAGCCCGAACTGCTACGCGACCTTATCCCTTCAATATTTGACATAGATACATTCGATGGCGAAGCGTGGGTTGGCGTTGTGCCTTTTCGTATGCGAAATGTGCATCCACGCGGCTTTCCATCAGTGCAGGGGCTTTCGCATTTCCCAGAGTTAAATGTACGAACCTATGTTACCAACGGTGGCAAACCTGGAGTGTACTTTTTTAGCCTTGATGCGGGTAATCCCATTGCCGTTGCTATTGCAAGGTCGGTATTTCATCTCCCCTATTGCAACGCCAGCATGAAATGTGAAAAGAGAGGAGACATTATTCATTACAGTAGTCATCGCACGCACCACAACGCTCCTGCCGCAGACTACGTTGCCAACTATCGGCCAATAGCACCTGTAGAGTACGCGCCACAAGGCACGATTGCCCACTGGCTAACTGAACGCTATAGCCTCTATACCTCGTTTCGCAATCAGCTTTATCGAGGTGAGATACACCACAAACAATGGCCTTTGCAAGCTGCTGAACTAGAGATCGAGAAGGATACAATGACCCTTTCGCACAACATCCACCTTCCTGATGCCGCTCCACTACTTCATTATTCAGAACAACAAGAAGTTTTGATATGGCCTCTTCGTCTCGTGGTATAGTACGCGTTTTGCTGACATATAAGAAAAATTTGCTCCATTTCTCTATTGACATGTCACGTACTGAAATATAAGATACACTCATCTACATGTTAGCATACAAAAGGAGCAATAGAGCATGGATGAAATGTCTTACCCTTTTGAACGTATGGCGGCAACATCAAGCACGCTTCGTACTACATTGGATGAAGCGTGGGGACAACATAACCAAATTCTCACTAACTCTATTCTCGAACCCGCGACAAGGTATCAAATCCTTTTCACTCGGATATGACTACGTGGAGTCAAAATATGCGCCAGTGTTATGATGCGCTCTATGAGCTTGCCGACAATCTCAGTACAGGCGCAATTGTTATGCCTCAGCAAGATCAAGTCATTGCAGCGGGTTTTCAGCACGAAGGAGGATAATGCATGAGTAATCCCCTGGTCGATACTGCTATAGAAGCTCTAAGACTCATAGGCATACCAATACCTCCCTCGATGCCCTATCTTGTTGAGATGCTTATCAACGAAGGCGAAGATGTACTCACTGCTATACCACGTATTGTAAGCGTCATCGAGGCGTTAGGCGGCGATGTGTGGCAAGTGTTAGAAGAAATCGCAAGTGGTATGGCATCGCAGGGACCAGTTGGCTATGTGCAAGGACTCATCAACAGTTATTTCGCACCTTCTATACAGATTATCGGAGATATTCACATCAGCAAAACCTCGCTCATCAATACGCATAGCACAATGCTTGCTACCGTTAACACACAACTGACAACACTTGCCCCGCAAAGTAGTGCTGGCGTAGCTAATGGACAGGTAACGGCATTTACTGGTGACGCTGCAAATGCAATGCAGGCATGCTACACTGATATTTCTACTCAGACAAATCAGTTACTCAATGTTATGGAACAGTCGCGACAAATAGATCAAGATTTGCTGAATGAGCTAAAAGTCGTGATGATAGTTGGTGCAATTACGCTCGTCATTACGCTTATCTTGATGGCTATCGCTCTGGTTATCGAACTTATCTTCGCGATACCAACAGCGGGCGGTACGCTTGCTATAGGTGGTATCGTAGATATAGGTATTCTTGGTGGAGAAGCTGAGCTTTTTCTGGGAGCAATTCTCGCCTGTTTTGTTGTATGGGCAGCAAGACATGCACTACTCGATATTTCTACTACATTGACACATCCACGAACTACTCCTATAGCTCCACCGTACCATCAATATACCTATGAACCAAACCCCAAACATGGTCCTACCCAGAAAGGAAATATTGGCGCGGAACCTCAAAATGGGCAGGATGCGTTAGATAATTCTGTTCAGGTAAAAGGTACATCGACACGTCGTGTGGGAGTAGACCCGATGACAGGTGAAATTGTTGTCTTCGACGAAACCCATCCAGATAAAGGGATATTCCACGGACATGTGAGAACTTGGGATCAACTTACTCAAGAGATGAAAGATGCTCTTATAAAGGCTGGCTTAGTAGACAAAAAGGGACGACCTATCAAAAAGAAATGAGAGTGTATAAATATGCATTACGAACGTACAAGCATTATTAGTCAGACAGAAGCAGAGGACATATTTAAGCATGGAAGTGCTGAAGAGATTGTCAATGCATTACTTGGTGTAACTTATCATGACGAAGATTGGCAGTGGGTCGAGGCACATTGTCTCACCTTCTTAAATGATCCACGAGAAGAGATCAGGGCAATGGCCGCAACCTGTCTCGGCCATCTCGCACGCATTCATGGTATTTTGCACTTTGAGCGCATCGTCCCAGCTTTGCAAGCGCATCTTGCGGATACAGCAGGCCATGCTCAAGACGCATTAGATGATATCGAGATGTTCGTACCGAATGCTTCAAAGACGATAGAGGCGTTCAAACACAAGCGGGAGAATTAGCACTACTACCCCACGGCCCACCTGTTTCTCGCACAAATATAGCATACTATCTTGTCCGATAATTATTGTCTGCACATGGCCTCTTCATCATGTCATGTAGTACACTTTCTACATGACATGATGAAGAGAAAAGGGAAGTGCTATGCAACTGACGACGAGCCGCCTTGTATTGCGCGATTTTGAAGAGAACGATTGGCAGACGGTACTGAATTATCAGCGCGACCCCCTGTATTTACGCTATAACCCCTGGACATATCGCACACAGGAAGATGTACGAAGTTTTGTGAACAGGTTTATTTTGTGGAGTAAGGAGCAACCACGCCGACGGTTTCAGTTCGCGATCACACTCCGTCAAAATGGTCTGTTGATCGGCAATGGGGGCATTCGTATGAAGTTTGCCAATGCGTGGGAAGCTGATCTTGGCTATGAATTAGATAGCCGCTACTGGGGATATGGTTATGCCACAGAAACAGCGAGTACATTACTTGCACTTGGTTTTAATGACCTTCATCTTCATCGTGTCTGGGCACACTGTATTTTAGAGAATACCGCGTCCGCGCATGTGCTGGAAAAAATTGGCATGCGTCTCGAAGGACATCTACGCGAAAACGAATGGATGAAAAATCGCTGGTGGGATACACTACAATATGCCATTTGGGATCACGAGTGGCAGGCAAGAAGGGAAAGGCGAGAACAATGAGAGAGTTTCCGCCATGGCTCACCACAACACTTGCATCCGATGCGACGCAAGGGCAAGGTATTCTTCCCAACACTATTCTTCCCTTGCGACCTACATCACACATTGTTGGTCCTGCTCGCGTGGTAGTAGTAAGTCAAGATGACAATCTATTAGCATCTCATAAAAATGGTCCAGCACTTCTCGGTGGCACGGTCTCCTTTGGCGGCACAATCATCCGATTTCTCTCTAAGATGCATACCTTCTGAGCAGAGCGTGGCTACTTCCCTCTGGATAGACATGTACGTTTGGTTCGAGGGCGTGTTCGCAACGCGCACCATAGGCAAGCCCATAAATTATTGCTGCGTCAAGTGTTTGACGCTCTTCAAGAGTGAATGGCTTACCGCGTGCTACTTCATATTCCACGATAAATGCCTGCGACTCTTCGCGCGATGGAAGCCTTGCGATATCGAAAAACTCCGTGTATGTGAAATATGCTGCTGCATGTCCAACGATGATTGGCTCTTTTTCAAGTGCCAAACTATCCCAATCATAAATGATTCTTACGTGCTCATCCACGTAGCGAAAATGTTTCACGCCCCAGTCGGTATGACCCAGTACCAGTTGTCCTGCTCCCTCTAGTTTGATTGATTGAGCTTTACGCGCAATAGCATCTATCCATTCCGCACCCTTTGTGGTTGCCTCAAAGTCGAACAGCTTGCTGTGTGGTATCGGCCACGTCACTCCTCTTGGAAGTCGTAGATCAAGGGCATATGGTTGCAAGCCAGGGATGGTTTCAGGCGTCCAGGTCAGTTTTATAAGCCATGCCAGCATTTCAGCCATTGAACGACGGATAACTGGGTTGTGTGCATTCCGATATTCGCCTTCATCGACCAACTCTTCTACCATTGCTATGTCACTCGCAATTGGTTTTGGTTCAAGTAGTGGCTTTGTACAGGGATAGTCTTTGGCTATAAGATAACGTTGTACCTGGATCACAGCATTCAGAAAATCGAGCGAACGGGAGGGTTGATGAATTTTCAAAACGACACGACGACCATCTCGTAGTTCAACTCCACATACCGCGCCTTGACTGGTCTCGAAGAAAAGAAATTCTGCAACAGGAGAAGCAAGTTCTCGCCGACAAAAATCGTCGATGATAGCCGTAATTTGATCGGGATTCGTAGTTTTGAAGACAATATTCTCGACGAAGAGTACACTCCATTTACTTGTCCATTCGGCAATTACCTTACTTGATGCGACCATTCCCAATACCTTCTCTTATGTGAGCTTCTGCAAAAGTGGTAGTAATTCTGATAAGTTGGTAATAACAGCAGTGGGTATGATGGTATCGGGTTTGGGCCAGGGATAGTCATTTTTACGCCATACGGCACGCATGCCCACATTCAAGGCACCGGAGATATCGTCTATCATCCTATCACCAACCATGACACATTCGTTCGGTGCGACATTCAAACGTTTCGCCACATGCAAAAATACCGAAGGGTGGGGTTTTGAGTGTGGCAAATCGGAGGTATAGGCAATTTCATCCAGCAACGGAGCAACGCCATGTGTGGCAATCTCTGCGTTATGCCACGAGGCCGCCCACCATGTATTTGAGAGCAGTCCGATACGGTAGCCACGTTTATGTAATTCGGTCAGCGTCTCAACGGCATCGGGAAAGACAAACGCCCAGCCGTTAATTGCTTGTCCATAGCCATCCAATGCGGTCAGGACCTCTTCTTCGCTTGCCTCTCGTCCTAATCTGCTAAAACCATCGCGTATAAGTGCGGTTGGACTGGTGCTACCCTGCACAGTTTCGGCGAGCCGCCAGTGATTCTTTTCAGCATCACGCATCGCCTGTACATAGGCATCCTGTGTCGGCCAATCTATACGAGGGAGGGTAGCTATAAGATAATCGTAAGCAAGCCCCCAACGTCGAGCAAGGTCCTCGTTATAATCGGGCCAATCAATCAATGTTCCACCAAGGTCGAAGATAATCGCGCGTATAGACGACATAGTATATTCTACCTTTTTATTCTCATCTTTCAGCAAACAAGTTACCACCACCACAAATTATATACTATGGGTTCTTGTTCGCACCATACCTGGTCATTGCCATTTTGGATTTGCGTTACAGTAAGCATGAATGGTATTTTACATTCATGCAAGACGCTTCTAAAGCAAATGACAAGAGGTACAAAACGAATGAGTTTTAGTTTGAAGAATAGAAATTTTTTGAAGTTAGATGACTTTACAGCACAAGAGATACGGTTTTTGCTACAACTCTCGGCTGAACTCAAAGCGGCAAAATATGCTGGAACTGAAGTGCAACGACTGAAAGGAAAACAGATTGCCCTTATTTTCGAGAAGGATTCGACACGCACACGCTGTGCCTTCGAGGTTGCCGCAACTGACCAGGGAGCGCATGTTACGTACCTCGGACCAAGTGGCTCACACATTGGCTATAAAGAATCAATGAAAGATACAGCGCGCGTGCTAGGCCGTATGTATGATGGCATTGAGTATCGTGGCTCTGCACAGGCCACTGTAGAAGAGCTGGGTCGCTACGCCGGGGTTCCGGTCTGGAATGGTATGACTAGTGAGGCACACCCAACGCAGATACTGGCAGACTTTCTCACTATGCAAGAGTCTGCACATAAATCGCTAGAAGATATCTCGTTCTGCTTTCTCGGCAATGTCGGTTATAATATCGCAGACTCCCTACTCATTGGAGCAGTCAAGCTGGGTATGGACATTCGTCTAGCTGGCCCTCGGCAGACGTGGCCTGATGAAAACCGTCTACGTGGAGCCAACACTACCGCCGAAGAAACTGGGGCACATATCATGCTGACCGAGAACATCGAAGATGCGGTGAGAGGATGCGACTTCTTGTATACTGATGTCTGGGTATCGATGGGTGAAGCCGCCGATCTCTGGCGCGAACGCATTCAGCAGATGCTCCCTTATCAGGTGAATAGCCAGATTATGGCGATGACGCATAACCCTGCTACGAAATTCCTGCACTGTCTGCCTGCATTGCACAATACAGAAACGAAACTTGGCAAGGAAATATACGAAGAACACGGGTTGAGTGCTTTGGAAGTGACCGACGAGGTGTTTGAATCGAATGCATCTCTCGTCTTTGACCAGTCTGAAAACCGTCTCCATACCATCAAAGCTGTTATGGTTGCTACGCTGGAAGGATAAGGTCACAGGAATATCTCGATGTAACCCAACTGCGTAACATTTACTTCTGTTCCATCGTGCTACCTTAGGTCATCGTCTCTCGCCGACTGTCCTGTGGAGACGTGCCAGACGCCTATCGACATTTCGACGACCACGACAATAGCTGGACCCACTATCGAGAAGGTCCATATCGTCGTATTCGAGCCATCCCAAGTCGCGTCCTCTGGAGATGCTCTAATTACTGTGATTTTTGTATTTGCATTGTAGCAAGTGTGGTTGGTATTTTACAGCAACTAAATTGCCTTTGGTGGATAAAACTTCCGCGATAAATACGGATAAGGCAACGTGTTAAGGAGTTGATTATGGAACTTGGTATCTATACATTCGCAGAAGTGACGCCAGACCCGCATACGGGTCAAACGCTTAGCCCCGCACAACGTCTGCGTGATCTCATGGAAGAGGTTGCGCTCGCCGACCAGGTCGGACTCGACGTATTCGGTATCGGCGAACACCACCGCCCAGAATTCGTTGTCTCAGCACCTGCAGTAGTTCTCGCTGCCGCGGCTGAACGCACGCAGAGGATTCGCTTGACGAGTGCAGTCACCGTTCTTAGCTCTGACGACCCAGTACGGGTGTTTCAGAACTTTGCCACGCTTGACTTGCTCTCAGGAGGCCGTGCGGAGATTATGGCTGGACGTGGCTCATTCATTGAATCATTTCCGCTCTTTGGCTACGATCTCGATGACTACGATACACTGTTTGCTGAGAAGCTCGATCTACTGCTCCGGCTACGCAACAATGAGCAGGTTACATGGTCAGGTCAACACCGCCCATCACTAGACGGACTGGGCGTATATCCACGTCCCATTCAGAATCCACTCCCCATCTGGATCGCGGTTGGCGGCACACCCGCATCGGTGGTTCGGGCAGGCACGCTCGGTCTACCAATGGCACTCGCCATCATCGGTGGTGAACCTGCACAGTTTGCGCCATTGATCGGACTCTACCGCGAGGCGGCACGGCGTGCTGGACACGACGCGGCAAAGCTGCCTGTAAGTATTAACTCGCATGGCTACGTTGCGGACACATCACAGCAGGCTGGGGACGATGTATTCCCCTCTTACGCAGCTATGATGAACGCACTGGGGCGCGAGCGCGGCTGGAGCGGGATCAGTCGACGCGACTTCGACGCTTCACGCTCACTACGGGGCGCACTTGTGGTAGGTAGCCCAGAAGAAGTCATTGAGAAGATACTCTTACAGCACAAGATATTTAAGAATCAGCGCTTTCTTATTCAGCTAAGCGTCGGCTCGATACCGCACAGCAATATCATGCATGCCATCGAGTTGCTCGGCACCAAGGTCGCCCCCATCGTGCGTCGTGAGACCATGTAGGCTCTCTTATTGAGAAAAACACAAGCATGGTATTGTTTGCAAAATAGAGAGATTTCTGATGTGGTATAGTGTACGGTGTGAGTGGGATTGTCAGTAACTGGTAGGAGGCTCCTAATCTGTATGGACTCATCACAAGGCACATGGCATGTGCTACACCCTCTTCTGGCTGCTCTTTTTACCGATGATGCACAATGCACGATCTTTTTGGCACGGCTGGAGGAGCGTTTCGTCTCCCTCACTGACCTGTTATTGAGCCTTTATGGTGATCGAGCTGACTTTGCAGAGCAACTCGAGAAGATACTCACGACAGCGGCATATGCATTTATTGCACGACCTCCAGCAATGCACACACTCGATGCGAGCCGCGACGCACAATGGTTCCAAAATGAGCGAATGGTGGGAGGCGTGTGCTATGTCGATCTCTATGCGGAGAACCTGAAAGGCATTCGTGAACGCATTCCCTATTTCCAGGAACTGGGACTGACGTATTTGCATTTGATGCCTCTTTTTCGCTCACCCTCGCCTCAAAACGATGGAGGATATGCTGTCAGCAATTTCCGCGCAGTACGCCCCCAATTGGGAACAATGGAAGAGTTAACGGAACTTGCTACAGAGTTGCGTGTGCATGGCATCAGTCTGGTGCTTGATATGGTTATGAACCATACCTCAGATGAGCATGAGTGGGCTATACATGTGAAGGAGGGCGATCCGAACTATCAAGGCTATTATCTAACGTTTCCTGATGATACGCTGCCGAAACTTTATGAACAAAACTTGCGCGAAATTTTTCCTGAGCAAGCACCAGGTAACTTCACCTATGTACCAGGATTACAGCGTTGGGTGTGGACGACCTTCCATCGCTATCAATGGGATCTCAACTACGCGAATCCTGCAGTCTTTAACGCAATGCTAGGCGAAATGCTTTTTTTGGCTAATCACGGTGTAGAAGTGCTTAGGCTTGATGCGGTCCCCTTCCTCTGGAAAGAGCTGGGCACCAATTGTGAAAATCTTCCCCAGGCGCATGCTCTTATAGCAGCACTCAATTTGCTGTTCCAGGTTGCCGCGCCCGCAACGATTTTCAAAGCAGAAGCGATTGTGCATCCTGATGAAATCGTGAAATATATCGGGCAAGAATGCGCCATCAGCTACAATCCATTGCTCATGGTCTTAATGTGGGAAGCACTGGCAAGCGGATGGACACACCTGTTACAGCACAGTATGACCAAACGCTTCAATATTCCTGCAAACGCCGCCTGGGTGAACTATACACGTAGCCATGATGATATTGGCTGGGGTTTTGCCAATGAAGACTGTGCCGAAGTTGGCATCGATGGCGGCATCCACCGTATCTTCCTGAATAGGTTCTACACAGGTCAGGTCGAAGGAAGTTTTGCTGTCGGCTTCCCCTTTGGCTATAATCCTCACAACGGCGATATGCGTATCTGCGGCACAACAGCTTCACTGGCCGGCTTAGAACAAGCGTTGCAACGCGACGATGCCTACGCTATTGATCTGTCTATCCGACGCATCCTGGCAATGATGAGTGTGATACTCACCGTTGGCGGTATTCCACTGCTGTATCTTGGTGATGAGGTAGGAACACTCAACGATTATAGCTACCAGCACGATGAAGCTAAGGTAGCGGACAATCGCTGGGTCCATCGCCCCTTTATGCATGAGCAAGCTCTGGCGCAACGACATGATCCTACGTCTGTCGCTGGACATATCTTTAGCAACTTGCAACATATGATCGCAATACGTAAGTCCTATCCCATTTTTGCAGCATACAATTCTACAAACTGGCTCAATGGCAACAACACTCACACAGTACTGTTCGCACGCCAGCAGGGGCAGCAGGCAATATATATTGCAGTGAATTTTAGTGCATATCCGCAATCTCTCGACCTGCGCCAATTTGTCAGGCGTGAGTACGTAACCGATCTACTAACGGAAACATCCTATAAGAGAGATGAACTATTGACACTTCCACCCTATGGCATGGTCTGGTTACAGAGCAACGATCTAACTTCGATGTAAGTGGTTGGTATTTTACAGTAACCAAAAGACTGCTTACGGATACGGTGGTCTTGACCCAGAAAGATGGATTGGTGGAAGGAAAAGTGAACAGGTTGAAACTGATCAAACGGATGATGTATGATATCGTTGGCGAATGCTTAGGTAGCGGATAGTAGAGCAGAAAAACGAGACGGACGGGTTTTGGCACGAGGCGATTCGGTCAACCAAGCAACGGCTCGCACCAGATTGAGGGCAGCGGCCGTCAGCAGGTGTTGGAGGTGCGTCCGGGCTAACCCGATATAACGCGACCGACGCATCTCACAGCGGCGCACGGCTTGGGAGAGCGTTCCTTTGATGCCAGCTCGCTTGGCATACTGCTCCCGAAAGGCTGAGGTCCGTTGGCGTTGGCGGGCTGCGTACAGTGCCAAGCATTGCGCTTGGGGCAGCAATTTCATTGTTCGTGAACCTTTTTTCTTCTGTGTACAGGTGCTGCGCACTGGACAGCACTTGCAGTCGGTCCAGCCGAAGGCAATATCAATCACGTCATGGCCTAGATGATCCACCCGCTCTTTCCAGGAGGCGCTCCGCTTGCCTTGAGGACAGGTAACGCACTTGGCTTCCCAATCAATCACAAAGCTCGCTGCATCAAATCCCTGCCCCTGCCTCGCCTGCCAGTTGGTGTCCGCTCTGACGGGGCCAATGACCTGCACGTGATGCACGCTAGCCGCCGTCACGAGGATGCCTGCATCGACATAGCCAGCATCCACCAGATGCTCAGCTGGGAGCAGGTCGCGCTCAGCTAAGTGAGCGTGGATGGGATCGAGCAGCTCGGTATCGGGAACCGTTGCATCCGTCGTCGCCACGTTGGTGATAAGGTTGGGGTGGTCTTCCTCACAGGTTTCTGTGAGATGAACCTTGTACCCCGTCCACGTCGTTGTCCGCTTGATCCCGTAGCGCGCTTGCACATCATGGGGTGATTGAATCAGCAAGGCGGCTGGAGGCAAGTCATCGTTGCTGCGCCACTGGACCGGACCAGCGGAGGCATAGAACTGTTGGATCCAGACCTGGCGCAGTATCTCCACAGCAGGAACCTCCCGCAGCCAGGCTGGAGTTGCCGGATCTGCGAGGGCCACCAGTAAGGAGAATCCATCGGCACCAATCGTCTCGGCGAGTGCCTGACGATCAGCTTTACTGGCAGGCAACCGATACTCCTGGATGCGGTGCTCATAGCGCTCCTTCCATTCAGGGCGGATCTGCTGAAGCAGCCAGACAGGAGCCACGACTGCTAGAGATTCGAGCGCGTGGCGCATCGTCTCTCCCACGCATTCTAAGCGGTTGAGGGTGCGAATGGCGGCCAGGATATGGGTCGAATCGGTGCGTTGATGCCCACGCGCTTTCAGCAGCCCGTGGGTTTTGAACTGGTCCAGCATCGTCTCAAAGAGCAGTTGCTCGGCATGCCCAACCAACAAGCGGGCGCGAAATTCGCACAGGACGGAGAAATCAAAACCAGGATGGCTGAGTTCTAAATTCAACGCGTATTTCCAGTCAATGCGAATGCGCACGGCTTCCGCGGCTTGCCGATCCGATAAACCTTCGGCAAATTGCATGATGCTGACCAAGGCCAGGCGCCAGGGGGCGAGAGCTGGTTGTCCTTGGGGAGGAAAGAGGGCCGCAAACAACTGATCGTCATAGAGGGTGCCCAACAGGTCGCGCATGTGGAGATAGGGATTGCCTTTGGGACAGGCCGCATGGGCGATCCGGGCAGTTTCCTCGGGAACCGGACCAATCGAGTGGGGATGTAACGTCATAGATCGTCTCCTATGAAAGATCTCAGCAGACAGAGGCCTCCTGGTAGGGAGATTGTATCATAGCTGTCACCCCAATTCGCCAACGATATCATGTATGGTCGAGCGAAATTTCCTTTGCTGCGTCAACGGGTCATCCATGCTCTGTAAGGACTTCTTTTCATTGCACCATCGTCAACATCTAAGTGAACAAGTACGTTTCACCGAAAGCGTGCTAGAGCTTATTCATACAAACACTTTGTGTATGGTAGAATTGAGAGATCAAGGAAGGCTTCGATGAGAATATGAGGCTTGAGAAAGGTGCGCGATCATGAATATGACAATTCCCTTCCATCTTCGTGGGAAGGACGGAGCGGTAACAATTGAGTATACGAGAAACGACGAGCCACTTCGCTGGGGATGTGATTTACTCGGACCGGATTTGCCTCCCGATGGAGCAAGAGGTTTTCCTGTCTGCTCCGCCTTTATAACCTATGAAGGTGAAGGATATGATGCGGTGATGGGCTGGATACAAATCATTCAATATCATCAAGGCATGGGACGTGATATTCTGGTAGATATGCCTCCTCAGTTAACAGGGGCGCAATCCCTTACTGTTACTGGGGGGTTCGTCCCACCTTCTTTGATACTCCCGCCACCACCCGCAGAAATATCACCTTTACAGCTGATGCCTTTTTAGTAGTAAGCCCTGACGCCGTAATGACACGAGTTGTCCAGCCGCTTTGTGGCTTCCATTGGGGATACACCACCATGGAAGAGCTCCCTACACTCTTACCACTTACACCACTTATTGATGACAGTGCGTGGCTACAAGCATGTACTGTTCTCCGAAGCCAATATCCTCAATGGAAATTTCAAACTGAGTGGGCAAGGACGCAAACCAAGTGAATCAAGAAGAAAGTGTACATGCCAACATGTCTCTGATACAGGTTGAGTAAAGAATGAGCTGACTAGGTTGAAACCGTATTCTCTTTTGAGCGGCGTGTAGAGTTCTTACGGTTCTTTCACTGAAGAGCTTTCACCTAAAGTGTGCCAGACCCAACATGTTATCTGGCAAAAACGAGAGCTTTTTTATTCGTGTACATATTCCTAGACTGGCGCAAATGCCGCCAAAGAAAGACACGCCAAGTTATGCGGCAGATAGCTTTTCTGCTCGATCATGCTGTCAAGTGCTTTGAGGCGTATTTTGCGCCAGCAATCAATCATGGGCTCTAGGACACTTTAAGTGTGCCTGCTTGCTTTTCAAGGCAGCAAACGATCTGCGAACTTCTCGTCTCTCCCATCCGCATGTGCAAGAAGACACGCAGAAATCACTCTTCAGGGATGTAGGGAATCAGCCCTTGACGGAAGGCGGCTTCTTGAAGTTCACGGGGAGCATGACGCACATCGATGAGCAGCCCATTGATCTCCAGCATCCAGATGAGGGGATTCTTGTCAATCATCGAGGGAATCGACCAGTCGGGATTCATGGGATACATGCCCAACAGATCACGGACTTGCTTGGATTTGGCCTGCATCGTGCTGGAACTCAGACCGAAATGCTCCCAGATCTGACTGGCGGCAAGATGAGGCGTCTGAGAGGAATCAAAGAGAAAGTTGACCATGCCCAGCGCATGAATGATCCCACATGCCCAGGTGGTTGCCCTGCCTCGTACCAGGGGCGACGGACGTTTGCGACACAGCGTCGCGGTCAGCTCACGACAGAGTTGGACGTACTCGCTGTTTAAGAACTGCTGACCGAAGGCATCGGTCAGCTGGGTAACTTCCTCGAAGCGTGCTTGCAGGTCTTTGGGCACCTGCAGCGACGGACTCCTTTTCGGCATCTCTCCCTCCTTTTCGTCTTCATTGTAGCGCATCGCGCTCATGGTGACCACTGCTACCCCATCTGTCAGGCGATTCGTGTCTCTCTCAAAACGGTTGGGAAAGACCCGGTGTCGCTTGTCTCATGGGAGTCAGAAGAAACTGAACTTCGGGAGGAGGGTCGTTTCTGATCCTTGCCAAACGGGTCCCGGGGAGCAGGATGCAGCAGCACACGGCGTTGGAGCAGTGGAAATCCTGCCTGGCCGTAGGAACTGCGCTTCATCAATTTGACTTTCTGGTTAAACCCTTCGACCATGCCATTGCTCCAAGGTTGGGTGCATGCATTCGTTACAGCCACGTCATCGTCGGCCAATCCATCCACAAAACGTATGAGGTCCGCGATCCCGCTTGAGCGCACTGCTGCTTTCCAGTCCTCCAATCGGCTCTTCCCTTCACGCTTGCGTAGGAGTTGCCCAAACGCTTGTGTGAGGGTGAACGCGATTGCAACCGTGGAATCATGGTTCACAACTTGCTCGATGAAGGCGATTTGCTCGGCTGTACGATGCTCGACTGGGCGAACCATCATGAGCGCAGCACTTCGAGCAGATGGGGTTTTCTGAAACAGAACGGTTCGCTTGCCAACAGGCTTTGTCCCAGCATGGCGAAATGCCGTGACCGTTTTTTCAATGGTGCGGAGTGAGCCAGTATATCCGATGCCGCCACAATCTCTTCGTAGAGCTGAACCGCCTTGTGGCATCCCTCGTTCCACCGTGTGCTCAGGTAGGAAAGATAGGGATCGGTACGATGATGGCTCCAGTGACGAGCTTCTCGGGGAAGAGGCTGTTCGTGTTCCAGTGCTCGATAGACACTCCGGGAACTGATCCCAAGAATGCGTGCGATTTCCTCTTTGTGCTGACCTGTGCGAAACAACTCCCAGATTTTTTTATGCTGACGAACACGTCGCGTATGACGACGCTGACGGTCCTGGTCATTGTGCTGCTGGACAAGTGTCTTGGGAAGAGGAGGTGCCTTGCCTGCAAGTTGGTGTGCTGCCGTTTTGAGTGACTGCTTGTGATGATGAAAGAAGCGCTCTAAAGCATCGGCAAAATTCTGCTGGAGATGAAAGCTGTCAAGGCCGATGCAATTGCGGCTCTTGAAACTTTTTGGTGATGCTCTCTAAAATTCATCATTTGGCTTGAGAGATGGGTGTGTGAACCACGACCTTCGCTTAGCACAGCATCTTTTTGCGGAG